>Ga0316604_10002016_pt1 | contig 16519 bp, 14 predicted proteins | sample OWC_soil_day20_C_FD_207650 | JGI IMG/M metagenome (GOLD analysis project Ga0316604, IMG submission 207650) | Wetland soil microbial communities from Old Woman Creek delta, Ohio, United States - OWC_soil_day20_CT | ecosystem: Environmental > Terrestrial > Soil > Wetlands | place: USA: Ohio... | reverse complement strand
CACATGATCATTCCTCCCGCTGCTTGCGCGATTTGGGCATGTCGACAAAGATCGTGCTGCCCTGCGGCTTCTTGCCGAAGAGCGAACCTTCGCTGGTTCCCCCCGAGCAGCCGTTGCCAAAGGTGAAGCCGCAACTGCCTTTCTCGTTGAAGCTGTCCTCGACCATTTCCTTGTGGCTGGACGGAATCACGAAGCGGTCTTCATAGTTGGCAATCGCCATCACCTGGTACATCTCTTCGACCTGCGCGGCGGTGAGTCCGACCTGTTGCAGCACCGCCGGATCACCCTTGCCGTGCACCGATTCGCCGCGCTTGAACGCACGCATGGCCAGCATGCGGTCGAGCGCAGAGACGACCGGCGCTTCCTTGCCGGCGGTGAGCAGGTTGGCGAGGTACTTGACCGGAATGCGCAGCTGGCTGGTATCCGGAATGATGCCGTTCATCGACAATTGGCCGGCCTCGGCGCGCGACTGGATCGGCGATAGCGGCGGGATATACCAGACCATCGGCAGCGTGCGGTATTCCGGGTGCAGCGGGAAGGCGACCTTCCATTCCATTGCCATCTTCCATACCGGCGACTTCTGCGCGGCGTCGAGCCAGCTTTCCGGAATGCCCTGCTTGCGCGCTTCCTCAAGGATGGCCGGATCGTTCGGGTCAAGGAACAGTTTGAGCTGTTCTTCGTACAGGTCCTGCGTGTTTTCGACCGAGGCTGCAGCTTCGATCTGGTCGGCGTCGTACAGCATCACGCCCAGATAGCGGATACGCCCGACGCAGGTTTCCGAGCACACGGTCGGCTGGCCGGCTTCGATGCGCGGGAAGCAGAACGTGCACTTTTCGGCCTTGCCCGATTGCCAGTTGAAGTAGATCTTCTTGTACGGGCAGCCGGAGATGCACATGCGCCAGCCGCGGCACTTGTCCTGGTCGACCAGCACGATGCCATCATCCTCGCGCTTGTAGACCGAGCCGGACGGGCAGCTCGCCACGCAGGTCGGGTTCAGGCAGTGCTCGCACAGGCGCGGCAGGTACATCATGAAGGTGTTCTCGAAGGTCGAGTACATCTCCTTCTGGATGTCGTTGAAGAGCTGGTCGCGACTGCGCGATTCGAACTCGCCGCCCAGATCGTCTTCCCAGTTCGGACCCCATTCGATCTTGGGCATCTTCTTGCCGGTGATCACCGAGATGGGCCGCGCGGTCGGCGGCGTCTGCGACAGCGGTGCCTTCTGCAGGTGCTCGTAGTCGTAGGTGAACGGCTCGTAGTAATCGTCGATCTCGGGCATATTCGGGTTGGCGAAGATGTTCGACAGGATCTTCAGCTTGCCGCCCTGCTTGGGTTCGAGCTTGCCCTCAGAAGTGCGAATCCAGCCGCCTTTCCATTTCTCCTGGTTTTCCCATTCCTTGGGAAAGCCGATGCCGGGCTTGGTCTCGACGTTGTTGAACCAAGCGTATTCCACGCCATCGCGGCTGGTCCAGACGTTCTTGCAGGTGACCGAACAGGTGTGGCAACCGATGCACTTGTCCAGGTTCAGCACCATGGCAACTTGGGCGCGAATCTTCATGCTTGTTCTCCTTCTTCGACGAGCGGCCCTTCCAGCCAGTCCACCTTGTTCATCTTGCGCACGATCACGAATTCATCGCGGTTGCTGCCCACGGTGCCGTAATAGTTGAAGCCGTAGGAAAGCTGGGCGTAGCCACCGATCATGTGCGTGGGCTTGGTCACCGCACGCGTCACGCTGTTGTGGATACCGCCGCGCTTGCCGCTGGTTTCCGCGCCGGGCACGTTCACGATCTTTTCCTGCGCGTGGTACATCAGGCACATGCCCTTGGGCACGCGCTGGCTCACCACCACACGCGCAGTCAGCGTGCCGTTGACGTTGAAGACCTCGACCCAGTCGTTGTCGACGAGACCCGCTTGCTTCGCTTCGACCTCGGACACCCACACGTGCGGGCCGCCGCGGCTCAGGGTGAGCATGCGCAGGTTGTCGGAGTAGGTCGAATGGATGCCCCATTTCTGGTGCGGGGTGATCCAGTTCAGCACCAGCTCGTGGTTGCCGTTCGATTTGTTGCCGAGCATCGGGCTCACGGTCTTGGTGTCGATCGCCGGCTTGTAGACGCACAGGCCTTCGCCGAAATCGAGCATCCAGCGGTGATCTTGATAGAACTGCTGGCGGCCGGTCAGCGTGCGCCATGGAATCAGCTCATGCACATTGGTATAACCGGCGTTGTAGCTGACTTCTTCCGATTCGAGCCCGGACCAGGTCGGCGACGAGATGATCTTGCGCGGCTGCGCCTGCACATCTCTAAAACGAATCTTGTCGTGCTCGCGGCCCTCGGCCAGATGGGTGTGGTCGCGCCCGGTGATCTTGCCCAGCGCTTCCCAGGCTTTCACCGCGACATGGCCGTTGGTTTCCGGCGCCAGGCTCAGGATCATCTCGGCCGCGTCGATCGCGGTTTCCAGCTTGGGCCGACCCTGGCTCACGCCTTCGGTGAGCACAGTCTTGTTCAGGTGCGCGAGTTCGGTGATTTCCTCGCCGGTCTTCCAGCCGATGCCCTTGCCGCCGTTGCCGAGCTTGTCGAGCAGCGGGCCGATCGAGGTGAATTTCTTGTACACGTCGCCGTAATTGCGTTCGACCACCGCGATGCTCGGCATGGTCTTGCCCGGAATCGGCTCGCATTCGCCGTGCTTCCAGTCTTTCGGCTCGAACGCCTGGCCGAGTTCGCCCGGGGTGTCGTGCAACAGCGGGGTGAGTACCAGATCCTTCTGCGTGCCGAGATACGGATCGGCCAGTTCGGAGAATTTCTTGGCGATGGCCTTGTAGATTTCCCAGTCGCTCTTCGATTGCCACAGCGGTTGCACGGCCTCCGACAGCGGGTGGATGAACGGGTGCATGTCGGACGTGTTCAGGTCGTCCTTCTCGTACCAGGTGGAGGAGGGCAGCACCACGTCGCCGTAGAGACAGGTGGTTGACATGCGGAAATCCAGCACGGTCAACAGGTCGAGCTTGCCTTCCGGCGCTTCCTCGTGGAATTTCACTTCGGACGGGCGCAGGCAATCGTCCTCGTCGCTGAACAGCGCGTTCTGTGTGCCGAGCAGGTATTTGAGGAAATACTCGTGGCCCTTGCCCGAGCTGCCCAAGATATTCGAGCGCCAGACGAACATGTTGCGCGGGAAGTTCTTCGGATTATCCGGATCGTCGCAGGAGAACTTCAGCCGCCCGGCCTTGATCTCGTTCACCGCGAACGGAATCGGTTCCTGACCGGCCGCCGTTGCAGCAGCGGTGATGTCGAGCGGGTTGGTTTCCAGTTGCGGCGCAGAGGGCAGCCAGCCCATGCGTTCGGACTTGGCGTTGAGATCGAGCAGGGTCTGGTGGCCGTACTTGCCGCTGTCGGCGGTCGGCGCGAGGATTTCGTTCAGCGAGAGCTTTTCGTGGCGCCACTGGCTGGTGTGCGCGTAGAAGAAGCTGGTCGAGTTCATCTGGCGTGGCGGGCGCACCCAGTCGGTGGCGAACGCGAGCGGCACCCAGCCGGTCTGCGGACGCAGCTTTTCCTGGCCCACGTAATGCGCCCAGCCGCCGCCCGATTGGCCGACGCAGCCGCACAGCATCAGCATGTTGATGATGCCGCGGTAGGTCATGTCCATGTGGTACCAGTGATTCAGCGCCGCGCCGACGATCACCATGCTTTTGCCGTGCGTGTCGTGCGCGTTCTGGGCGAATTCGCGCGCGACAGTGATCACGTCGGCCGCCTTCACGCCGGTATGTTTTTCCTGCCAGGCTGGGGTGTACGGGATATCGTCCTCGTAGCTCGCGGCGACATTGCCGCCGCCGAGGCCCCGGTCGACGCCGTAGTTGGCCATGGAGAGATCGAACACGGTGGCGACCAGCGCTTCGCTGCCGTCGGCGAGTGCGATCTTCTTCACCGGCACGTTGCGCACCAAGAGATCGTCGGCGTCCCTGCCGCCGAAGTAGCTGAAGCCGACGCCGACCACGTCGTCGCGGCTGTCTATCAAGGAGAGGCGCGGGTCGATCGCTTGCTGGCTGTTGCCGTCCTTCTGTTCCAGGTTCCAGCGGCCGATTTTCTCGCCCGTTTCGCCCCAGCGAAACCCGATGCTGCCGTTGGGCACAACGAGCTTACCGGTTTTCTCGTCGATCAGCAGCGTCTTCCAGTCCGGGTTGTTGGCTTCACCGAGATTGTCGGCCAGGTGCGAAGCGCGCAGGAAATGATCCGGCACGTACATGCCGTTCTGATGCTTCAGCCGCACCAGCACCGGCATGTCGGTGTACTGCTTCACGTAGGACTGGAAGTAGGCCGATTGCCCGGCGGTGTGGAATTCCTTGAGGATCACGTGGCCCATCGCCATCGCGAGCGCCGCATCGGTGCCTTGCTTCGGTGCGAGCCAGATATCGCCGAACTTGACCATTTCGCCGTAATCGCTCGAAACCGCGACGGTCTTGGTGCCCTTGTAGCGCACCTCGGTATAGAAGTGCGCATCCGGCGTGCGCGTCTGCGGCACGTTCGAGCCCCACACCATCAGGTAGGTCGAGTTGTACCAGTCGGCGCTTTCCGGCACGTCGGTCTGCTCGCCCCAGATCTGCGGGCTGGACGGCGGCAGGTCGCAGTACCAGTCGTAGAAGCTCATGCACACGCCGCCGATGAGCGACAGATAGCGGCTGCCGGCGGCATAGCTGATCATGCTCATCGCCGGAATCGGCGAGAAGCCGATCACGCGGTCCGGGCCGTAGTTCTTGATCGTGTACGCATTGGCGGCGGCGATGATTTCGGTCGCTTCATCCCAGCTCGCGCGCACAAAGCCGCCCAGACCACGCACGCTCTTGTAACGCTTGGCCTTGACCGGGTCCTGGCTGATGCTCTGCCAGGCGGAGATCGGGTCGAGCGTCTTGCGTGCCTCTCGCCACATTTCCATCAGCCGGCCGCGGATCAGCGGGTATTTCACGCGCTGTGCCGAATACACGTACCAGCTGTAGGATGCGCCACGCGGGCAGCCGCGCGGTTCGTGGTTGGGCAGGTCGGGGCGCGTGCGCGGGTAGTCGGTCTGCTGGGTTTCCCAGGTGATCAGCCCGTTCTTCACGTAGATCTTCCACGAGCAGGAGCCGGTGCAGTTCACGCCGTGGGTCGAGCGCACGATCTTGTCGTGCTGCCAGCGGCTACGGTAGGCGTTTTCCCACTGGCGGTCTTCCTCAACGACCGCGCCGTGGCCGTTGGAAAAAGTCTCCTTGGTGCGGGACAGGAATTTCAAGCGATCCAGAAAGTGACTCATTTCATGTTCTCCGATCTATCAGCACGGCATCGGTGCGTGCTTGCGGCTGTAGAAAAACCACGTAACCAGTACGCAACTCACATAGAAAGCCAGGAAGCAATACAGGGCCAGCTCCGGGCCGCCGCTGTATTTCATCGACATGCCGAAACTTTGCGGAATGAAATAGCCGCCGTAGGCACCGATGGCGCTGATGAAGCCCGCTGCGGCAGCCGATTCCTTCACGCCGATCAGCTTGGCCTTGTGGATGGCCTGATCGCCCTGGTTGGCCGCCCGGCGCTGGGCCAGCGTGACAAAAATCGTCGGGATCATTTTGTAGGTGGAACCGTTGCCGATCCCGGCGCAGGTGAAGAGAAGCAGGAAACTGGCAAAGAACACGGGCCAGCTGCCGCCCGCGCCCTGTTGCGGCAAGGCAGACAGCACGCCGAGCGTGCCGATAATCATGCCGACGAAAATGCCCAGGGTGACTTTCGCGCCCCCGATCTTGTCGGAGATGGCGCCACCGACCGGGCGGATCAGCGCGCCGATCAAGGGGCCAAGAAACGCGTATTGCGCGACCGGAATCGCGGGGAACAGGGTTTTGGTCAGCAGTGCGAACGCGCCGGCAAAGCCGATAAAGCTGCCGAAGGTGCCGATATACAGGAAGCACATGATCCAGTTGTCTTTGCGCCGGAAAATGATGGACTGTTCGGCAAACGAGGACTTGGCATCGGCAATGTCGTTCATGCCCAGCCACGCTGCGACGGTGGCCACGGCAATCAGCGGCACCCACATGAAGCCGGCGTTCTGCAGCCACAGGCTTTTTTCCAACCCTTCTTTCATATAGTGCTGTGCTTCACCGCCCAGCCCGCTGAACAGCGGGAGCGTGATGGCTATCGGGATCAGTAACTGGGCCAGCGATACGCCGAGATTGCCCAAGCCGGCGTTCAGGCCATTGGCCGCGCCTTTTTGCGCTGCCGGGAAGAAAAACGCGATATTGGCCATCGAGCTGGCAAAGTTGCCGCTGCCCAGACCGCACAACAGCGCGATCATCAGCATGGTCGGATAGGATGTGGTGGAATCCTGCACGGCAAATCCCAGCCACAGCGCCGGGATCAGCAAGACCGCGGTCGAGAGCGTGGTCCATTTGCGCCCGCCAAACAGCGAAGGCATGAACGAATAAAAGATGCGCAGGGTGGCGCCGGAAAGATGCGGAAGCGCGGCCAGCAGGAACAGTTGATCCTTGCCGAAGGAAAATCCGGCATTGGGCAAATTCAGTACCACCATGCTCCACATCACCGAGATGATGAAGCCGAGCGTCAGGCAGGGAATGTAAATCCACAGGTTGCGTCGGGCGATGTTTTTGCCGCTTTCTTGCCAGAAGACGGCATTTTCTGGCTCCCAGCGGGTAAGGACGTGGGTCATGGTTAATTGCTCCGCGGTTGATTGGGTTAGGTATGTTTGCTGGCGAGTGCGTGCTGGCCTTCGGCAACGCTTTCGGGACGGAAACTGAAATGCATCCAGATGAGCGACACGCATACCGTGCCGTACATCAGCATGAACGAGCTGGAACGGATGCCGGTCAGATCGACCGCCGCGCCGAACATGATCGGCAGGATGAAGCCGCCCATGCCGCCCGCGAGCCCGACCACGCCCGATACCGCGCCGATGTTGTGCGGGAACTCATCCGATATGAACTTGAATACGGAAGCCTTGCCAATGGCCATGCCTATCCCGGCGATGAACAGCAGCAGGGTGAACAGCGTCGGGGAAAGCCCGATATGGAATGCGCGCGGACCGTTGACGGTCTGGATCACGAAATCGGTCTGCGGGTAGGACAGGATGAAGAAAATGCCGCCGCACAGCCACATCACCCACCAAGTCACCTTGTAGGCGCCGTAACGGTCGGAAATCCAGCCGCCCAGCGCGCGCAGTACGCCGCCGGGTAGCGAGAAGCAGGCCGCGAGCAGCGCGGCGGTCTGCATCGAAAAGCCGTATTCGGTCACGTAATACTTGGTCATCCACAGCGCGAGTGCTACGTAGCCGCCGAAGACCACCGAGTAATACTGGCAATAGCGCAGCACGCGCGGGTCTTTGAGTAATTTGAGCTGGTCGACGAAGCGGGTACGCTGATCCACCCGGTGCGCGGGATCGCTGGCGGAAAACATCCAGAACAAGAGTGCGGTCGCCAGCATCGCCACGGCGTAGATGTGCGGCACGGCTTGCCAGCCCCAGGTGGCAATGATCACCGGGGCGACGAACTTGGTCAGCGCCGATCCGGAATTGCCGGCGCCGAAGATGCCCATCGCCAGGCCCTGGCGCTCACGATCGAACCAGCGGGCCACATACGGCGTGCCGACCGAGAAGCTGCCGCCAGCCAGCCCCAGGAACAGGCCCAGTACCAGGAAATGCCAGAATTGGGTGGCGTAACCCACCAGCCAGATCGGAATCACCGTGGCAAGCATCAGGCAGAAAAACACGATGCGCCCGCCGAAACGATCGGTCCAGATACCGAGCGGCACCCGGATCAGCGAGCCGCTCAGCACCGGCATCGCTGCAAGCAGGCCGAATTCGGTTTCGTTCAGCCCGAATTTTTGCTTGATCGGAATGCCGAGTACGGCAAACACCATCCACACCGCGAAACAGATGGTGAAGGCGAAGGTGCTGGCGAGCAGGACGGGAACCGCTTGGCTTTTTTGCGCTGCCATGGCAAGGCTCGGCCGGGTGGTTGTGATACCTGAAGCCTAGACCCCGAAACGAGTATGGGATATTCACCATCCGCAGGGGAGGGCATCGGCCGAAAGAACTAGTTACTTTCGTTTCTGAGTCTGGACTGGGTTGAAGCGAGAGCCTTACCTTCAGTTGGAACCGGCTACAGCCAGTATTCGGCGAGCCGCGCCGCCCATTCCTTGAGCCGCAATTGCATCGGGCGCTGCTTCCAGCTTTTGAGATCGATGGCGTTGGACTGGCTCAGATCCTGGGTAAACATGGTTTCCATTTGCCGTGAAAAATCGCGCCCCAGAATCACGGCATTGAGTTCATCGTTGTGCAGGAAGCTGCGCCAATCCAGATTGGTCGAACCGATCACCGACCAGACCCCATCGATTGATGCGGTCTTGGAATGCATGACTGCGCCGCGTCGCTCGTAGATCTTGACGCCGGCCCGCAACAGCCTGGTGTAGTGCGAGCGCCCTGCGTGGAATACCGCCCAGGAATCGGTATTGCTGGGCAAGATCAATTTCACGTCGACACCGCGCTGTGCCGCATCGGTCAAGGATTTGAGCAACTGCGGATCGGGAACGAAATAGGCGTTGGTAAGGTGAACATGCTGTTCTGCATGGTCGATTGCCGAGAGCAGCGTGAGATAGATCAGGCTGTGCGGCTCAGAGGAAGCGCTGCCGATGGCGCGCACGATCTCGTCGCCCTGTTTGTTGAGTGCAGGAAAGTAGTTTTTTGCAGCGAGCGCTGCGCCCTTTTGTTTGCTCCAGGTATCCATGAACAGCTTCTGGAACTGCGTCACCACCGGCCCTTCTATTTGCAGGTGGGTATCCCGCCAGCCCAAGGTGTTTGCCTCGTTGGTCGCCTTTGTCTTCGAAGACTTGCCGGATGGGCTGCTGGAATACGATGCGCTGATGTTGATGCCGCCGATGAACGCGGTGTGCCCGTCAACGACCAGCAGTTTGCGATGGTCGCGGTTGTTGAGCAGCCATTCTTTTTTGTTTCCGGCCAATGGATTGACCGGATTGAATTCGAGTACCTGGATTCCGCTGGCCTTCAGTCGCTCAAAAAATGCCTGCGGGGTATTCAGGCAGCCGACGCTGTCGTAAATCAGGTTGACCTGAACGCCGGCGGCTTGTCGCTCCAGTAGCAGATCGGCGAACTGCCTGCCGATTTCGTCATCTTCAAAGATATAGGTTTCCAGATTGATGTGGTCCCGGGCTTTGCGCATGGCCGCGAACATGGCCTGGTAGGTCGCAGGCCCGTCTTGCAACAGCACCAGCTTGTTGCCCAGCACCAGCGGGCTATCGGCATTGATCGCCTGCTCGATGGCCAGGTGCTTCTGCAGGATATCGGTCGCGCCCGATTCGCTCTTGAGTTCCTTGATGATGGCGGAGCTTTTGCCCGTGGAGACCGGGCCGCGCGCATTATCGAACTCTACGGCCTGTGCCGTGGGGATTTGCATTTCGCGTGCGGCGTCGGGAAGGCCCGCGCAGCCGGTGGCGGTGAATAGGCATGCCAGCAGCAAAATGTGCTTGCATGCAGTGATGGCGCGAAACCGGGGAGGGGCGTGCGAGGGGGGCGGTTTGTTGCTGCCCGCCGGGAGCGAAGCGGTTGATGCAGTCATGGCGGCCTACTCCGGGTTGTTATTTTGTCTGGACTCGCGCGTCAGTATTTGGTCCAGGAAACGCAGCAGCGCGGCGATAACCGTCAACAGCACGGGGCCGATGATGATGCCGATCATGCCAAAGGCTGCAATGCCGCCAATCACGCCAATGAAGACGGCAAGTATCGATACCGGTTCCTGGCTGGAAATCAGCAGGGGCCGCAGCAGGTTGTCGATGAGCGACACACTCGAGCCCCAGACCAGCATGAAAATTGCCCAGTTCCATTGCGAGGTTGCCGCCAAAAACAGGACAGCCGGTATCCAGACAATAGCCGCACCGCCCACCGGCAGCAGGGCCATGATGCCTGCCAGAACGCCGAATACCACCGCGGAGGGTAGGCCCGCGATAGCGAAGCCGATCCCCACCAGCGCACCTTGGGCCAGCGCGGTCAAGCCGGTGCCGTAGACCACGGCGCGTGTGGTGTTGCCCACCAGTTTGAGCAAATCATCCCTGTGCAAGGGGTCCATCGGCACCAGGCGCACCGCGCGATTGAGCAGTTGGCGACCGTCGCGCAACAAAAAGAACAGCAGGAACAGCATCATGAAAAAGTGAACGAACGTGCTCAGGGCGCTGAGTACGAAGTTGCCCCCCGTGGCAGCCAGCAACTGCAGCAGCATCCGGGCACTGCTGACCATCCAGCCCTGGAGCTGTTCGTTCGTGGCGGTCAGGTTCTGGCGCAGCCATTCGGCAAGGCTACCGATGACGGGATAGCGTTCCAGTTGCGCGAACAGCGTGGCATCAAAGCGCAGCGACTGTTGCTGCAGGAGCGTAATCAGGTATGCGGACTGGTTTGCAAATGCCACGCCAAGGCTGACCAGCGGGCCCGCGAGCACGACCGGCACCAGTACGGTAATGATTCCCGCCGACACACCGGCGCGCCCTCTGAGCTTGCGCGTGAGCCAGCGTTGCAGTGGCGCCAGCAGGAATGCAAGGCAGATACCCCAGGCCAGCGCGCCCCAGAAGGGCGCCAGCATCCAGTACAGGGCAAGAGCGAAGAGCGCCGTGACGACGATCACGAAATCTTTGCGATAGAGATCCAAGATGACTCCTTGCGTAACGCATGTCCAAGCGCTCAAGCATGCGCCCGCTTACGCCTTCACTCGGTACGGTAGCGCACAAACGCCGGCTGGAACGTGCCGGCTGCGTGGCCGCACGAATGTTCCTGTTCACCGTTCTGCCATTCCTGCACATCTTTCAATTTAAGCCGCTAGCCGCGAGCTTGTCATCCACGGAAATTTCCTGCGCCGCCTTGCGCCGGGTGCGATGTGCGGCACAGGCATAAACGCCAGGAAAACACGTATCCCCCTGTTCGGACAGGCACGTTCGCCAGGTTTTTCGCCGGGCAGGAGGGCCGGGCATTGGCCGCGCTATGAGCGCTAGCGCACAGAAACAAATCATGGGATGGCGGACGATCGATCATCGAATCGAGCTGACGTGTGCTTTTGAAGTGACGTACAGCGTCAATCGCCGGTACGCAACCCCGGAAACTTTTGCAGGAGACTTCCCATGAAAACCATGAACAAACTCGGACCCGTACTGGGCGTGATTGCCGTTCTGACACTCGGCGCGTGCGCAAACCCAACCCCCCCGCCCAACGCGCCGAATTACGGTGTGGTCCGGCCAGACAGCAGGAATCCGGAATACGGCGTGGTGCAATCCATCGAGCTTGTACAGCAGGACAGCCGCAATACCGGCAGCACGATCGGCCTGGGCACCGTTGCCGGCGCGGTCGTCGGCGGGATTGTTGGCAACCAGGTGGGATCGGGAGGAGGCAGAACGGCCGCGACGGTGATCGGTGCGGCGGGCGGCGCCTATGTGGGACACGAGCTGGAAAACCGGCCGCAACAGCAGGTGGTCAATATGTACAAGATCACTGTCCGCATGGAAAACGGCTCGTATCAAACGGTGATGCAAAGCACCTCCCCCGATCTGCGCATTGGCGACCATGTGGTGCTGGAGAACGGTGTTTTGCAGCGGGAATGATTGCGAGCCCCCCGCCAAGGCGCGCTGCGCTTCATGTTCGCGGGGATTGCGCGTTGTGTTCGGCAGCGTACAGAACACGGGAAGCATTGGGTGGATGATGGTTGTAATGACCGGTCGTCCCCGGAAATTTTTTCACCGGGAGCGATCAACCAGAAGCACCACTCAAGCCAACACGCTGTGGGGTATTCCGGGATCGGAGACTGGGTTCAGAACGGATAGTAGAGGGCTGTCAGTATCTCGCCGCTTTTGCGGGCAGTCGGCAAAGTAAAGGCAACAGAAGGCGGAGAACGACACAACTCATGAATCGGAAATCACCATGACACATTCATTTACCAAGAAACAAATGGGCCTGGCCATCTCCTGTGCACTGGCACTGGGCGTTTTAGCGGGCATGGCAAGGGCGGAGGATGCCTATCCGGCCGCAAACTTCAATCCGGCTGATACCACCTACGCCACCGACCAGGCCCGCACCGTTGTGCGGGGGGATTTCAGGCAGTGCTGGCACACCAGCACCGGCCCCGCCGTGTATACGGCCGAATGCGATCCGGCACCTGCTGTCGCAGCGGCAGAACCCGTCCCTGTCCCGCAAACCGTTGCCGCAGTTGCACCAGTAGCCGTTGCGCAGCCTGTGGTCGAGAGAGTGACGCTGGATGCCGATGCGCTGTTCGATTTTGACCGATCGACACTTCGTCCTGCCGGACGCAGTGCGCTGGATGATTTCGTCGGCAAGGCCAAGGATCTCAATCCGGAAATGATTGTCGCTGTCGGTCATACCGACCGCTTCGGCTCCGACGCCTATAACCAGCGCCTTTCCGAGCAACGTGTGGCGACAGTCAAGACCTATCTGGTGGACAAGGGTATCGATCCCAATCGCATTCGCACCGAAGGCCGGGGCGAGATGGAACCCGTCACCAAGGCGGGCGAATGTCTCGGCGGCAAGAGCGCCAGCGTGATTGCCTGCCTGCAACCAGATCGCCGCGTCGAAATCGAAGTGACCGGCACTCGAATGGCCAAGTAGGTCATTCCACTACTCGCAGGACTGCGGGCCGGAAAAACCAAGCGTTTGGGACTTATCCGGTCCGTGTACTGCAAATGTGTGCTCTGCCAATGCATCACGCCCAATTTCGTTACATAGAGGAATTTTAAAATGAACAAATTCATTCTCAACATGATCGTCATGGCGTTCGGTTTTGCTTTCAGTGCCGGTGCCATGGCGGAAGACATGTCTAAAGCCAACTACACCGCCGGTAAAGATCGCATTACGGCTGACTACAAAGCGGCCAAAGCGGCTTGTGCCTCGCTGTCCGGCAACACGAAAGATATTTGTGTCGCTGAGGCTCAGGGTAAAGAAAAAGTGGCCAAAGCCGAACTTGAAGCCAGCTACAAGCCCACCATAAAGAACCACTATCAAGTGCGCATCGCCAAGGCTGAATCCGCTTATTCGGTGGCGAAGGAGCGTTGTGACGACATGGCCGGCAATGCGAAGGATGTTTGCTTGAAGGAAGCGAAGGCTGCTCAGACCGCCGCCAAAGCTGACGCCCTGGTGCAGAGGAAAACTGCAGAGGCGAATGCAAAGGCCAACGAGAAGTCCTCCGAAGCACGGGGCGAGGCGAGCGAAAAAGCGAGCGACGCCCGTAAAGATGCTACGGCAGACAAGCTTGAGGCTGAGTACAACTTGGCCAAGGAAAAGTGCGATGCGTTCGCCGGCAGTGCCAAGGATCAATGCCTGAGTCAGGCCAAAGCGCGCTTTGGCAAGTAATTGGACGTGCGCGATCAATGATGAAGTATTGGAAACATAATGTTTTGTGAAAGAGGTAATCCCATGAAAACGCTAAATAAATATGCATTCAGTGCAGTGGCCGCAGTCATGCTGCTTGGCCTGGGTGGTTGTTCCGGCATGTCGCAGCAAGGGCAGAACACGGCTGTCGGCGCCGGTATCGGTGCTGTCGGTGGTGCCATTCTTACAGGTGGCAGTGCGGTCGGAACGGTTGGCGGCGCAGCCGTCGGTGGCGTTGTAGGCCACGAAATCAGCAAGTAAGCGTGTCCTGATCCCGCCGCGAGCTTGTTAGCTTGCGGCGCGGCAGCGGGGCCATCAGGAGATAACCATGATGAAATCCGGAAAATTTCTCGGCACGGCCATGATCGCCAGCGCGTTGCTTGTGGTGCTGTCCGCATGCCCGAAGCCGGAAGGCCCGATGGAACGGGCAGGCAAGGACGTCGACCAAGCGGTTGAAAAGGTCGGCGAGCAGATCGAAAAAGCCGGCGACAATATCCAGGACGCGGCCAAGGACAACAAGAAGTAACCGCGGGGACGTATCAGAAATTTTGTGTGCTGAGATCATAATGCCGGATTTATTTATGCTGTGACTGGATTTGTTTAATAACGCACAATAACCAATTTTTAACTTATTTATATACCGGCAAAAATGGAACTTTATTTTTAGCGCTGCAGACGCAGCAAGTTTTAAACGAGGAAATCATGAACACTATTTCAAAAACAATGGCATGTTTTGCACTCGTTTCATTATTTGGAACTGCGACGGCGGCAAACATTATTTTTACTGATACACAAGACTGGTCCGCCAATCCGCTTACCATTTCCGCTGCAGACCCCTTTACCTGGACTCATGACATCACGGGCCTTAACGGCTACATCCCCAATAGCGAAATGTTTATTGAATCGGCCCATCTGACCATTAATCTGATCGATTTTGAGAACAAAGGCAGGGAAACCATTAGTTTCCTTATCGGTAGCGACGGTTCTTCTCAAGTTTTCAACTTCAAGAATTTGAATAATGGATCACGGGGAAGAGAGTATGAGATGGATCTTGATAGCGCTTTGTTTGATCTGCGTGCCGATGGCGCGATAGATATTTCAGTAAGCGCACCGACGGGAAGTTTTCAGCTTATAAGTTCTACTTTAACGGTTGTCGATCCACCGATCTCAACAATCCCGGAGCCCGCCAGTCTTGCTCTTCTGAGTATTGGGCTGCTCTGTTGCGGGGTGGCGTACAGGCCGCGTATATCCACCAACCGGTCCAATACTGGCCCGTTATAGGTCTCATTTGGGGCAATGGGTGGACGTTTTTACGAGTTGTTGTCAATCAGCCATTGGTCATTTTAATGACTTGGTATGTGCACTGGTGAACAGATCCATGCCATAAAAACAGCATGGATTTTTGTTATGGCTGAACTATTTTCAGGCGCTTCTTTGGTGATGCCATTTTGATCATGTTAGTGGCTTGTCATGGAGAACCTGACCCCCATTCATTCCATTGAATTCAGTATTGGCCTTCAGGCTACCTATGCGCGGCACCGCATATTCGCCGAATTCAGACACAGCAGGCAGACCGGGACAAGACGCATGCATCGCATGAGAGGCTTTGACGGCAGGCCAGCGAATAGCACCCAATTCGCACTGCATCGTAGTGAAATTCTTGTTCTTATGTTTGCCAGCGCACAGAGAGGTATATGACTTTCGCATATCGTGTTCAGCACAAATCACCAAGATTGGTTGTACTTGGCTGCGTAAACGGGTGTCGTCACCTGCGCTTGGCGACCTCGGAAATATATCGTGCGCTCAATTGCTTAGGCGGAGGATTGGCATGTGTTCAAGAGAGCATCTTGAAAAAGAAACCGGGGATTTTTTTGATCTTCACTGGGGGGAGGAGGCCATTCCCGCATGGAATTTCTCCTGGAATTGGTGTGGCTTGATTCCCAATCATGATCTTGATGGCATCTATGCATTGTTCAGTGGGGGAGAGCTGGTTTACGTGGGCCTGGGCGCTGGTCGTGGTCATGGAACACACAAAAATCATGGGCTGCGCAAACGCTTGCTCGCTCATGTTTTGGAGCTTACCCCGGCGGATTCAGATGCCCACTATATTCTTGAGCCGCGGTGGCGTAATGCTGGAGTGGACCAGATTGCAACGCTGGGTTTTCCCTCGGAAAGTTCATATCTGGCCTACGCATTGGAGCACTACCTGATCACAAAACTGGATCCTCCAGAAAACCACAGAAATCACGCCCCCAGAATCCATTGAACGATGAAACGTCATTAACAAGAGCAAATCAAGCGCGGGGAGAAAATAGCCGAAATGGGTAATTCCTACACCGACCAGGTCAAGCTGCATTTTGAAATCCGCAAGTTTGGCAAGCCGGTGAATCCAACAAAATTCATCACGGCAGAGAAATCATGAACGAGCAGAACGAAACACTGGAAGACGACCTCCTGGATGCAGAAGAGGAGGCCGAGCTGGAAGAAGTCGAGGTTGCTGCCGATCTGGAAGTCGAACAGGCACAGACGGAAGAAAGCAGTGCTTACGCGAAGGATTCGACCGGCGATGTGACACAGATTTACCTGAATGAAATTGGCCAGAGTGCCTTGCTGACCCCGGATGAAGAACGCGCGCTGGCGCGGCGCGTGGTGCAGGGGGATTTCCAGGCGCGGCAGAAAATGATCGGGCACAACTTGCGGCTCGTGGTGAATATCGCCAAGCATTACATCAATCGCGGCATGCCCCTGCTGGACTTGATCGAGGAAGGCAATATCGGACTGATACATGCCTTGGAAAAGTTCGATCCCGAGCGCGGTTTCCGCTTTTCCACCTACGCAACCTGGTGGATAAGGCAGGGCATCGAGCGTTCGATCATGAATCAGTCGCGCACCATCCGGCTGCCGGTGCATGTGATCAAGGAACTGAACGTCTACCTGCGTGCCCAGCGCCATCTGGAAGCGCATAACGGGCAGGAGCCGACGGTCGAGGATATTGCCCTCCTGGTGGGCAAGGATGTCGAAGACGTGCGACGGGTGATGAACCTGAATGAGCGCGTGGCGTCCTTGGATGCGCCGCTGGATATCGATCCGATGCTGACGATCGGCGAATCGATCCCGGACGAGC
>Ga0316604_10002012_pt1 | contig 16541 bp, 19 predicted proteins | sample OWC_soil_day20_C_FD_207650 | JGI IMG/M metagenome (GOLD analysis project Ga0316604, IMG submission 207650) | Wetland soil microbial communities from Old Woman Creek delta, Ohio, United States - OWC_soil_day20_CT | ecosystem: Environmental > Terrestrial > Soil > Wetlands | place: USA: Ohio... | reverse complement strand
GTTGGGCAATCAACTCGGGGGGGAGGGGAAAGTCGAAGTCGTCGACAGTCAACGACATAGGCAGAAATCCGCTTGGAAACAAAAACGGCCTTCCGTCAGGAAAGCCGATTTGTCGTTACTGGTGCCCGAGCCTTAATCGAACAAATGGCGGAAACGTTTGTGGCACAATGATCTATGTTTTTTGAGAATCAGTGTTACCCCCAAAGTTACCCCCAGTTAAACGATGCTGCCAGTTTGACCAGTGAAACAACGCGCGGCTCCCCGATGGAAGCCATCGGTTAATAGAAGGGCGGATTCTACCATTTCACACGGTTGCCCCTTCGGGTTCATGCAGGGAGTGGGATGATGTTCTAGGGATTGCAGTAAGGTCGAACATCGGCCTTATACCAGTAGCAACAGGCGACAACTCGGCCAAACCAGCCGTTGAGGGTAGCTCAAACGTAGGGCTGGTGTCTTGCAGTTTGCGGCCGTTGGCAGGTGGAGCTACCTGATTGGCCGCTTACATCAACGTCCAGGGACGGCACCCGACCCAATCCGGACTTTGGCAACTTTAACGGTGAAACGGCCGCTATCTGAGCGGAGCGGCCGTACGGCGCTTGGCCTGACCGATAACTACTCGGCCAATCCGGCCACTGGCCGAAGGACCAGAATCAGGCAGCAATCAGTCACTTACCTGCCGTCCCGGCTTGAAACGTCGGGAATGGCAGCTTCCTTTGATTCATCTTTGCCTGAATCCAGGCAGAGAGCTCTGCGCTGTACGGCCATACCCGCCCTAAACCTTGGGCGGGGGATCCTCTTTTTCGCTTTCGTCGCGCCCCATGCCGCCGAAGATCTGCTTGAGACCAAGATAGCGACGAGCCTCCTCTGGCTCACTATCGACTACCGGGATGCGCTTCTCCAGATCGGCGATGATTTCTTTCTGAGCACTGCAGGCTTTTTCCAGCTCGGCAACGCGCTTGTTCTGCCGAGTTGTCGCCCATTGCCGCCGCAAGGTGGCCGGTGTGGACATTAGCGCCACGATAAAACCACCAAGGGCAAGCGTTAGCAGAAGCACGATGGCCAATGAACTTTCGAAGCGCCAAAGCATGAATTCCACGACAGTGGGCACATTGTTTTGCAGCGCAAAGACCACGCAGAATGCCGCAACCAGAATCCCGACGATAGTAAGTAACTGCAAAGTGTTCTCCTGGTGCTCGGACGTTTGGAGGGAGCGTTACGTCCTGAGGCTTGCGCAGACTTTATGCAAAAGTTCCCCGACTTCCTTGGCAAGCAATTGCACTTCAGGTTTGTCGACCAGCCCCAAAACTGCTTCGGGATCCATGAATGCAACGGTAATGCTTCCATCGGCTTCCTCACGGACCACCACGTTGCACGGCAACAGCAACCCAATATCCGGATCCGCCTCAATTGCACGGTGGGCGAGCGGCGGGTTGCAAGCGCCGAGGATGCGATACGGCCGATATTCGATATCAAGTTTGGCTTTCAAGGTCGCTTTGACATCGATATCGGTGAGCACGCCGAAGCCTTCCTTCTTCAGCGCCTCCGTGACTTTGGTGACGGCGCTATCGAATGGCAGTGTTAGCTGCGTACTGAATCCATACATGGACTAACTCCTTTTTCGTGATGAAACCGTGAGCCGGAATTTGCGAGTTGATATTGCTTACCGGCAAAAGATACGCCTTGCGGTGTGGCGACCCAGCCTGTCGGCCACCCGCCACGGTTGGACGTTTCTCGCGTCGCAAGTTAGCTGCGTTTCTGCTTCTCGCGCTGTTCCTTGGTCAGCACCGCCTCGATCTGCTTCCGGGCAGCGAGCGACAGATCAAACATCTGATGCCGCAGGTCTGAGATATTTCTGTAGGTCTTTTTGAGCATCGCGTCATCGGGGTTATCCGAGGAATACTGCTCACCCATCTGCGCTTGCTCGTCGAGCATTTTGCCCATCAGGGCCCAGTGCTGGCGGCGCAGGTCATTCTGGATCTTGGCAATCTTGCTGCGTTGATCTGCGCTCAGGTTCAGATCAGACCTCATCCCGTAGCCGCCCATCATGCCGGGCCCCATGCCACAGTCTGAGCGCTGGCCGCCCATCCTTTCACCATGGCCGTATCCACCCATGCCGTGACCGGAACCGTAGCCATCCATCATGCCGCCCATGCCATAGCCCGGGCCATAAGAGTCTGGCGAACGGTCGGCCAATGCGCTGGTTGATAACAAGGCCGCGCATAGCAATGCGGTTGCCCCCAGGGACTTGCGAAGATAAAAATGTGTCATGTAAACATCCTTTCAGGGTGAATCAAGATCGCGTTTCCGCAACCGACGACGAACTAACGCAGAGCATCTGGGTGAGTTCCAGGCGACTCCGTCCATAGCATTCAGGCGAGACTGAAACGAAACGTTTTCACTTCTTCCTTTGCTTGACGATCCAGACGACGAGGCCTGCAACCACGATGACGAGCAGGACCAGCACCCATCCCCCGTATCCATCCATTGCTCCGCCATAGCCACCCATCCAGTTAGTGCCATTGCCGTGCATCATTCCGTAGCTTTGGCCGTTTCCACCCTGCATTTGGGCCAGCACGTTTGCTGCCATGATCATCCCGCCTAGCAATGTCGCGGCGCTTAGTGTGTTGCGAAGGCTCATGCGGTCCATGGTGTGACTCCATGCGGCTATGTATCAATTCATGGTTGTGCCGGCGGTGACTCTCGACCACCGCGGCATACCCAATCCGTTTGTTAACACCATTTTTAGACGCAATTTTGGTTGCCGACCGTGCGCCACGGCACATAACGTTTTTAAGGTCTGCTGTGGCGATGGGTTCAGTAATAGAGGGAACGCAGATGCACCGTGACTGAAGGTGGGGGGGGAGTGGGTGAAGTTTTCGAGCAATGGCGCCGACAAGACCATTGCTGCGGTCAACCCGAAAAAACGGCCAAAATTGAAATGTTCGTACCCTCACCTGTCGTGCCCACCGTCAACATCAGTCGCAAAAACGGCTGTGACTATTGCGACTCGGCCGACCTTGAACATGAATTCGACTGGCTGCGGTTAGGGTTCCGCCTTGTGTGCGCTCGCCAACAGAGCGGCGGAATCGATTGTATTAGCCTGAACCTGAACTCACTGAACAACTCGTCCTCTGTTGCCACGCCGATGAACGAAAAGTTAAACGAAAGAAGCCTAGACCATGCTGATAACTTTCAAATCCCTGGCAAGTAGCGACGTGGTGATGTTTGAGAAAAATGCCCAGGAGTTGCTGAACATACTGGGTAAAGATCCGAACGCATTAATGGGCATTGTCACTGTCGAGCAATTTCCCGAAGCCATAGCTCGCCTTAAGGCAGCAATCGCTTCGGAATCGGAAGGTCATGCCAGGGTAGAGATCGAAGGTGATGCAGAGGCGGATTCTGACGAAGTGGTGAGTATTGGACAGCGCGCATTACCGTTCATTGAATTGCTCGAACGCTCCCTGGCCGAAAATGTACCTGTCACATGGGGGGGCTGATCGACTCTATCGTATGAGAGAAGTATCCGAAGGCAATAATCTCGGCAATGTCATTTCGGTGCGAGGCAGTGTCGTCGACATCCGCTTTGAAGGCCCGCTGCCACCCATTCATTTCCTGTTGCACGTAGGGAAAGATAACGAAATTTCCATCGAAGTATTGACACAGCTGGATGCTCATCGCGCGCGTAGCATTGCCTTGACACCGACGCAAGGCCTGGCGCGTGGCATGCAAGTAAGTGATAGCGGCGGCCCGCTGTTGGCACCTGTCGGTCAGGAAATTCTTTCCCGCATGTTCGATGTCTTCGGCAACGCCATCGACCGTCTGCCAGCGCCAAATGTTGAATGGCGCAGCGTCCATCGGGCACCGCTTTCACTAGCTAAACGTTCGACAAAATCGGAAGTGTTTGAGACAGGCATCAAGGTCATTGACGTCCTGATGCCCCTCGAACGTGGCGGAAAAGCCGGCCTCTTCGGCGGTGCGGGGGGCGGCAAAACCGTCTTGTTAACCGAGATGATTCACAACATGGTTGGCCAGCACCAAGGCGTCAGCATCTTTTGCGGCATCGGCGAACGCTGCCGCGAGGGTGAAGAACTCTATCGCGACATGAAGGCGGCCGGCGTGCTCGACAACATGGTGATGGTTTTCGGCCAGATGAACGAGCCGCCGGGCGCCCGTTTCCGGGTCGGTCACGCGGCGCTGACCATAGCCGAATACTTTCGCGACGACGAACATCGCGACGTACTGCTGCTGGTCGACAACATCTTTCGTTTCATCCAGGCCGGCATGGAAGTTTCCGGGTTGATGGGGCAAATGCCGTCCCGCCTCGGCTATCAGCCGACCATGGGCACCGAACTGGCGCAACTCGAAGAACGCATCGCAAATACCGATACCGGTGCCATCACCTCGATCCAGGCGGTTTATGTGCCGGCCGACGATTTTACTGATCCGGCAGCGGTGCATACCTTTTCGCACCTGTCGGCCTCCATCGTGCTGTCGCGCAAGCGGGCCAGCGAGGGGCTGTACCCGGCGATCGATCCGCTCCAGTCGAACTCCAAAATGGCAACGCCCGGCGTCATCGGCGAGCGCCATTACACGCTGGCCCAGGAAATCCGCCGGACGCTCGCGCAGTATGCCGATCTCAAGGACATCATCGCCATGCTCGGCCTCGAACAGCTTTCCAGTGAAGACCGCAAGGTGGTGGCGCGGGCGCGCCGGCTGGAACGTTTTCTGACCCAGCCATTTTTCACCACCGAGCAATTCACTGGCCTCAAGGGCAAGTTGGTCAGCCGGAAAGATGCGCTGGATGGTTGCGAGCGCATCCTGCGCGACGAGTTCAAGGATGTACCGGAAAGCGCGCTGTACATGATCGGCGCCATCGACGAGGTATTGGCCAAAGCCAAGCCCGAGGCCAAGGAACCCGAAGAGGATAAAAATGCCGTCAGCGAGCATGCAGCTTAAGATCCTGCTGCCCTTCAAGGTCTTTGCCGAGAAGCATGATGTCCTGCGCATCGTGGCCGAATCCCGCAAAGGTTCCTTCGGTCTGCTACCAAATCGACTGGATTGTGCCGTGGCCCTGGCACCGGGCATCCTGACTTACGAAGCCAGGGACGAAGGCGAGGTCAATCTTGCGGTCGACGAAGGTGTGCTGGTCAAGACCGGCAGGACCTAGGTGCCTACAAGTATTTTATAAAAAACGTTTTCGCTAACTATTGCTTGTTGCATCATTTAATAGCAGCCAGTTATATATTGCAACGCATAAATTAAATTAAATTCATTTGATTTCAATATTTTGGGCTTTCGGCCTGAACGGATGTTTCATATTGCAACAAATTCAGATAAATAAAGTACTGCTGGCGGCAAATTCTGTTGTGCCAAATGTGTTTTCTGGCAGTGCGCTGAAAGAAAAATGTAATAAATCACGATTAGCATCCTAGCTGCGCCGAACATTGTGTTTGGTCAAACACTAAAATTAGCTGGAGTTGTCATGATTAAAAAAACAGTTTCAATATTATCCCTCCTTGGTATTACTGTGCTTTGTACTAATATTGCGCATGCACAAGTTATTAAAATTGATGGCTCTTCCACGGTTTACCCGATCACTGAAGCGGTTGCCGAAGAGTTCCAGAAAGCCAAGAAGAATGCCGTCAAGGTGACGGTCGGTATATCCGGTACAGGTGGAGGCTTCAAGAAATTCTGCCGTGATGAACTCGACATTTCCGACGCTTCCCGCCCGATTACCAAAAGCGAAATGGAACTGTGCAAGACCGCTGGTGTGGAGTACATCGAAATGCCGGTCGCCTTTGACGCACTGACCGTTGTCATCAACCCGAAAAATACCTTTCTGAAGCAGGCAACCATCGCCGAGATGAAGATGTTGTGGGAGCCGGCTGCCCAGGGCAAAATCATGAAGTGGAATCAGGTCAATCCGGCCTGGCCCGATGCACCGGTCAAGCTGTTCGGTGCCGGGGCCGACTCCGGCACCTTTGAGTATTTCACCGAAGCCATGGTTGGCAAGGCCAAGTCGTCGCGCGGCGACTACACTGCTTCCGAAGACGATAATGTGCTGGTTCAGGGCGTCTCACGCGACGTCAATGCTATCGGCTACTTTGGCTACGCCTACTATGCCGAGAATACCGGCAAGCTGAAGGCCCTTCCGATCGTCAATCCGAAAACTGGCAAAGCTATTGAGCCGTCTGCTGCCAATGTCGAAAACGGTACCTATGCACCGCTGTCCCGCCCGATCTTCATCTACGTCAAGGCCAAGTCGTTGCAGAAGCCCGAGGTTAAGGAGTTCATCGAGTTCTACATGAAGAACGGCGCAGCACTGACTAAGGAAGTGAAGTATGTGCCGCTGCCGGCTTCTGCCTACGCCGGTAACATCGAGCACATGAACAAAAAGAAGTTCGGCACGGTGTTTGGTGGCCACAATGAAATTGGCATTACGATTGAAGATGTGATGAAGCGCGAAGCGAGGAACTAATTCGCAAACGATTAGATTTGCCCCCGTGTTCACTCAGGTGAAGCGGGGGTTTGAGTTGTTCCCCCTGTTTGTCAGCCAGGATTGCTTACCTTGGCATGATCACTGGGCGCCGAAGCCCCAAGGCATTCAGCCTTGGCTTTTTCCAGTAACTCAAGCATCGACTGGATTGACTCCAGAGCGGGTGCGTCGAAAACCACGTTATCAATCCCACCATCCTGATTCATGGTTCGTACAGCATAACCAAGACTCGGAGCATAGTCATAGCGCCCAAACTGCGTATCCTTCAACGATAAAATCATATGCTTTATCGGATGACCATTCAGGAACTTGGTCGCATGGAGATCGCAGTTGTCGGCCAGCGTATAGGTATATAACTGCTCACGATTGTCTTGAGTGCCGATAGTATTCATCTCCCCCAGAGTTCTTTGGAGCGCTGGCGATAGCTTTCCTGCCACAAGGGTGGGCCGATCAGGAATGCAAGCGGACAATGTCATCGCCAAAACTGCAATTCCAAGGCGCGTCCATCGTTGAATTTTAAAGGTCATTTTTTGCTTTCGATCCCTGGGGCTCCACTAGCTGGGCCAAAATCCGATTGCAAAATGGGAGAGCCGTTTTCTGGTTCTTGGGCAGCAAAACCATCTCTTGCTGGACTCTCATTATCGCCAGGCAAGGAAACCGGGGTGTCTTGCTTTTTCACTGTCTGATGGCTTCTCCAAGCTGAGCGTACACGCTCTTGTTCCTCTGGCTTTTTTTTCTTATAGGCTTGGAATTTTTTCCTGGCAACCGCTCGCTGTTCTGGTGCAACGCCAGCCCAACGCGTCATACGGCGCTGTATCTTCTGTTGTTCGTGCAGAGGAAGCGACGGATATTTCCTGGCTATGGCACGCCACTTTTCCTTCTGGGTAGAGCTCATGTCCTCCCATTTATCAGCAAGAGGTCGCAGAATTTTTTGCTCATTATTTGTCAGCAAACTCCAGGCTGACGGATTAAACATGACCGCTGGCACTTTGCCCGGGGATACCATAAGTTGCGCTATTGCGCCTATACCGGCACCAATAGCGACCAGCAGCAACAACTTGGCTATCAAACCCTTCGGCATACGTTCCGACTGATTTCAAAGACTGCTATTTGTAAAGTAACTCAACGCGCTGCCCTCTGTTCTGGCAGGAAGGAGACTCGCAGCTCTGCTTTTTGCCTCTCTGACCGAGCATGACTTGCCGGATTCTCGACTTTGCTATGCCTTGCTCACGAAGTGTTTCTGCGACGACATTCAGTCGGTTTTGCGCAATGGCGAGTGAAAAAGTTCGGCTACCAAGACTGTCCAGATAGGCGCGGAGAACAATCAACCGTTTTGGGGTCTGCTTGAGATATTTTGCCTGCTGGTGCAGTACGTTTTTGCTTTCCTCGCTTAACACGGCCTCCCCATCTGAAAAATAGATGCTGTGTCCAGCCACTCCATTCTTCACTGCTGAATGCACCGTCGCGATGGTTTTACGACTATCCCCTGCATTGTGAGTATTCGCAGCATCAGGAATAGCGGTGCCGCTCTTTTCAGCCCCGATGGTCACCCTGCTACCCTCCAAAGAAACTTGAGAAGTCTCGCGGGGCACGTTGGAAGAACACGCTGAGAGTGCTAGCAGACCAGCAAGAGGAATCCCTCTTGCCAGCCGCAGCCAATGGCGGATTCTTGGTCTATTGCCATTCATGCGCATTAGCTTTGGTATGAAAATATTGCCCGCTAATGATTACTCACCGGGGTAAGCAATGTCGGCACGTCGATTCTTCGCCCACGCTTCTTCGCTGTGCCCCTCGGCGACAGGCTTTTCACTCCCGAAACTCACGGTCTCGATCTGGTCGGCAGCAACGCCATAGGCACTCAGTGCCTGTTTTGCGGCGTCCGCCCGTCGTTGCCCCAGCGCAATGTTGTACTCCCTGCTACCGCGCTCGTCAGTATTCCCGCGAACAACGATTTTAACCCCTGGTTTTTTGGCCAGAAATTTGCCGTGTGCTTCAGCGACGCTACGGTAATCCTGTTTGATCAGGCTGCTATCCAGATCAAAGTAAATACTGCGCTTTGAAAGCGGATTGGCTGGATCACGCAAGGCAGCCAGTTCTGCAGCGGTCAGGCCGGCAGGGTTTGCTGCTGCAACCGGACGAACCGGGTCCGGGGCCGGCTGAGGCGTTACGGCTGTTGGTGCATTACCGGTCGAGGAGCAGGCTGCTACAAGGCAAACCGCAGACAAGAAAATTGTTTGTGTGATTTTGTTAGCCATGAAATCTCAATTAAAAATAGCTGTTTATCTACCCCAGCGGACTTGCAAACCCCTGGTGCGCATCTCGGCCCTGCATTTGGAATCGTCAGGCATTCCGGGCATGGATCATTCATTGCTAGCACAGCACATGCCATGAGGTGATGAAATCCAACTCACTGATTAGTATGGTAATTTTCTTTGGTTGTTAATATGATTTTGGATGAATGTTGCAAATTGCAACTTTGGCGTTAGCCCTAACCTAAAGCAACTGCCTGATTCGAAGGCAATACCAATTACTGCGGAGACATTGCGTAATGCAACATCGACTGATGCGCTATTCAACACTATGAGATTTTTGACTTCGCTCCATGCAAAAATACTGATCGGCTATGCGTTCGTCGGGCTGCTCTTTGTCGGTTTCATTGTCAATTCGCTGATTCAGTTCCGACTACTTCGGGTGGAACTGGGCAAACAAACTGACATCGTGGTGTTTTTTGATGCACTGAGAGATGCTCGGCGCTTGGAGAAGAATTTCCTCATCTACGAGAAGAAAACTGATCTTAGTGAGGCCATTGATAAAGCTGGCACCGCAGCCCTGTTACTTAGCGACCTCGAAGTCGGGTATATCGCCTTCTCCAGTGGAGAGAGAAGCGCTGTATCTGCTTATCGGGATCGACTTCTTGAACTTGTGAACGCGGAAGGTAAAAATCTACATCCGGAAGCGTTACTGAGGGCGGTGTACCTTAGCGGTAGCGCTGCTCTAAGGTTTGGGGAGCGATTAAATGCTGCAGCCCAGCAAAGGGTGCAAGAGGCACTTCTTCGCCATGAAACGAACTTGCGAAGAAGTATCTGGGCCGGCCTATTACTAGGTTTGATAACCGGGATTCTGGTCACTCGGAGTGTCGTCCGGCCAATCCGCGAAATTGAGCGGAATCTTCAAAAAATCGCCAAGGGTGAAACCGGCCGCTTGGCCGGAAACGACTTGGGAGAAGAAGTGGCGTCGTTGGCACAATCCATCAACGACACCTTGCAGGAGTTGGAAGCTCGCCAGAAAGCTGTCGCTCAATCGTCGCGTCTGGTTGCCCTTGGAACGATGCTCTCCGGTGTCGCGCATGAGTTGAACAATCCACTTTCCAATATTTCATCCTCCTGCCAGATCCTTCTCGAGGAGTGGCAGGAACTGCCAAGCGACCAAATCCATCGCTTGTTAAGCCAGATCGATAATCAGGTACTTCGTTCGCAACGCATCGTTTCTTCACTTTCCAACGACCCGGAAGGCAAGGCATTGCACCGGACCAAGGAAAACGTCTATCGCCTGACCGAAGAAGCGACCTCGTTGCTCCGGAACCAGATATTGCCAACAGTGACGATCACTATCGATGCTGATCGAAATATTGAGGCTATGGTCGATAAGACACGTTTCCAACAGGTGTTAATCAACGTCATCAAGAATGCGGCAGAGGCGGTTGAGGTAGATGGAAAGATCATCATTCGGGCGTGGCGTGAAGTCTTCCCTGAGGGGCGAGGGACAACCTGGGAGATCGAGGACGATGGCGTGGGAATGACTGATGCCGTAGCCCAACGCATTTTTGATCCCTTCTATACGACCAAGCCGACTGGTCAAGGTGTTGGATTAGGGTTGTTCGTTGCCCACGAAATCGTCTCGCAACATAACGGAATCATCACCACAGAAGGCGTGCCAGGAGGAGGAACGAGGGTCTGGATTCACGTGCCTGACCGTAGTAATCCGAATGAGATGGACAGCGCTCCTGCAGAGTTACCTCAAGAATCTCCTGAGTCAAAGGTCGGACAATGACGAGGTATGGCGAGAGTGGTTATCGAAAGTGAATCACATGGCAAATGAAGTACGAATACTGGTTGTCGATGATGAGGAAATCGCTCGTCAGAACTTGATGCATGTTCTCGGGCGCGAAGGGTGGCAAGTTGACTGTGCTGCAGATGCCACCCAGGCAATGGCTTTGCTTAACGCAACCCCTTATCAACTGGTACTGACTGACCTGCGCATGCCCGGTACGGACGGGCTTGCGCTTTTACACTCGATCAAAGAGCGAGATAGCACTCTTGAAGTTATCGTGATCACCGCCCATGCCAGTGCTGGTTCGGCTGTAGAAGCCATGCGTGCCGGTGCGTTTTTCTATATTGAAAAGCCGTTCCGGATTGCTGACGTACGGAAAATCGTCCACGAGGCACTGGAAAAAAGCCAACTGAAACGGGAAAACTTCGCCCTAAAGGTCGAGTTGGCGCAGAGCACAAATTCACGCCGGATTGTTAGCAGCTCCGAGGTCATGCAACGCTTGCTGGCTACAGCAACTCAAATTGCCCCGACCGACTGTACCGTGCTGATTCATGGAGAAACAGGGGTCGGGAAGGAACTGATTGCAAGACACATCCACGAATGCAGCAACCGAGCATCCTCTCCATTTATTGCGATCAACTGCGGCGTTCTTTCCGAAGAATTGCTTGCCAACGAACTATTTGGCCATGAGCGTGGCGCATTTACCGGTGCTGCAGCAACAAAACCCGGGCTTTTCGAAGTTGCCGAGGGCGGCACCTTGTTTCTGGATGAGGTGACCGAAATGCCGCCGGCAATCCAGGTGAAGTTGTTGCGCGTATTGCAGGAACGAGAATTCACACGGCTGGGCGGTAGCCAGTTGATCAAATCAAATATCAGGGTTCTCGCGGCGACCAACCGCAATCCTCTGGATGCCGTCGCCGCTGGCGTTCTGCGTCAGGATCTGTATTTCCGCCTCAATGTGCTGGGTTTGGAACTTCCCCCGCTGCGTGAAAGGAAGGAGGATCTTCCTGTCCTTATCGCCCACCTTCTTTCCAAGCATGCTGCTCGGATGGGGAAGCCAGTTCCTCAGATATCAAACGATGCGATGAAGCATCTCCTTGACTATGCATTCCCGGGGAATATTAGAGAGCTGGAAAATGTCCTGGAGCGCGCGGTTGCCTTGTCTTGCACTCAAATGATTGACGAAACTTTGCTGCCGGAAAATGTGATTGGCACAGCCTCAGTGCATGCCAAGACATCCGATCAAGCATCGATGAAGACATTGGCCGAGATGGAGCAAGCGCACATTCTTGATGTCTTGAGATATTGCGATGGAAATAGAGTCCACGCCGCAAAACAACTTGGTATCGATCGCGTATCGCTATGGCGAAAAATGAAACGCTACTCGAATGATTAAACGAGAGCAGCCTCCTCAGCATGAATGCTACGAAATCGCTGTTCTAGTCTTATTTAAATTGGCGCAACCATATCTCAAGCAATGAACGTAAACGACGCACCCATTAACTCTGCGGATTCCGTTGGTTTGATCTACCAGCACATCCTGCTACGGGTTCGCAAAGGGTATTTACACGATAATATTGATAGTGACCCATTAAATTTTGACGAATTTCTTTCGGCGAATTGGACGAAATTGACAGTAGAAATGCAACGAATACTCGTCTCCAATTCGATTGAGTTGTTTTTGAGGCTTAACCGTAACGAACGGAGTCGAAATACTGTCGAGGCTGTGATAACCGCGGTTGACGACATCAATCAGTGTCCCGATATTGGTCATCAAACGCTTCTAGAGTATGCATGCGGTGGCAGTGGCAAGGTGGATCTGGGTATCGCCAAGGCCCTTCTTAAGGCAGGGCATTCCCTCGATAGGGCAGCCGAAAACGGCATTTCACCACGGCAAGCCCTGGGAAACCTCTATACGTCGAAGAAACGGTATTACGACAAATGCCGAACCTTGTTTATTACCGTAGAACACAAGGCAAAGTGTGACTTACGTTCAGTGAAACGAATGAAAAGACCTATATCAATAGCGTAGAGTGACTTCGAATGGCTGCAACCCGTTAGATAGAGCGCCGCCTCGGCGTCGGCAACCCGGCGATCCCGCATCCAATTTGGTAACACACTGGACAAAGCATCGCGCGGAATTTCCGGAACTAACTTCCCTTAATGATTACTACCGAGCCTCAATTGACTTCGTTAGCTCCCCTCCCACAGGAACCCTTGTAAAACGGACGGTCAACGGGGATGTTCTGCTGTACAACCCAAGCACCAATACATTTGCTGTACAAACAGGGAGCGGAGTTCCACGGACAATGTTCAGACCTAACCCCGCTGAGCATGGGTTTGCAACAAATATGGATTTCTGGAACTCAAAATGAAAAATTATTTGACATGTTGTCGAGTGTGTGAATTTGACTGCGCACCGCTATTTCCATGGGGAGAGGATGGCACTTCTCCATCGTACTTAATATGCCCAAAATGCGGTGTTGAATTTGGATATGAAGATGCGAGTGAGGCTGGAATAGCTAATTACAGGGCTCGCTATTTTAATAATAGAGACGAAACAATTGAGGCCGACCAAAGCCAAACAAAGCGAAGCAAATAAACACGTTCCTCAATATCAGCATTGAGAAACTCACGTCCGGCAAGGTCTACGAGTTCGATTCAACAACACCGGTTTACCTCGTGTTGATGGATTCACTAATACACGCATTGCTGAAATGAGGAGAAGCGAGTGAATATTGATTTTCAAGTTCCGTTTGGTTTTCATCTCGCGGTCGTAGAGTCCGATGCCTGCAAGGGGAAGGATGAGTTGTGGTGGTACATCTACGGCGATCCGGTAAAGCACCCGCTGGAAACGGGCAGTTACTTCGGCCGCTGGTGCATCGAGGCCATCGCTGCCGTCAAGGCTTTCGAAACTGACGACAGACTTTGTCTCGGCCATGAATACTATCCCGGCGATCTGCTATGGTCAGACGGATCAAGCACTCACACACTTCATTTCTCCTTGGAACAGCCAACTGGTTTTTGGGGAAGATTGCTAGGCAAATTAAAATGTTCTTGAATATCATGAAACAATTCGCCCTGCTCGTTGCAGTACTCCTCTTCACCGGCTGCGCCTCCCACAAGAATTTTGCAGACACCGACCAAACTGCAACGATCAGGGAAGAATGGATACGCGAAGGCATGACGGTCTGGCGTGGTACGCGTATCTCTGCAATCGGGAATCTCGAATTCGGCATGGGGCGCTATGAAGCGGGGTCAAGCTTCACCGTCGATGCCGGTCGGAAGAAAATCAAGGCCTGGTCCAACGCCAATCGCGGCAATGCGCAAGGACTCTACTGGCAAACCGATCCGGTGGAGTTGGAGGCTGAACTCAAGCCCAACGCAACCTATCAGGTTGTCGGCATCTATGGCGAAACCTCGGTGCGTTTCAGATTGATCGACTCAGCTTCCCTGGAGGTGCTCGCCGAGTCTGCCGAAGCCCCGATCTTTCGCCGCACGCTACCCAATGCGGTAGTGACCCCGACGACGATCCCAATTTTCATTCCGGTGACCAAGTCGCGGTGATTTTCCGTTCTTTGCTGTTTGAGGCCTGCTCTTAGCGCAACGGCCATTGACCGATTCGTTGCAGCCTGTTATCGGGGTGACATACGTCACTGGCTACCGTGGTTCGCTACTACGGTGGTATCCAGTTAGGGGCTGGTGGCCGGTTCGGGCCTACACCGATTGCGTGGCCCAGGCTTTGAAGAGCGCAACCAAGAACCCCATCGTCAAGTTCAGAACGCTGCACTGTGCCGTGCCCTATGCTTTGGAGGGCTTGCTGAGGCGAGAGATTGAGGCTGCGGGAGGAACCTTGCTGAGCGTCCAGCACGGCGACGAGGTCGAATTTACCTTCAGTTTGGCGGAGACTTCAGCTGACGCCCTTGTGGCTCATTTGAATGAAGCTGGCCAAGGCCGAATTTCCTGGCAGGACAACGGGTAATCAACGTCTCAGAAAGGCGAAAGCCCCGCCGGGGGAGTGCGGGGCTTTCAAGGCGGCCGATTCAGGGAGGGGGAGGGGGGGGGCCGCCTAGGCTGTTGGGGTTCAGCGCATGGGGGTAATTTACGGGTGCCTATCCTCAAGCTCAAGTAACCGATTGCAACAGCGAGTATCGGATTGTTTGTTGCCGGCTTTGAATGCAATCGGCATGCAGTATTGCCTCTTGCTGTTTACTGTATAAAATTACAGTATTCAACAAAAGGAGCACGCTATGATTCGCATTGTCTGCCCTGGCTGCCACAGTCCGCTATCCAGCGCCGAACTCGAGCAAGCCACCATTGACGGGCATCTCAGCCTAGTCTGCCCAGAGTGTTCGATGGTTTTGCTAACCGAGCCGGTCGGTGAGCATCAAGTCCAGCAACCCGCCGATGCGCCGGCGCATGCTTGAGCCGATGGCTGGCTTCCATCGATTAGGCCACATTTCCTTGCAGCGGTATGATTTTCGCACCCGCTTTCAGCTTGTCGAGATAGTCAGCCCAGAGCTGCATCATGGCTTTGCGTTCTTTCAGGAACTTGGTACGGTTGTATGCGGTGCCAAGGGCGTCAGGAACGGTGTGTGCTAGTTGGTGTTCGATGACCTCCGGCTTTTGGTGCAATTCTTCATGCAGAATGGTTCGCGCCATCGCTCGGAAGCCGTGCCCGGTAATTTCGGTTTTTGTGTCATAGCCCATTCGGCGCAGGGCGGCGTTAATGGCTGCATCGCTCATGGGGCGTTGCGGATCCCGGCCAGGGAAAACGTAGCGACCATGTCCGGTGAGGGCGTGTAGTTCTCGCAAGGTGGCGATGACTTGTGAGGCGAGGGGCACCAAGTGCTCTGTCCTGGTTTTTGTGACCAGATAGCGCCATTCGCCTTTATCCAAGTTGAAGCCAGTCCATTCGGCTTTACGCAGTTCGCCTGGACGAGTGAATACTCGTGGGGCGATTTCCAGCGCGCACTTGACGACGAATGTGCCCTTGAAGCCGTCAATCGCCCGTAGCAGTTCGCCGACTTGCGTGGGTTCGGTGATGGCAGGCAAATTTTCCGTCTTGGGGGCGGGAATGGCTCCTTTTAGATCGGGGCATGGGTCGCGTTCGGCGCGGCCGGTCGCAATGGCATAGCGGAAACACTGGCTGATTTCACTCTTGGCTTTGTGGGCGGTGTAACGGGCACCCCTAGCATCGATCCGGCGCAGAACAGCCAGCACCTCAGGGGCATTGATTTCGGCAATTGGCCGCGCACCCATCCAGGGGAAAACATCCTTTTCCAGCCGAGCCTTGGCCTTCGAGTATTGAGCTTCTTCGATATTGGAGCGCTTGTGCTCCAGCCACTCCCGGCAGATTACCTCGAAACTGTTGGCAGCCAGCTCGCTGGCTGTCTCTTTGACGGCTTTTCGGTGCTCACTGGGGTCGATCCCTTCGGCCATCATTTTCCGGGCCTCGTCGCGTTTGCTGCGTGCGTCCTTGAGGCCTGTATCGGGGTAGGTGCCGAGGGAGAGCAGCTTTTCCTTGCCCCCAATCCGGAATTTCAGGCGCCACCACTTACCCCCGTTGGGATTCACCAGGAGGAAAAGACCTTTTTCGTCTGCCAGCTTGTACGGTTTTTCGCCCGGCTTGGCGGTGCGAATGGCGGTGTCGGTGAGTGGCATGGCAGCAGCTCCGTCGAAGTGTCGAAGGTGGGCCGTCGTCAGTGGGGGTAGGTGCTTGGGGGTAACAGCTATTGGGGGTAGGTCAGTTACCCCCATAGTTACCCCCACGGAGGTCCGGATTTGGTTGAATTATTTTGGACGCTGCCGGACTAAAAGACAACAAAAAACCCGCACTGGTGCGGGTTCTTTGGACTTCCTTGGTGCTGCTTGTACTGCTATTTGGTGCCCCGAGCCAGACTCGAACTGGCACACCTTTCGGCGGCGGATTTTGAATCCGCTGCGTCTACCGATTCCGCCATCGGGGCAAATGGAGGCCGGATTATCCACGAAT
>Ga0316604_10002011_pt1 | contig 16542 bp, 16 predicted proteins | sample OWC_soil_day20_C_FD_207650 | JGI IMG/M metagenome (GOLD analysis project Ga0316604, IMG submission 207650) | Wetland soil microbial communities from Old Woman Creek delta, Ohio, United States - OWC_soil_day20_CT | ecosystem: Environmental > Terrestrial > Soil > Wetlands | place: USA: Ohio... | reverse complement strand
GGCCGACCAGATTCCTTTTACTTCGGATCAAAGCGCGATTCGGGCTGTACTGGAAATTCCCCGGGGAAAGCGTGTTATTGCGATTTTGCCCGGCAGTCGCCAGCGTGAGGTGGAGGCCCTGGCGCCCCTGTTTGTCGAGACGGCGAAACGCCTTTTTGCCCGTTACCCGGAAGCCTGTTTTCTGGTGCCGTTTGTCTCTCGCGAAACCCGGCAGCGGTTCGAACAGGAAATCTGGTTGCAGGAAACCCAGGACCTGCCGTGGCGATTGATGTTTGGACATTCACATGAAGCCATGCTGGCTTCGGACGTGGTTTTGCTGGCATCCGGAACCGCAGCGCTGGAATGCATGCTGGCGCATCGACCTGTCGTTGTTTCCTATCGTGTGGCGCCGCTGACTTATCGGCTCGTCAAACGCAAATATCTGCTGCCCTATGTCAGCCTGCCCAATATCATTGGCAAGCGTCATCTGGTGCCGGAATTCTTGCAGGAAGATGCCCGGGCGGAAAATCTGGTTCAGGCGGTTTCAGCCTACCTTGACGATGAAAGATTGTGCGGGTTGATTTCCGCTCAATTTGCCGGCATGCATGGCGAGTTGCGTTGCAATGCGGCGGAGCGTGCTGCTACTGCGCTAGTGCCACTGCTGGGTGGCGCTTGATGGATTATATCTGTGGCGTTGACGAGGCAGGACGAGGGCCGCTGGCGGGTGCAGTGTATGCTGCTGCGGTCATTTTGCCCCAGTCGCACCCGATCGTCGGGCTAAATGATTCCAAAAAATTGACTGCACGCCAGCGCGAGCGGCTGTTTGACGAAATCAGGATGCATGCCGTGGCCTGGGCCGTTGCATCAGCCAGCGTGGCTGAAATCGATATCCTCAATATCCTGTGGGCGACGATGCTGGCCATGAAACGAGCGGTTGAGGCCTTGCCGGTTATGCCGCAGGAAGTGCTGGTCGATGGCAACCGTACGCCGGATCTGGTCATCCCCGCGCGGGCGATTGTGCAGGGAGATGCCACGGTCCCGGCGATTTCAGCTGCATCGATTCTGGCCAAGGTTAGCCGGGATCGGGAGGCGGAAAGATTGGAGCAAGAGTACCCTGGTTACGGCTTTGCCCGCCACAAGGGGTATCCCACGCCACAGCATCTGGAGGCCTTGAGCCGGCTGGGTCCGACTCCGGCGCACCGGCAAAGTTTTGCCCCGGTTCGTCTTGCGATGGGGCAAGGGCAATTTTGCCTGACCTGATGGTTGTCGCGGTTACGACTTGCCTCTAATATCCCTTGCTATTGATAAGGCGAATTTTGGTTTTTTGCCGCACACGGCAAATGTTTGCAAACATCTGAACAGGGAACGAACGCATGTTCGTCATCGTTGGCTATATTTTCATGTGCGCTTGCATTTTTGGATCCTTTTCGATCCATGGCAAGCTGGTGGCGTTATGGCAACCGCTTGAAATCGTGATTATTTTGGGTGGCGCTATTGGCGCCATGATTGTCGGGTATGGCGGCAATCCGCTCAAGGCCACCCTGAAGGCACTGCCGACTTTGTTCAAGGGCACGGCCTATAGCAAAGCTTTTTACATGGATCTCTTTGCGCTTCTGTATGAATTGTTGCAGAAGGTGCGCAAGGAAGGCCTGATGTCGATCGAAGGCGATGTTGAAGATCCGCATGCCAGCCCGCTGTTTTCCAAGTACCCGAAAGTTTCTCACGATCATCATGTGGTTGAATTCCTGACGGATTATCTGCGCCTGATGGTCGGGGGCAATCTCAATGCCTTTGAAATTGAAAACCTGATGGATGTGGAAATCGAAACCCATCACCATGAGGCGGAGTTTCCCGCGCAAGCCATCGCCAAAGTGGCGGATGGCTTGCCTGCTTTTGGGATTGTAGCTGCGGTGATGGGGGTGGTGAATACGATGGGATCCCTGCATTTGCCACCGTCCGAACTGGGTCCGATGGTGGGCGCGGCTTTGGTGGGAACATTCCTCGGTATCCTGATGGCCTATGGCTTTGTCGGTCCGCTGGCAACGATTCTGGAGCGCAAGGTTGGCGAAGGCACACAGGTGTTCAACACCATCAAGGTTACGTTGCTTGCCAGCCTGAACGGCTATGCGCCGCAAGTGGCTGTGGAGTTCGGTCGCAAAGCGCTTAATTCCACGGAACGCCCCAGCTTCAAGGAGCTGGAAGACTTTGTGAAGAATGCCAAAAACAAGTAAGCGGCGTTTTGATGCGACTGCAACCGGAGTGATGAAGTGAGCGACGATTCCCAGCGGCCCATAGTCGTCAAGAAAATCAAGAAAGGGGGCCATGGCGCCCATGGCGGGGCATGGAAAATTGCCTTTGCCGATTTCATGACCGCCATGATGGCGTTTTTCCTGTTGATGTGGCTATTGGGTTCTGTATCCAAGGGGAATTTAAAAGGAATTGCGGACTATTTTGCCAATCCCGTGAAAATCGCTTCGTCCGGCGGGGAAGGGGCGGGGGATGCAACTTCTTTGATCAAGGGTGGCGGCGAGGATCTGACCCAACAAACAGGTCAGGTCAAGAAAGGTGAAGCCAAGCACAGCGAAACCGAAACAGATCGTCAGCGCCTGTCTGCACTAAAGAAAAAATTCGAGGAGCTGATGGACGACAAGATGCAAAAGAACAGCAAACTGGCCCAGTTCCGCAACCAATTGCGGCTGGACATGGTGGCTGAAGGTTTGCGCATTCAGATCGTCGATGAGCAAAATCGCCCGATGTTCAAGTCAGGCAGTTCGGACCTAGAACAGTACACCCGCGACGTGCTGCATGAAATTGCCACTTTGCTGAATGAAGTCCCCAATACCGTATCGCTTTCCGGCCATACCGATGCGGCCCGTTTCTCGGGTGGGGAGCGTGGATACAGCAACTGGGAACTGTCGGCAGACCGGGCCAATGCTTCGCGGCGCGAGTTACTGGCTGGCGGCCTTGCCGGACAAAAAGTTTTGCGCGTAAATGGTTTTTCCGATGTTATCCCGCTCGATAAGGACAATATCTATAACCCGATCAATCGGCGGATCAGTATTGTTGTTCTAAACAAGGAAGCTGAAGAAGATATTCGTCTTCAGGCTGGTTACACCAAAGAACCGGTTCCATCCCCAAGCAGTGCCGTGGCTTCTGTTCCGCACTGATTGTTGTCTGTCATTCAATATGGGCCGCTCCCAGCTGTTTATTTTTTTATGCATTGAAATGCTGGCCGGCGCGCTGTGGCTGTTTTTGCGGATTGTTGCGCATGGCCCCCTTTGGGCATGTCTGCTTGGATCAAGTATTTTTGCACTGACGGCAGCTTGGCGTTGGCATGATGGACGTTGGTGGCTGCTGATTCACGCCCTGTTTTTTCCGGTCGTGTTCGGCGCATTGCAGCTGGATATTTCCCCGCTCTGGTATTTATTTGCCTTTGTATTCAGCTGGCTTGTCTTCGGTCGGGTAGCCCTGAATCGCGCTCCGCTCTTTCTATCGAATCGCCAAGTGTTGACGGCTCTGGAAAAACGCCTGCCGCAAGCGGGTCATTTTCTGGACATCGGCGCCGGTTCCGGTACCGTACTGGTCTGGTTGGCGAAGCGGCGCCCTGATTTGCAGTTGTACGGTATCGAGCAGGCCTGGTTGCCTTGGCTGCTGGGTCGATGGCGTTTGCCGCGGCATGTGGTCTGGCTGCGGGGCGATTATCAAACACTGGATTTGGCCAGGTTCGACATGACCTATGCTTTTTTATCTCCGGTTCCCATGGCGGCGCTATGGCAAAAAGCACGTCAGCAGATGCGCCCGGGCACACTTTTTCTGAGCAATACCTTTACCGTACCCAACGTGGAACCGGACGAAATCATTGAACTGGACGACTGGAAGGGCGGCAGGCTGTTGTTATGGCACATGTAAACAGTGAGGTTCGCGCGGGTGAACACTGGGATGCCTACTGGTCTACCCGGCCCATTCCCATCCTCGAAGCGAGCAAGAGCAGCTTGCAGCAGATGCTGCGCCGTGCAGAACGGGTTCGCCCGGCAGATGTGGCCGCTGTGGTGCTGGCTGATCCCCTGCTAACCTTGCAGGCGCTGCGCTATGTCGGCCAGCGGCAGCGATCATCGCTCGCTGCGGAGGTCGTTTCCATCGAGAGCATCGTCATGCTGATGGGAACCATGCCATTTCTGGAGCGGTTTTGCAGTTTACCCACCGTGGAAAGCATGCTGTTGCCGCATGCTCCTGATGCATATACATCATTTTTGCAGGAATTGTTTCTCTCGCGATTTTCTGCACGGCTTGCCTCGATTTATGCGGATTGGCGATACGATGCGCGAAATGAAGAGGTTGTGACGGCGGCCATTCTTTCACGTTGCCAGGCACTGCTGTACTTGCTGGGCAGCAAACAAGACCAGCCCTTGACCGAAACGGGGGCTGAGCAGTGCCAGTTTTTGGTCCGTTTCAAAATTCCAGCCGCGGTAGTGCAATTGCTTGAAAAGGTTGACGATCTTCCCCCGCGAGCAATGTTGCAGCAGGCTGTGCTGCGGTTGGTTGATGCCTTTCAATATGGCTGGTGGCAAGCTGCGGTCCAGCGCGAACTGCTAGAGATTGCCCGCATCCTGGAACTTGAAACTGCTGCAGTTTGGCAAGGACTCTGCCGCGTAGCGCTCTCTTTTGCCCGTGATTCAACACGCCACTTGCAAATGGTTCAACCCGCCCGCTGGTTGCCGATGCTGCCAGGTGACTGGCCGTTACCTGAAATCAAGCCTGCCCAAGTGGTGGATAGGCAACCTGTGCTCATCAGGCCAGATTCGTTGCAACAGCATATGCAGGCGCTCCATCTTGCCGGCAAGCAAGGGCGGCCAGCCAAAGAAATCATGTCGCTAACGATGACGGCATTGGCCAAAGGATTGGGAATGCAGCGCATCGTATTTGCGGTGCAAACCCCAGGGCAGGCGGAATTGTGTGTCCGTTATGTGCTGGGCGTTCCCGCTGACCACGCCTTGCGGCAACTCACCATCAGTCTTGATCAAACGCACTTCTTTGCCAAGCTCATGGAAAAACCGCAAGGACTCTGGCTGAATGAACGCAACGCTGCACAATTCGTGCCGCATATGCCCGCGGAGTTTCGTTCTTGCTATGCCGCCGAGCAATTTTGTGTGATGTCGATATTTGTCGGCAACAAGCCGCTGGGGCTCATGCTCTCGGACCGGACTGAAGCTGATTCCCTGACAGAATTCCACTACCAGCATTTCAAGCAGATATGCTTGCTGGCGATGCAGGCATTGGCCCGCAGTGCAGGACATTGAGATGAACATGATTCAATCCCCGCAGAATGCCTTGTTCAAGGAGGCACGCAAGCTGCTTGAGCAGCGGCGCGAGCGGCTGAAGGTCGGCCAGGCCTTGCTGGATGGCCCCCATTTGCTCGCTGCCTGGCTGGATGCCGGTCGCCCGGTTCAACGCATCCTGCTGACGCAGGACGGATTGGCCAATCCGGAAATTGCTGCATTGATTCAGCGGGTCCATAGTCCCGTTTGTGTGCTCGATGAGCGACTCTTTGCCGAACTCTCCGAGCTGCCAAGTCTGAGCGGGGTACTGGCATGGGTTGCCATTCCCCAGTCTGGGATGCCTCGCAGCACGGGTTTTTGCTTGCTGCTTGACGGCGTTCAGGATCCGGGGAATGTCGGCAGCATGCTGCGAACCGCAGCCGCTGCAGGCGTGGATCAGGTACTGCTTTCCAGTGCCTGTGCCGATGTCTGGTCGCCCAAAACCTTGCGGTCCGGCATGGGCGCGCAGGCGGTGCTGGATATCGTGGAGCGGGCCGATTTACCGGCTTTTGTCGATCAGTTTTCCGGACAGGTTGCTGCGACGCTGCTCAATGGCGCCACGGATCTTTACCGGGCGGATTTGCGCGGCAATCTGGCGCTGGTCTTCGGGGCCGAAGGCGCCGGCATTACGCCCGAGATGGCCGTACGTGCAAACTTGCGTCTGAAAATTCCGATGGCTCCGGGCATAGAATCCCTCAATGTCGGTGCTGCGGCCGCAATCTGCCTGTATGAGCGGGTTCGGCAGTGCGGCCTTGCGGGCTGATTTCTATTGGGCGTCCAGCACGGCGCGCTCATTCAGGGGTTGCACAGGGCGGGCATTCATCGGATAAAGATGGCGAAAACGGTCGAGTTGCTTTCTGGATAGCTGGATCGGGGTTTTGAGCACCAGCCAACGCACACCTTCCGTGCAGGGGGGCGTGGTCAGCGATCCAAGGAAAGTCCAGTAGCTCAGCTTTGCAGGCAATATCTCGACCGGATTGAAAGTTTTCTGGTCGAAAGTGCGGGTTTCGTTCTCTTCGGGCAGGCTGCGCCATAGCGTGTTGAAGAGTGGATGATCCTTTTTGCCTTGCTCGACCAATACGGTGAGCACTGCCAGTTGTCCGGCTTCGTTGCGATGAACCAGATGAATATCCATGGCAAAGCGCTTGCCGCCAATGGCTTCCTCACTTGGCGTGTGGAAGTGGAACTGCAGCAACTGGTAACGATCCGGCCCAATCTCGAGGAAATTGCCTGTCTCGATCGCATGTTGAAGCGTATGGCCGTTGTTGAGTACCGAAAGTTTGGTGGGCTGGTACTTGATCAACAAGGGGTCGAGTGATTGCGTGTAGGCCTTGTCTATATTGATGGGCGATTGCTGACGACCACTGGCGCATGCCGCGAACGCAGGGTCGAGGTCTGCCCAGTGCGCAGGGCCGGATTCCCCCTGGTAGCCCCAGTGCCCTTTTTCATGGGTGGCGGCATGGCTTGGTGTCTTGTGGGCTATTACGGTATGGCTGGCTGCAAAGGTGGAGCTGACGGCGAAGAACAGCGAAAACAGCAGGGTGTGGCGCATGGGCAATTCCTTCATGAGTGGCGCACTGCAACAGGTGCAGCAGTTATTTTTTCAATGCTGGTTATAATTCAGCGAACCGTTACGAGCAAGGGATGATGGTGCCTTCTGTTACTCATGGTGTGCATTTCCAGGCCAGGTTGCCGCTTGCCTGGCTGCCCGAATCGGCAACCATTCCATTTGAGGCTACGCGCTATCTCGCGGTGCTGGCCGAATTTGAATATGTCGGCGAAGAGCGCTCGCTCGAACATTCCCAACTGCATGCCAAGCTGGATCTGGCTTTGCTGTGGCTTGCGCGCTCGCTCGCTCAGGAGATGCCTGCATCCTGTGAGGCCTGGGTCGGGCTGGAGTCGCTGTACTGGGAGGCCGTTTCGCCGCTTGCAGTGGGCAGTTCGGGCGCGTTGGCGCTGAACCTGTCCACCGCGCTGCCATTTTTGCTGCAGCTGCCGGCGACGATTATGTCCTGTGAACAGGACGGTGAAATCTGGCGAATCAGTGCCAGGCTGATGATCGAAGACGATGGACTGCGCGATGGTTGGGAGCGCACCGTGTTTCGCTATCACCGACGCGCCATCCAGCAAGAACGGGGAACACGCGCATGAACTGGTTGACACAAAGCGTACCGGAGACTTGGCGCAAACTGGTTCCTGCCGTGTTCACGCAACCGGCCTGGCTTGGATTGAAGGCTTTTCTTGAACAAGAGCAAGCTGCGGAACAAATCATTTATCCGCAGCAGGAACATTGGTTTGCTGCGCTGGCAGCCACCTGGCCTCAGGATGTTCGAGTGGTCATTGTCGGGCAGGATCCCTATCACGGCGCCGGCGAAGCGCATGGCCTAAGCTTTTCAGTACCGATTGGTGTGCGCAAACCCCCGTCGCTGGCCAATATCTTCAAGGAAATCGCCCGCGACCTAGGGATTACGCCGCCACAGCACGGCTGTCTGCTCGACTGGGCAGAACAAGGCGTACTGTTGTTGAATACGTCGTTGACAGTGCGTGCCGATCAGGCGGGATCGCATAGCAAAAAGGGCTGGGAGCCTTTTACCGATGCCCTGATTGCCAGCCTGGCTCGCGAGCATCAGCATATTGTTTTCATGCTTTGGGGAGCGCATGCCCAGAAGAAGGCGGCCTTGATCGACACCGCACGGCATTGCGTATTGCAGTCCGCGCATCCTTCACCTTTGTCGGCCTATCGCGGCTTTTTGGGCAACGGGCACTTTTCTGCGGCCAATATTTATCTGCAACAACATGGCTATGCGCCGATTGATTGGCGCATCAACTGAGGACACATCATGGCAATCGTAGTCACCGGCGCAGCCGGTTTTATCGGATCCAATCTCGTCAAGGCGCTGAATGCGCGCGGCGAGACGGACATCATCGCCGTCGACAATCTCACCCGTGGCGACAAGTTCCGCAATCTGGCCGATTGCAATATCTCTCATTATGTCGACAAGGAAGATTTCCTGGCCGAAGTGGTTGGCGGGCACTGGGATGGTGAAATTTCCGCCATCCTGCACCAAGGCGCCTGCTCCGACACGATGGAGCACAACGGCAAGTACATGATGGACAACAACTATCAGTACACCTCGTTGTTGTTCGAGTTCTGCCAGGCGGAAGAGATTCCGTTCCTGTACGCCTCGAGCGCCGCGACCTACGGTCCTGGCAGGAACGGTTTTCGCGAGGAGCCGGAATGCGAAGGTCCACTGAATGTATACGGTTATTCCAAACTATTGTTCGATCAGGTGCTGCGTCAGCGCTGGGATAATCTGACTGCTCCGGTGGCCGGTTTCCGTTATTTCAACGTGTATGGTGCACGCGAATGGCACAAGGGGCGCATGGCTTCGGTGGCGTTCCACCACTTCAACCAGTATCGCGAAACCGGCAAGGTCAAGCTGTTCGAGGGCGCGGATGGCTATCCGAACGGTGGGCAGATGCGCGATTTTGTCTCGGTCGAGGATGTGGTCAAGGTCAACCTTTGGTTCCTTGAACATCCAGATGTCTGTGGCATTTTCAACGTAGGGTCCGGTCGCGCCCAGCCTTTCAACGATGTGGCCGTGGCCGCCGTCAATGCCTGCCGCAAACACGAAGGCAAAGCCCCGCTGGATCTGGGTGCGATGGTGGCGCAAGGCATTCTCGAATATACGCCGTTCCCGGAAGCGCTCAAGGGTAAATACCAGAGCTATACGCAAGCCGATCTTTCCCGGTTGCGCAAGGCCGGTTATACCGCACCGATGCTGTCGGTGGAAGAAGGGGTCGATCGGTATGTGGAAACCCTGCTGCGCAGCTGATGCAGTGCAGTTCAGCACCACATCTCCCTGATGCCCGGGAGTTTGGCCAACAATAAAAAGCGCGGATGATGTCCGCGCTTTTTATTGTTCATCCGGTCTTGGGGAGCTGCTGGCTTGCCGTGTTCGCCAGTGGTAAATGGCGGGAATCCAGACATTTTCCGGTTGCTGGCGGTTGATCAAGGCTTGTACGGAGGCAATGCTGGCACGCGCAAGTTCATTGCTGTTTTGCTGAATGGCATCAATCGACATCGGCAGGCAGTCGAGCAAATTGTGATCATCAAACGTAATAATCCGCTGCGGTGCGCAAGAAAAATGGTGGTGCTCGCTGATGAAGGACAGCGCGCCTTCCAGTAGCGTAATCGAACCGGTGAACAGCACCTGCGGATAGCGCCCGAGCTCCTGGTAGCACTCACGCATCAAGGCATAGCCGCTGCTGCGACGGTAATCGCGCGCGCGGACCCAACCCGGTTGTTCGCTAAGTCCTGCCTGTGCCAATGCGGTGCGAAAGCCGTTAAGCCGGTCAATACTGGGCGAAAGATCGGGCTGCCCGCCAAAATAGTAGGCTTCTCTGGCTCCGGAGGAGAGCGCATCCTGCATCATGGCCGTCACGGCATTTTCAGCATCGGTCACCACAAAGGGAATCGCGCTGTTGGCCATGCGCCGATCGACCAGCACCAGTGGCAGCCGTTCTTTCCAGCGGGTGTAAATCTCTGCATCGGTTGAGCAGGGAACGATCATCAGGCCATCGACTTGGCGCGCCAGCAAATGTTCGATGCCAGACGATTCCAATTGGGGATCTTCATCGCTGGAGACCACCAATAACTGGTAACCGGCCTGATGGCAAAGCGGCTCCATCGCTTGTGCCAAACTGGCATGGGCAAAGTTGGTCAGCTCGGGAACGATCAATCCCAGGGTGTTGCTGGAGCCCGAGCGCAAGGTGCGTGCCGAATGTGAGGGCTGGAAATGGTGTTCGCTGGCAATGTCCAATACCCGCTGCTTGGTGCTGGCCGAGATACGGAACTCTTCCGCCCGGCCATTGAGCACCATGCTGGCAGTAGTCCGCGAAACGCCAGCCAGTTTGGCGATATCGTCAATGGTGAGTCGGGTGTATTTGTTCACGCAGTCTTTGAATCAAGTATGAGTTGGGAGGGATCGAAACAGGGGCTGTGGAGTCCCTGTTTCGATTTTATACCGCTTATTGTGTTACATAGCCCATGGACTGCGGGAGCCAGAGCACGGTTTGCGGGAACAAGGTCATGACCAGCAGCGCAATGATCAAGAGAATCATGAACGGCAGCGACTGACGGATCATGCCCTTGAGCGAGGTGCCGGTCAGCGCGTTGATCACGAACAGCAGCATGCCGAACGGCGGCGTCACCAGCCCGATCATCATGTTCACCACCACCACCACGCCAAAGTGCACCAGATCCACCCCCAGCAACTTGGCCGCCGGGATCAGCAGGGGCACCAGGACCAGCAGCATGGTCGAGGTATCCAGCAAGCAACCCAGGATCAGGAAGATCACGTTGATCAGCAGCAGGAACTCGATCTTGCTGAATTCATGCTGCGTGAACCAGTGCGCCACCAGATCCGGAATCTGCTCGGCAGCAATCGCGTAGTTCATGATGAAGGCGCTGGCCACGATCAGCGTGACCGAGGCACTCTGGCGCAGCGATTCCTGCAGCACGTGCCACATGCGCTGCCAGGACAGGCTGCGGTAGTAGAGCGTGAGGATGATCGCATGCATCGCTGCCACGGCCGCGGCTTCAGTCGGAGTGAACACGCCGGTGTAGATCCCGCCCAGCAGCACGATCGGCAGCGTCAGCGGCAAGAAGCCCTGCGCCACGATGCGCGGGATATCCGCCATCTTCGGGCGCTCTTCGCGCGGGAAGTTGTGAATGCGCGCCAGGATGTAGATGCCGATCATCAGGGACAGCGCCATGATGAAGCCCGGGATCACGCCGGCCAGGAACAGCGCGCCAACCGATGAGCCCGATACCAGCGCGTAGATCACCAGCGGAATCGAGGGCGGAATGATCGGGCCGATGGTCGAGGAACACGCGGTCAAGGCGCCGGCGAACTCAGGCGTAAAGCGATTCTTGTCGGTCATCATGCGGATCGACACCAGGCCCGGGCCGGCCGCATCGGCAATCGCGCTGCCGCTCATGCCGGAGAAGATCACGCTGACGATCACGTTCACATACGCCAGGCCGCCGCGGAAATGGCCGACCAGGGCGATGGCCATCGCGAACAGCCGCTCGCTGATCGCACCGGCATTCATGATGCTCGCCGCCAGAATGAACAAGGGTACGGCCAGCAGCACATAGCTGTTGTAGAGGCCATTGAGCACCTGCTCAGCCATCAGGCCGATGTCCTGGCCCTTGGCAATCAGGTAGGCCACGCCACCGGCCAGCATGCCGAAGGAGATGGGCGCGCGCAGCAGCATGGTGCCACCCATGACTGCCAGCATGATGATGAGAGCGTTGCTCATTCTACGGACTCCGCGTTGTGTGAATCATGGGTGGTCACCCCCACTTCCTTATGCCAGTTCGGTCCGAACAGCACGATCAGCTTGCGGATATACAGCAGACCGATCGACAACAGGAACAGGACAAAGGCGGCATACACGATGCCGAAGGGAATGCCCAGCACCGGCGTGCTCTCGCGCATCATGAAGCTGACATAGCTGTAGGAGGCAGGTACCGCCCACAGGAACAGGCCGCCGATGATCAGCGAATACAGGATCGAAAAGATGCGCTTGCCTTGCGGCGGCAGGTGTTCGTACAGCAGATCCAGCATGACATGGTCTTTTTCCTTGAGCAGGAAAGCCCCGGCCCAGAACATGCTGAATACATACAAAATCACGATCAATTCATCGCTCCAGGCCAGCGGCTTGTTGAATACAAAGCGCAGGATCACCTGGAAGATGAAGGTCAGAAACAGGACGCCGTAACTGAGGGTGCCGATCAGGTCGGAGCCCCGCTTGAGCAATTTGAACATGATGACCTCAAGGTAGTGCCGTCAGCCCGGCCAGCGGGGCGTGACGAAAGAAGCCGGCAGGAAACCGGGGAGGACAGCCTCCCGCCGGGCGTACTTCGCGTGTTACTTGGTAGCGTTGATGCGTTCCAGCATGCCCTTCGGCCATATCTTGGCGTAATCGGACTGCAGGTACTTGTCCTGCACCGCCTTGCGGAAGGCGGCGACATCCGGCGTAACGATCTTCAGGCCTTGCGCCTTGAACTGTTCCACATCATTGGCTTCATCCTTGATGCGGTTTTCGTTGTTGTACTTGGCGGCGGCCTGGGCGGCAGCACGGACCTTGTCCTGCTGGGCCGGGGTCAGGGCATTGAAGGTCTTGGTGGCGAAGGAGAGGAAAATGCCGTCGACCAGGTGGCTGGTCAGGACGATTTCCTTGCTGACTTCGTAGAACTTGGCGGCGCGGGCGCTGGGCAGCGGGTTGTCCTGGCCGTCGATGGTGCCGGTCTTCAGCGCCAGATACACTTCGCCGAAAGCCAGCGGCGTCGGGGTGGCGCCGAGCGCTTCACCGAGGAACAGCCATTCCTTGCTGGCCGGCATGCGCAGTTTCACGCCCTTGAGGTCGGCCGGGGTTTTGACGTCCTTGATATCGCGCAGCATGACCTGGCGGGTGCCGAGATAGGCGGTGGCGAGCGGGGTGACTTCCATCTTCTGGATCACCGGCTTGAAGGCTTCCTGGCCGATCGGGCCGTTGAACACGGCTTGCTGGTGGGCCGGATCGCGGATGATGTAGCCGGCGGTGAAGATCGAGAATTCCGGCACGATCTTGGAGATGTCCTGGGCCGAGATGGCGGACATTTCCAGGTTGCCGCGGGCCATGGCGGCCGGTTCGGTGCCTTGCTTGAACAGCGCGGCATTCAGGTGGATCTGCACATCGAACTCACCGGGAGCGGATTTCTCCAGGGTATCCTTGAACACGGTCCACATCTTGGCATGCCAGTCTTCCGGAACGGCCGGGGTGGAAATACGGATCACCTGCTTGGCCATGGCCGCCGGTGCGGCCAGGGACATGCCGATGGCCACCGCCAGAGTCGCCGTGCCCAGACCCGCTGCTTGCAACAGTTTTTGGATTCTTGTGCTTCCCATGATGGTCCTTCTCCTTCCTCGTTAACTTCAAAAAGGAGGCCTGCTGTTTGGCCTCGTTTGAAAATGTGAAACTTCTGCTTTAATACCGTGCAGCGGCTCCACATTTGATCCGGCTTTTCTTGGGTTTAATAAGTACTGGCCAGAAAATTTGGATAGTTGCTTCTAATGAATCCAGGCAACCTGTCAAAATCAAAAACTTTGTTGCTTCAAAAAATCAAATAGCTCTTCGCGGTTTGGCATGCCGCCTTGTGCCCCGGCTCGGGTGACAGACAGTGCGCCGGCGGCGCAGGCCAGACGGGCGATCTCGCCCATTTCACCACCCCAGAATGCAGCCAATGTTCCATTAAAAGTATCGCCGGCTCCGGTTGTATCCACGGCCCGGACCGGAAATCCTGGCTGATGCTGCAATTCACTGTTGCGGTTGGTAAACCAGGCACCATCACGGCCTTTGGTCATGATTACTTTGGCCGGATACAGGCGAAGCGACTGCTGCCATGCATCAACTGGCGTGGAAAAAACAATCGCCAGTTCATGTTCGTTCGGGGTAAGCAGGGTAGTGTGTTGCAAGATACTGTCCGGCAACGGCATTGCGGGCGCCGGGTTGAGCAGAAACGGTTTGCCGTGACGCGCCGCGAGTTCGGCCGCGGCCTGAACGACAGGCAGCGGAATTTCCAGCTGGGATATTACGACATCCGCCTCGGCGAACGCGGATTCCGCTGCGAACAGGTCGTCTGGCATCAGGGCATGATTGGCGCCAGGTACGACGATAATCGCGTTTTCAGACTGGCTGACCGTAATGATTGCAACCCCGGTAGCGGCTTTGTCGGTTATCCGGACGTAACGAGTGTCAATGTTTTCACGGTTGAGACCATTGATCAGATCGGTGCCAAATACATCACTGCCAACGCAGCCAATCATGGTGACCGTGGCCCCGAGTCTGCTGGCTGCGACTGCCTGGTTGGCCCCTTTTCCGCCGGGATGAGTGGTAAAGCTTTGACCCAGCAGTGTTTCTCCCAGGGTTGGAATCTGGTCGGTTTCAACTACCAAGTCCATGTTGATGCTGCCAACCACCAAAACCCTGTTCATGCAAACAATCCTCACATTTTGAATAAGCGTGCGATGCGCCTTTCTTGGTTGCTGTCACGTTACTAAAACGTGCTAGCTTGTGCAGTCTATACCGGTAAATTTATCCCTGTCCAGAAAAATGTTGTTTGAAAAATTAAACTACATAATGCCCGTGCATAAACGCACCGATTGGCAGTCTGGTCTTGTCGATCATGATTAGGTGTACTAGTATTGGCGACTGCTGATACGTTTTAGCTGGGTGATTTCATACTTGTTGGATAATGCGCTCCTGTTTGTCTGCAAATTTTAACTACGGGGTTTCGGAGGGGAAAATGGCTGTTAACAAAATTGAAGGCATCATACCGGTGATGATCACGCCGTTTCTGGAGTCGGGCGAGATCGATTATGCGGGCATGGAGCGCTTGATCGAATGGTATATCGCCAATGGTTCGGATGCTTTGTTCGCAGTGTGCCAGTCCAGCGAGATGCAGTTTTTGTCAGTGGAAGAGCGGGCGGCACTGGGTAAATTTGTAGTCAAGCAGGCTGCGGGGCGTGTGCCGGTGGTGGTGTCCGGCCACATCAGCGATGATCCGTACAGCCAGCTGGAAGAATTGACCGCCGCCGTGGATACCGGTGCCGATGGTGTGGTGCTGGTCACCAATCATCTCGATCCCAAGAATAAAGGCACCGAAACCTTCCGTGGAAATCTGCAGTGGTTGCTCGATCGCCTGCCGAAAGAGGTGCCGCTTGGCCTATACGAGTGCCCGGCGCCGTATCGCCGCCTGCTGAGTGATGATGAGCTGCGTTTCTGCATCGATAGCGAGCGTTTCGTCATGTTGAAGGATGTTTCCTGCGACCTGGAAACCGTAAAACGTCGCGTGGCCATATCTGCCGGAACGCCATTTGCCATCCTGAATGCCAATGCGGCCATTGCCTTTGATGCCATGAAGGCCGGCTCGCGCGGTTTCAACGGCGTATTTACCAACTTCCATCCTGATCTTTACAAATGGTTGTACACCTCGGGAACGAAGCATCCTGAACTTGCCGATGAAGTGGCTACGTTCCTGGTGTTGGCGGCATTGTCCGAGGCATTTGGTTATCCGGTTCTGGCCAAGATGTATCATCAGCGCATCGGAACCTTTGATTCGATCAAGAGCCGCACGATTACCTTCGATGTGCGCGAACGGTTCTGGGCGCTGGACGCCATTCTCGACAAAGTGGTGGCTGGAACCGAGGCGATGCGGGCGAAAATTGCTGCGCTGTGATTGGGTGAATCAACGAGTCTGACAAGAATAGAAAAGGCGGCGCATTGGATGCGCCGCCTTTTTACATTCCGAGCAGCAATTTCGGCTTATTTGAGCTGTTTGAGCAAGCCATCCAGAAGCTGTTGCTCCAGAGCTGCATCCATCTTGTCCTTGGGTTTGAGCGTGAGAACGGTGCGATTGACTTCCTGCTTCAGCTGGATGATGTATTCCAGTTGCGCCTCGGCTTTTTTCTGCTCTTCGCTCTTGCGCCAGAAGGCCAGCTTGGACAGGAAGTTGCTGGTATCTTCCTTCTCGATATCGGTTTGGGCGCGGCGTACAAAATACGTGCCTTGGGTGCGATCGCGGTCGGAAATGACAAAGCCGATACGTTCGAGCGCCAGGCCTGTACGACGCCAGGCACGATCATAGGTATCAACGATATTCAAAGCCTTGCCGCCATTGGGCAGGGTGATCAGGTCAGCCTTGGTAAGTTGTTCTGCCGGGGCGCTGGTAATGGATTGCGCTGCTTGCTGATCCATGCCGAAATGCTGCAGGAGCAGGGCGATCATTTCCGCCTCAAGCTCGGGATCGTTGGGGCGCGGAACCCAGATGGTATCGGCTACGGCATCCTGGTTGCGTGTTTGCGTGCTGCCATCGTTGCGGTAAGCCTCAGCTTTGCCTTGGTGCGAAATGAAAATTTCCGTTGTTTCCGCATCGCTACCCCGTTCGACGCGGGTGCGGAACTTGTCAAGCTCGCCGGTAGAGGCAAAGCGGCTGGAAATTTTGTTGAGCATGCGGGTCAAAACATCGTGCGGCAGCTTGGCGCGATTTTCCAGCCAATCCGTTTCCATGATGCCGCTGGCAGAGTTATCTACCGTCAGGATAAAGCCATTGGCAATCCAGAATTCACGAATCTCGCCCCAGAGTTTTTCCGGTCTGCCCCGCACTACCAACCAGCGCTGGCCGCCCGCGCTCACCAGT
>Ga0316604_10002010_pt1 | contig 16551 bp, 16 predicted proteins | sample OWC_soil_day20_C_FD_207650 | JGI IMG/M metagenome (GOLD analysis project Ga0316604, IMG submission 207650) | Wetland soil microbial communities from Old Woman Creek delta, Ohio, United States - OWC_soil_day20_CT | ecosystem: Environmental > Terrestrial > Soil > Wetlands | place: USA: Ohio... | reverse complement strand
ATTTCTCGGCGCCGGTCAGCGGGTCGAAGACATGGCGGTCGACGCGGCCGATATTGCGCCCGTAGACGTGGATGCTGATCGACGGCTGGTCGGCCAGGTCGTTGGCGACTTCGTGCACATCGCCGATAGTCGGCGAAACCACCGTCGTCTGGCCGGGGAGCAGCAGGCTGCTGCCGGTTGCCAGGTAGCTGCCGTCAGCCTGCTTTTCATAGGCCGTTTCGCGTTCGCGGCCGCGCAGGCCGCCGACCAGGCCCCAGGTCAAATGATCGTGCACCGGCGTTTTCTGGCCCGGGCCCCAGACGAAGCTGACAACTGACAGACGATCAAGCGGATCGGCGTAGAGCAGGTACTGCTGGTAATACTGCGGGTGCGGCCTGGCGAATTGCTCGGGCAGCCAGTCGTCGGTCGCCACCAGCTCGGTGAGCAGTTTCTGGCCGTGGGTGAGGATGAGTTCCTCGTTCGGATTGCTGTCCAGCAGGCGGGTGATGCCCTGGACGAAATCAAGCAGTTTCTGGTTGCTCATGGTGATTTTCCTGGTCAATGAAAAATTTGGGGGAGACGGCGCGGGCTTCGGCATAGAGCCGATCCAGGGTCGGTGTTGGCACCGCCTTGAGGCGGGCCAGCTCGATGACGGCGCCGACGATGGGTTCGAGTTCCAACGGTTTGCCGGCCAGGCGGTCCTGCAGCATGGAGGTCCTGAAGCTGCCGCGCCGGGCCACCGCTTCGGTACGCGCCATCCGCTCGGCAATAGAGCGCCCGGGCGGAATCCCGAAAGCCTGGGCGACCGCCTGCGCCTCCAGCATGCCGGCCTTGATGCTGGCTTGCGTTTCGGCATCGGCCAGCAAGGCGGCGAGATCCCGCCCCGTCGCTGCGCTCAAGGGGTTTAAAACGACGTTGCCGAGCAGCTTGTCCCACAGGTCGTGGCGGATATCCGTCGAGGCCTCGGCCGGCAGCCCGGCCAGGCGGAGCGTGGCGAGCAGGCCGTGCAAGGCCGCGTCGTTGCCGCCGAGCGGCCGCCCGAAGATGAAGCGGTCGCCCGGCGTCGAGAAGGCAACGATGCGCCCGGGTTCGGGGTGCTCCACCGACTTGTGGATGACGCAGGCGCTCGTCCGGCGCAGGTCGATCCCGGCGAGCAGGCTGCCATCCGGGTCAGCGGCCCGCAGCGGCCGTCCGCCATGTTCGCCGGCGAGGCCCTGGAAATACCACCAGGGCAGGCCGTTCTGGGCAAGCACCAATTCGCCTTGCGGCCCGAGCCAGGCCTTGATTTGCGGCAGGGCTGCGGCGAGTTGATGGGCCTTGACGGTGACGATGACGAAATCGTGCGTTGCGGGGCGGTCGGCCGGCGCTTGCACGATGTCGTGCTGGCTCCGTCGGCCCTCGTGGTCCTCGACCAGCAATGGCGAGGGCAGGGATTTGCCCGGCCGGTTGACAAGGGTGTGCCTGATGCCGGCCGCCGAGAATTGGCTGGCCAGGTAGAGCCCGATGGCGCCGGCCCCGAAAATGGCGATCGAAGGCTGCCGCATCGGCTAGTTCCGGTAACCCGGCGCTTCGCGGTCGAGGCGGCGGAGCAGGGCGCTCCACTCGCGCTTGCCCGAGGGCATGAAGCTGGCCTGCGGCCCGTATAGCACCTTGGCTTGCTCGACGGTGCGGGCGATGACCGCCTCGGGCAAGGGGCGCAAGGGCACGCCGGCCGACTGGGCGGCCAGCTGGAAGCGGCAGGCCCGCTCCAGGCGCCAGATGCGGGCGAAGGCTTCGGGCATGGTGCGGCCGACGGCGAGCGTGCCGTGGTTGCGCAGGATAAGCAGGGTCTTGTCGCCGACGCTGGCGAGCAGGCTGCTGCGCTCAGCCTCGTCGAGGACGACGCCCTGGAAGTCGTGATAGGCGATGTCGCCATAGACCATCAGCCCCATCTGGGTCAGCGGCAGCAGGCCGCCCTCCTGGCAGGAAACGGCTACACCTTCGCGGCTGTGCAGGTGAATCACCGCCTCGGCGTGGTCCACCGCGGTGTGTATCGCGCCGTGGATGACGGTGCCGGCCGGATTGAGGTCGCCGTCGCCGGCAATGATCCGGCCTTCGAGATCGACTTCGAGGATGGAGGTGGCGGTGACTTCCTCGAACAGCAGGCCGAGCGGATTGACCAGATAGCGGTCATGCCGGCCCGGCACGCGCAGCGAGATGTGGGTTGCCAGCAGGTCGGTCCAGCCGAACAGGGCGACCAGGCGGCAGGCCGCGGCGAGGTCGATGCGGGCCTGGCGGAGGGCTGTGTCGAGATGTTTTTCCGGTGCGTTCATGAGCCGCTCCTTAATCCAGCTTGGCGCCGGAGGCCTTGACCACCTTGCCCCAGCGCGCGTGGTCGTCACGAATCAGCTTGGCGAAGCCTTCCGGAGTCGAATTCAGGGTCTCGATCCCCTGCGCCGCGAAGCGCCCCTTGACCTCGGTCGATTCGGCGATACGCGCCAGTTCGCGATTGAGGCGGTTGACGATGTCTTTCGGTGTGGCCGCCGGCACGACGATGCCGAACCAGGAGCTGACTTCCAGGTTGGGGACGCCGACTTCGGCCGCGGTCGGCAGGTCGGGCAGCAGGAAGGAGCGCTTGCTGCTGGTAATGGCCAGGCCCTTGACCTTGCCGGCCTTGATCTGGGAGGCCAGCACCTGCAGCGTGTCGAAGGAGACGTTGACCTCGCCGCCGAGCAGGGCGGTGACGGCTGGCGCGCTACCCTTGTACGGCACGTGCAGCAGATCGGTCCCGGTCAAGCTCTTGAACAGCTCGCCGCTCAGGTGGCAGAGCGTGCCGTTACCGCAGGAGGAGTAGGTGTATTTGCCCGGCTCCTTCTTCGCCTTGGCGACGAGATCCTTGAGGTTGGCGAACGGGGTGTTGTTGGCGGCGGCGATGACATAGGGCACCGAGGCGACGACGGAAACCGGCGCGAAGTCCTTGAACGGGTCGTAGGGCAGCTTGCTGTTGATGTGGGGCAGCACGGTGAGCTGGCCGGCCGGGGCGAGCGACAGCGTGTAGCCGTCCGGTGCCGCCTTGGCGGCGGCCTCGGCGGCGATGGCGGTGCCGGCACCCGGCTTGTTTTCGACGACGACCGGTTGCTTGAGGGCTTCCGACAGCTTTTCCGCGTACAGACGCCCGACCGCGTCGGAGGCGCCGCCCGGCGGGAAGGCGACGATCAGCTTAAGCGGCTTGCTGGGGTAATTGTCGGCCAGGGCCGGGGCGATGCCGACCACAGCGGTGGCGGCGAGCAGCAGGGAAAGAATGGATTTGCGGTGAAGTTTCGTCATGTCTTGCTCCGGGAAATAAATCTGGTCAGTTGCCGGCGAAGACCGGCGGGCGCTTTTCGACGAAAGCGGCGATGCCTTCACCGAAGTCGGCCGAGGTGTTGATCTTTTCGATCTCGGCACGGGCGATGGCGGCCGCTTCGGTTGGCCCCTTGGGGATCACCTGGCCGACGAAGCGTTTGAGCAACTGAACCACCAGCGGCGCGTTGGCGGCGATCTGCGCGGCCAGTTCGCGCGCCGTTTCAAGTTCCTGGCCGAGCGGCACGACGCGATTGACCAGGCCGGCCTCGTAGGCGCGGCGGGCGTCGATGTTGCCGCCGACGAGCAGCAGTTCCATCGCCAGCTTGTGTGGAATGCGCGCCGCCAGCGAACTGATCAGGCCGCCGGAGAAGCCGACCTTGGCTTCCGGGTAGGAAAACACGGTGTTGTCGGCGGCAACGGCGAGATCGGCGAACTGCACCAGGACCAGGCCACCGCCAACGACCAGGCCGGCGGTGGCGGCGATGATCGGCTTGTCGACGGCAATGCCGGCCCCGGGAATGGCGCGCCACAGGTCGTGCGGAATGTCGCGCAGGTTGGCTCCGGCGGTGAAGGCCTTGTCGCCCGAACCGGCGAGGATGGCGACGCGGTCGTCGCTGGCGTTGAAGCGCTCCCAGGCGGCGCGCAACTGGTTCACGACCTCGTGGTTCAGGACGTTGTATTTCTCGGGGCGGTTGAGGGTGATTTCGGCAATCCCGTCGCGGGATTCGTAGAGAACTTCGGACATGGTGGCTTTCTGGTTTAAAGGCTGCAAAAGCTGGGGGGCAGGGTGTCGGCGCGCAATTGGCGGGCGGTCAGGCGGGCGGCTTCAGCCTCTTCGCGCAGGCGGGCGAGGGCTTGTCGGTCGAGGCGTTCGGGGTTGGCGTAATCGAGCTTCCAGTCGGGAGAACCGGGCCAGATCAGCGGCGACTGCCAGGTGGTGCGTGGTGCAGTCGCCTGCTCCAGCAAATCGAGCGCCTGGCGCAAGGTTTGTTGCTGCGATGCGGGGTCATGCGGCCGGCCGGCGGCGTTGCCGAGCGGAAAATCGCTGAACAGGAAGCGCGGCACGCCGCAATGTTCGACGACATCGCGGGCGCAGCCGAGAACTACCGTGGCGATGCCGTGAGCCTCCAGGTGGCGGGCCGCCAGCGACAGGCTCTGGTGGCAGACCGGGCAGTTGGCAACCAGCAGCGCCGCCTCGACGCCATCGGCGCGGCAGCGGGCGAGCAGCTCCGGGGCGTCGACTTCAATGGTGTGGCGCTGGCTGCGGTTGGTCGGAAAACCGTGAAAGCGCGGGGCCAGTTCGAATTCACCCTGTGCGGCCAAGCTCCGCAGCCGGGGCAGCGGAAACCAGCTACCGCTGTCGGTCATGCTCGTGTGCTGGCGGTCGATGGCGACGTGGGCGATGCGCAGGTCGTGATCTTCAGCGGTGTCGCCGGAGTAGACCTGGTAGAACTTGGCGGCGGCGTTGTACGGCGCACCCGGCCCTTGCTCGCCCTTGCCGGGTTGGAAGGGGGCCGCTGTCGTCACCAGGGTCAGGCGGGTCTGCGCCGGCGGCCGGCGCAGCGGGGTGAAGGGTACCTCGGCGTGGTGCGCCCAGGCATAGGGATTGGCATAGCCGAGGGCGAGGTAATAGTCCCGCGTGCGGGCCATGTAGGCGATGGGCGGCGTGGCGGCATTCATCGCGCGTCTAGGTCCCGTAGCGGAGGGCGCTTGCGCGCCGGGCCAACTGGCGGTCGACTTCGGGAATCAGTTCGCGACCATAGTGCACCACATCAAGCAGCGGCTCGAAGCCACGAATCAGGAAGGTGCTGACGCCGAGGTCGTGGTAGTCGAGCAGGGCTTCGGCGACCTGGGCCGGGGTGCCGACCAGGGCGGTAGAGTTGCCGCCGATGCCGGTCGTCGCGGCGGTCCCGGCAACCGCGCCGGTCAGTGTGGCGATGCCGGTCCATAGGCGCTTGTCGAGTACCGTCCCCTGGGCGGCGAAGGCGGCCAGGCGCTGCGAGCCGACATTCTGCGGCTGGCCCGCCGCCAACTGGCGCAGCCCGCCGGTGCCGACGGCTTTCTCCAGCTTTCTACGGGTAGCGGCGAGGATGCGTTCGGCCCGCGCCCAGGCCTCGTCCTCGGTGGCGCCGAGGATGGGGCGGATCGACAAGCTGAAGCGCAGCTTGTCGGCCCGGCCGTGGCGAGCGGCCGAGGCACGAACGGCGCCGATTTGCTCGCGGATGCCGGCCAGCGGCTCGCCCCACATCATGAAGACGTCGGCGTGCTTGCCGGCGACGGCGACCGCGGCCGGCGAGGAGCCGGAGAAATAGATCGGGATCTGCGGGCCGCCCGCGCCCTGCTGCAGTGGCCGGACCTGGGCGAAATGCCCGCGGACCCGGTAGTGCTCGCCATCGAAATCGAAGGGCTCGGGGCTTTGCCAGGCCAGCTTGAGCAGGCTCAGGTACTCGTCAGTGCGCGCGTAGCGCTCGTCGTGGCCGAGGAAGTCACCGTCGCGCTGCTGTTCGGCGTCGTTGCCGCCGGTGATGATGTTGACCGAGGCCCGGCCCTGGCTGAGCTGATCCAGTGTCGCGAACTGGCGGGCCGCCACGGTTGGCGCCACGACGCCCGGCCGATGGGCGACGAGCAGGCCGAGGCGGCTGGTTTCGCGGGCGGCATAGGCGGCCAGCTGCAAGCCGTCCGGTGCCGCGCTGTGGTAGGCGATCAACGCCTTGTCGAAACCGCCGTACTCCTGTGTCCGGGCGTAGGCGCCGACAAACTCGGGGTTGACCAGCGGGCCGTGCGGACCAAGCGCTTCGCTGGCTTCCTGATGGGCGAGAAATCCGATGAATTCGAGGCTCATTTTGGCGTTGTCCGACTCAATCGAAAGTGACTTTGGCCTTCTTGACGATCTGGCCATACTTGGCGTGGTCGGCCTTGATGCGCTGGGCGAATTGCTCCGGCGTCGACGGCCATGGCTCCAGCCCCTGGGAAGCCAGCTTTTCGCGAGTAGCGGGCTGCTTGGCGATGGCGGTGATTTCGGCGTTGAGCTTTTGCACGATTTCCTTCGGTGTACCGGCCGGCGCGACCAGGCCGAACCACGAGGGCACTTCGAAATCGGCATAGCCGGCTTCAATCACCGTCGGCACGTTGGGGAGCAGCGGTGAGCGTTCGTGGGCGGCGATGGCGAGGCCCTTGATCTTGCCGCCCTTGATCTGGGGCGCCAGGATGGTCAGGGTGTCGAAGGCCAGGTTCACCTCGTTGCCGAGCAGCGCCGTGACGGCCGGCGCGCTGCCCTTGAACGGCACATGCAGCAGGTCGATGCCGGCGACCGAAGCGAAATACTCGCCGGCCAGGTGGATGATGGTGCCGCTGCCGCTCGACGAATAGCTCAGGCTGCCGGGCTTGGCCTTGGCCAGCGCGACGGCCTCCTTGAGGTTGCGGGCCGGCAGTTCCGGCGAGGCGGCGATCACCACCGAGGTGTAGGCGAGCTGGGACACCGGCGTGAAGCTGGTAAAGGGATCGAAGCGCGGTTCCTTGGCGATGTGCGGCAGGATGGTCAGCTGGCCGGTCGGCACTAGGGACAGGGTGTAGCCATCCGGCGCCGACTTGGCGACGTATTCCGCCGCAATGGCCGTGCCGGCGCCCGGCTTGTTCTCGACGACGACGGACTGCTTCAGGCTTTCCGACAGCTTTTCGGCGTAGATGCGGCCGACCGTATCGGCCGCGCCGCCTGGCGGGTAAGGCACGACCAGCTTGATCGGCCGGCTCGGCCAGTTGTCGGCCAAGGCCGCAAACGGCACGCCCAGGGCCAGCGCGCTGGCGAGCAGCAGGGAACGGCGGTGGTATTTGGAAACGCGGGACATGGAGTTTTCCTTGGTTGCAGTTTTTTAGCCGGGCTGGGCGATTTCGATCAGCTTGGTCTTGGCGCCGCTGCGCGGCAGGCTGCCGTAGGGCAGGATGGTGACTTCCGGGCGGAAGGTGAGCAGTTCGCGGATGCGCTGTTCGATGCGGCGGGCCAGTTCGGGCCAGGCGGCTTCGCTAGTCTCCGGTGCGGCCTCGATGGCCAGGCGCAGAGGCGGCTCGACGCGTGGCGGCGGGGCATCGAGGCGGATGCGCAGTTCACCCGAGATTTCCGGCTGGAACTGCAAGACAACATTCTGGATCGCCGCCGGATAGACCTTGACGCCCTTGATCGCCAGCATGTCGTCGACGCGGCCGACGATTTCCATGCGCGTGCCGAAGGTGCCGCAGCCCGGGCATTCGCCGACATGGATCTTGACGATGTCGCCGGTGGCGTAGCGGAAAGCCGGTGCCGCCTGGTAATCGAGTGCGGTGTGCAGGGCCTCGCCAACAGCGCCGTCGGTCAGCAGGATCGGTTCCTTGCTGACCGGGTCGACCAGGTCGTAGCGGAAGCAGGTGTCGTCGGTCAGGTAGTGCATGCCGTGATAGTCGGGACTGGCGCAGGAAATCAGTGCGTTGTGCCAGGCGCCGCCCATGAAGTCATGGACCTCGGCGCCGAAGTGCTCCCGCACGCGTTGGCGGAAGGCGGGCAGCCCGGCGCCGGGCTCGCCGGCGCAAAGAACCAGCTTGATGCCGAGAGCGCCGACCGGCTTGCCGATTTCCTGCGGCGCGCGTTCGATCAGCTGGTTGACCATCGACGGCGTGGCGAACAGGGCGCGTGGCCGGGTGAATTCGATGTAGCGCAGGATTTTCGGTACGCCGGCTTCGGCACCCAGGGCGACCGGGCGGGCCCCGTAGGCTTCGAGAGCCTGGACGTAGGTGACGCCGGCCAGCCAGAGCGACAGGCCGAAGGCGTGGAAGGTGGTGTCGCCCGGCCGGATGCCGGCGAAGGCGAACAGGCGGCCCAGGGTTTGGTGCGAGATTTCGAGGTCGCGCTTGGTGAAGGCGTAGAAGGTCGGCTGGCCGGTCGTTCCCGAAGTGCCGGCCAGATGCACCACCTTGTCGAGCGGTGCGGTCAGGTGCAGGCCGAAGGGGTGGTTGTAGCGGGCCAGGGAGTCTTCCTGCGACTGCCGGTGGCTGGCCTTGTCCATGAAGGCGGGCAGGCGGCGGAAATCGTCGAGGCTGCGGATGTCATCCGGCGAATCGATGCCGGCGGCCTTGAAACGCAGCCGGAAATAATCCTCGTTGCTCCAGACGTAGCGGATCTGCTGCTGCAGCTTGGCCCAGCGGTGGACACCGATGGCGGCCTGGTATTCGGCGGGGTCGCGGGTGGTGATGTGGGAGAGGTGATGAAGGCTTGCGTTCATGGCGTAGTGGGTAATGAAGGAGTGGAATCGGCGTCCGGCGATGCAGACGCTCTCGTGGGGTCAGCTTTCCTGGAAAGCCTGGTCGCGGGTCTGCCGGACATTGGGCAGGATCAGCACCAGCACCAGCAGCAGGGCGAGGAACAGCAGGAAGGCGCTGAGCGGTCGGCTGAGGAAGACCAGTGCATCGCCCCGGGCCAGCAACAGGGCACGGCGCAGGTTTTCCTCCATCAGCGGACCGAGAACGAAGCCGAGCAGCAGCGGTGCCGGTTCGCAGTCGAGCTTGATGAAGAGATAGCCAAGCAGCCCGAAACCGACGGCGAAGGCGACCTCCAGGGCACTCTGGTTGACGCTGTAGATGCCGACGCAGCAGAACAGCAGAATGGCCGGATAGAGCAGGCGGTAGGGCACCTTGAGCAGGCGGATCCAGAGTCCGATCAGCGGCAGGTTGAGCAGGACAAGGAGGGCGTTGCCGATCCACATACTGGCGATCAGCCCCCAGAAGAGTTGGGGGCGCTCGGTCATGACCTGCGGGCCGGGCACGATGCCATGGATCATCATGGCGCCGACCATCAGGGCCATCACCGCATTCGGCGGAATACCGAGGGTCAGCAGCGGAATGAAGGAAGTCTGGGCGCCGGCGTTGTTGGCGGATTCGGGCCCGGCCACTCCTTCGATGGCGCCCTGGCCGAAGCGGCTCGGATCTTTCGCCAGTTTCTTTTCCAGCGTGTAGGAGGCAAAGGAACTGAGGATGGCGCCGCCGCCGGGCAGAATGCCGAGCAGGGAGCCGAGGAAGGTGCCGCGCAGAACGGGTTTCCAGGATTGCCGGAGATCGTCGCGCGAGGGTAGCAGCCTGCCGACGCGGGTCGAGAAGATGTCGCGCTGCTCGTTCTTTTCAAGGTTGTGGATGATCTCGGCGATGCCGAAAATCCCCATCGAGACCACAACGAAGCCGAAGCCGTCAGAGAGTTCCGGGATGCCGAAGCTGAAGCGCTCGACGCCCGAATTTACATCGGTGCCGACCAGGCCGAGCAAGAGGCCGAGGGCGATCATGGCGATGGCCTTGATCACTGAACCGTTGGCCAGCACGATGGCGGCGATCAGGCCGAGGACCATCAGCGAGAAATATTCGGCCGGCCCGAACTTGAGGGCCAGGGCGGCAAGCGGTGCAGCCAGCACGGCGATGATCAGCGTCGCAACCGAGCCGGCGAAGAACGAACCCAGGGCAGCCACGCCGAGCGCGGCACCGGCACGGCCACGCCGGGCCATGGTGTAGCCGTCCAGGCAGGTGACGACCGACGAGGATTCACCGGGCAGGTTGACCAGGATCGCCGAAGTCGAGCCGCCGTATTGCGCACCGTAATAGATGCCGGCCAGCATGATCAGCGCGGTCAGCGGCGGCAGGCCGTAGGTGGTCGGCAACAGCATGGCGATGGTAGCGACCGGTCCGATCCCGGGCAGGACGCCGATCAATGTGCCAAGCGTGACACCGAGCAGGCAATAGAGGAGATTGCTGACGGTCAGGGCGGCCTCGAAGCCCTGGAGCAACTGTCCGACCAGTTCCGTCATGCCGGGAGTACCTGAAAGGGCAGGCCGAGGCCGTACACGAACACCGTGACCGCGAAGATGGCCAGGCCGGTACTGAGCAGGCCGAGTTCATGCCAGCGGAACTGGCGATAGGCGATGCCGCTGATTACCACCAGACCGAGGGTGGAGAGCAGGAGACCGGCCGTGCTCAGCGAAAAGGCGAAGAGCAGCATGCCGGCACCGATCAGCGACAGCGAGCGCAGGCAGGGCTTTTCGATCAGGCGCGACTCGTCGCTCGAAATGTCGAGTTTCAGGCTGTGGGCGGCCTGCATGATGCCGAGGCCAGCCAACAGAAGGCCCAGGACCAGCGGAAAATAGCCTGGTCCCATGCGCATTGCCGTACCCAGGGCGTAATTGCTCGAGGCGTAGGCGGTGGCAATGCCGGCGGTGCAGAACATCAAGCCGGCAACGAAATCCTGGTGTCTGATCAGGCGAATCTTCATCATTTCGCTCCTGTTGCTAATAGGCCGGTCGGCGATAAATTAGACCGGTTGTCTATTAAATAAGAAAAATAATCGGTATTCGCGGATGGCCAATACCGATGGCAGCTGTTTGTTAATTAATTCGTGAGTACCGAATGCTTGCTGCCGATTCTAGAAACAAATATTCCGGAGACTAAATATTTAGATTTGAATTGGTTATCAGCATTGCATCTATGGCTTGACGCGTACTTCCTTGGACCGGCTTCAGAAGGTCACGCGGTGCATCCGGCGATAGGCGGGGAGGTAGTCGGCAACCGCGTAATGAACCGTGCTCAGGTTGTCCCAGACGGCGACGGTATCGGGCGCCCAGCGCAGGCGAGCTTGGAACTCCGGGCGCTCGAACTGGCTGAACAGGTGATCGAGAATGTTGTCGCTGTCCTTGCGCGACAGGCCATCGATGCGGTCGACGTACTTCGGATTGACGAAAACCAGTTTCTCGCCGCTTACTGGATGGGTACGGATCACCGGATGGCTGACCGGGACTTGTTCGGCGCGGATCTGACGGTAGCGCGCCTCGCCACTTTCCTGGCTGCGGATGATCTGTGGCCAGGCGCTGCGTTCGATGCTGTGGGTTGCCGTCAGCCCCTCCAGCCGGGCGGCCAGCCCTGGGTCGAGCGCCTCATAGACCCGCCGGCCGCTTGACCACAGCGTGTCGCCGCCGCTTTCCGGCAAGACCTGCGCATGCAGCACCGCACCGGCGGGCGGTATGGGCAGGTAACTGACATCGACGTGCCACTGGTCGGTGGTGTACCTTGGCCCATCGGGTTTCGTCTCGATGATCTCGATCAGCGGATTTGCATCGGATTTCGGAAAATAAGCCTTGGCGCCATCAGGATTGCCGAAGATGCGGGCGACTTCGACATGCCTAGCCGCATCGATCGCCTGATTGCGAAAAAACAGCACTTCAAAGTGAGCCAGGGCGGCCTGCAACTGGACGCGGGTGGCGTCGTCCTGCGGTTTGGTGAGGTCGAGGCCGTGAATGATGGCACCGATGTTTGGACTGTAGGGCTCGGCACGAAAACGGGTGAAGGGCAGGGCGGTAGCACTCGACATAATTTATTGATTCAATCTGATCGGGATTAATTAATTGATTATTTTTCGGAGGCTGTATTTCGCCAAATAATCTATTTTTATAAATAAACATTTTCCGTTGTTATTTATATTTTCAATTTGAATTTTTAGAATATCGATTAATCGTTTTTGCCAGATCTCCCGCCGCTGCTAGCGTTGGATTCCATACCGGCAGATGGCCGGTCTTTCACAATGATCTGGAGTCGAACATGGGAATTCCCCATCGCAATCGAAGAAATTTCCTGAAACTGGCCGGTGCGGCGACGCTTGCTGCGCTGCCGGGGCGCCATGTCTTGGCCGAGAGTTGGCCGGCGAGGCCGATCAAGTATGTAGTGCCCTGGCCGGCTGGCGGGCCAACGGACATTTTCGGACGCGTCCTGGCCAGCGAATTGTCGAGCTCGCTCGGCCAGCCGGTGGTCGTCGAAAACAAGGCGGGCGCAACCGGCGCCATCGCCACCCGGTTTGTCGCGCGCAGCGAGGCAGACGGCTACACCTTGCTGGCCGCCAATACCACCTCCTTCATTGGCAACGTGGTGTCGGCGCCCGAAGTTGCGCAATTCGATCCGCTCAAGGATTTCGTGCCGATCGGCCTCTTCGTCGAAACGGCTTACGTGCTGTGGGCGCATCCTTCGTTGCAGGTCAGGAACTTCGACGAGTTTCTCGCCGTCGCCAGGGATGGCAAGCGGCCGCCGCTGGCCTTCGGCACCACCGGCAATGGCGCCATCTCGGAACTGTCCGTCGAGCAGTTGGCCCGGCGCTACAAGCTCAACCTGCTGAAGGTGCCCTACAAGGGAACCGCACCCCAGGTCGCCGATCTCCTGGCCGGGCATACCCAGATCGGCACCTCCGACCTGCCGGCCGTCAACGGCCTGCACACGACCGGCAAACTGATTCCGCTGCTGGTGATCGGCCGTTGGCGCCTGCCCGAGCTACCCAATATCCCTACTTCGTTTGAGCTCGGCATCCGTGAGCCGGACTTTACGGTGTGGAACGGCTTGTTTGCGCCGGCCGGTACCTCGCCGGCCATCGTCGCCAAACTGACGGCGTCACTGGCGCAAGCGGTGCGCAGCGAAGCTTTCAAGCGGGTGGCGGAAGGCAATGGCAACCATGTGCTCTTCCTGAGTGGCAAGGAGGCAACGGCGCGAATCCAGTCAGATTTCGCCGAGCGCCTGAGTTTCAAGAAATCGCTGGACCAGGCCTGAGGCGTTGCCGTCTCAGGTTTACCGCAGCATTGGTCCGGTCTGCCCGGGGGCATAGGGCAGGCCGGAGAAATAGCCCCGGGCGAAGATCAGTAGCGGGCTGCTGTCACGGATCAATTTCGCCCGCAGTACGGCCCCCTCCCAGCCGATCCAGAAAAACACCGCCAATTGCTCGCAGTCGGCCGTGGCGGCTAACTCCTTGGCCGAGACGGCCTGCTTGAGGCAGGCCGCCAGCCTGGCCTGCCAGTCGAGAAAGGCGGCTTCGAGCTTGACGCGGAAAGCTTCCGGCAGCGAATTCATTTCCTGGCCCAGATTGCCGATCAGGCAGCCGCGCTGAAAGTGGTGGCGTTCCATGCCGAGGCAGGCATCGGCGATAAAATTGGCGATGCGCTTCAACGGGGAGCGGCTCGGGTCGAGCAGCAGGCGATCGAGCTTGCGGGCGAAATATCCGGCATAGCTGTCGATGACGGCACAGCCGAAGGCCTCCTTGCTGTCGAAGTAGTGATAGAACGACCCCTTCGGAACATTGAGACACTTCAGGATGTCTTCGATGCCGGTCGAGACGAAGCTCTTTTCGGTCAGGATCTCCATGCCGCAGCGGATCAGGGCATCGCGCGTGTCCATGCCGTCGAGATGCTGGCGCGGTGGTCTCCCCGGGCGTGGCCGGGGCAAGTTTTCTCTCATGGGCGTTGGTCTGCTTTAGGGGGCCTTGACTGGCCGGCGAACGCGGAAGGCTAGCAAAGTGAAGAAAAATCGCCAAATACCGATCGCTCATTAGCTAATCAGCCGCACGGCAACGGGTGAAATGCTTATATCGTAAGCAGGAAATGTGATTTCCCGCCGCCCGCCGCATTCCTTAGCATCGGCCGCCTTTCCATTCCCAGCGGCGGCCCCGGCGCATGAGCTATAAATTCGACACCCTTTCCCTGCATGCCGGCCAGGTGCCGGACAGCCAGTACGGCGCGCGGGCACAACCGATCTACCTGACGTCCTCCTTCGTTTTCAAGGATGCCGAGCAGGCGGCCTCGCTGTTCAACATGGAGCGCGGCGGCCACGTCTATTCGCGCATCTCCAACCCGACCAATGCCGTGCTCGAAGAACGCATCGCGGCGCTCGAAGGCGGCGTCGGCGGCATTGCCGTCGCCTCCGGCCAGGCCGCCATGCACCTGGCGATCACGACCCTGATGGGGGCCGGCGGGCATATCGTTGCCAGCCGCTCGCTCTACGGCGGTTCGCACAACCTGCTCGAATACACGCTGCCGCGCTTCGGCATCACCACCACTTTCGTCGATCCGCGCGACATCGATGCCTGGCAGGCCGCCATCCGGCCGGAAACGCGCCTGTTCTTCGGTGAAACCCTGGGCAATCCGGGGCTAGATGTCCTCGACATCCCGAAAGTCTCGGCACTGGCCCACGAACATGGCTTGCCGCTGCTGGTCGATTCGACCTTCACCACGCCTTACCTGTTGAAGCCCTTCGATCACGGCGCCGACCTCGTCTTTCATTCCGCCACCAAGTTCCTCTCCGGCCACGGCACGGTGATCGGCGGCGTCGTCGTCGATTCGGGCGCCTTCGATTGGGCGGGCAGTGGCAAAAACGCCGGCAAATTCCCGACCCTGGCCGAGCCCTACGCCGGCTTCCACGATATGGTGTTCAGCGAAGAGTCGACCGTCGCCGCCTTCCTGCTGCGCGCCCGACGCGAGGGGCTGCGCGATTTCGGCGCCTGCCTCAGCCCGTTGTCGGCTTTCCAGCTCCTGCAGGGACTGGAAACCTTGCCGCTGCGCATGGCCCGCCACATCGACAACACGCGCCAGGTGCTGGCGCATCTGTCGGGACTGGTCGGCGGCACCGTCGAGGCCGTCGTTCATCCCGATCTGCCGGACCATCCGGATCACGCGCTGGCCCAAAAGCTGCTGCCGCGCGGCAGCAGTTCGGTGTTCACCTTCAACTTGAATGGCGGGCGAGCCGCCGGCCGGAAATTTATCGAGGCCCTGAAAGTCTTCTCGCACCTGGCCAATGTCGGTGATGCCAAGTCGCTGGTCATTCATCCGGCATCGACGACGCATTTCCGCATGGCGGACGAAGCGCTGGTCGCCGCCGGCATTCACCCCGGCACGATTCGCCTGTCGATCGGCCTGGAGGACCCGGACGATCTGATCGAAGACTTGAATCGCGGCCTGGCCGCCGCAGCGAGGGCGTAAGCATGGAGATCAATGTTCGCGGGCAGCAAGCCTATGTCTATACCGGCGGCAAGAAAACGGCGATTGCTGCGACCACAGAAACAACGGCTGGCCCTAGGGTCGACCACCAACCGCTGGTGATTTTCATCCACGGCGCCCAGCAGGATCATTCGTGCTGGGGGTTGCAGAGCCGCTGGTTTGCCCATCACGGCTTTTCTGTGCTGGTGCCGGATTTGCCCGGACATGGCCGCAGTGGCGGCGAGCCTTTGCTCTCGGTCGAGGCGCTGGCGGAATGGATCGTTGCCTTGCTCGATGCCGTGGGCGTCGACCGGGCAACGCTGGTCGGGCACAGCATGGGTTCGCTGGTCGCTCTGGAGGCGACAGCGCGTTATCCCGAGCGGATTTCGCGGGCGGTCCTGATCGGCAGCTCGCTGCCGATGCTGGTGTCGCCGGCCTTGCTCGATGCGACGCGCGACAACGAAGCGCAGGCGATGGCGATGATCAATGCCTTCTCCTATTCGGCGTGCAGCCAGATCGGCGGCAATACCGTGCCCGGCCTGTGGCTGCTGGGCATGAACAAGCGGCTGATGGAACGCCAGAAGAAAGGTGTCTTCCACGTCGACATGAATGCCTGCAACGCCTATGTCCGGGCGCCGGAAAGCCTGGCCGGCATCGCTGCGCCGCTGCTCATCATCGCCGGCCAGCAGGACCGGATGACCTCGCCGAAAGCGGCCAAGGCGCTGCTCGCCTTGATTCCCGGCGCCCGCCTGGTCGCGGTCGAAGGCAGCGGCCACGCGTTGATGGCCGAACGCCCAGACGCCGTACTCGACGCCTTGCGCGATTTCATCGCCCGGTGAAAAAGCTTATGGCGGAAGGGCTTATGTCGATCGAACAATAAGCTCGTTTCGCCTTTGCCGGGCGCCCGCTAGATTGAGGCTGTCATAACAACGGGGAGCACGGCATGGCTGCATTGATCGTCGGTGGTGATCGCGTCGGTACCTACAAGGATTTCCTGGTTCAGCAGGGCTACGCGCCGGTTCGCCACTGGAGCGGGCGCAAGCAGAGCGAGTGCCACCGGACGATTCCGGTGGACACCCGCGTTGTCGTGGTCATGGTGGACTACGTCAACCATGGCTTGGCCCGCAAGATTCGCCGTTCGGCCGATGACATGGATGTGCCGGTGGTCTTCAGCCGACGCTGCGTCGGGCAACTGAGCAGCGCCCTGGCCGGCGTCGCCGGCTGAACTGGTGGGGTGAAACCTTCACCCGGGGAGCAATGAGCGTCATTCCCGCGCAGGCGGGAATCCAGAAGTCGCGCCTTGACTGGGTTCCCGCCTGCGCGGGAACGACAAATTCGAGAATCATTGCCTGGTAAAGGGGCAATCTTCTGGGCCTGCCGTCTCGGTTTTCAGGTGGCTATAGCCGACAAGCTTATTCGTTGAATTGTTATAACGATCTAAATTTTTATTCGTTTTTGACATGAA
>Ga0316604_10002009_pt1 | contig 16562 bp, 12 predicted proteins | sample OWC_soil_day20_C_FD_207650 | JGI IMG/M metagenome (GOLD analysis project Ga0316604, IMG submission 207650) | Wetland soil microbial communities from Old Woman Creek delta, Ohio, United States - OWC_soil_day20_CT | ecosystem: Environmental > Terrestrial > Soil > Wetlands | place: USA: Ohio... | reverse complement strand
CGGTCGCTGCACCGCCGGGCAAGGATGACGGCGTGCGCTGGGACAAGGGGGTCTGTCGCTACTGCGGCACCGGTTGCGGCGTGCTGGTTGGCGTCAAGGACGGCCGCGTCGTCGCTACCCAGGGCGATCCGGAGGCGCCGGTCAATCGCGGCCTGAACTGCATCAAGGGCTATTTCCTGTCGAAAATCATGTATGGCAAGGATCGCCTGCAGACGCCGATGTTGCGCATGAAGGACGGCAAGTACGACAAGAATGGCGACTTCAAGCCGATCACCTGGCCCCAGGCCTTCGACATCATGGAAGAGAAGTGCAAGGCGGCGCTCAAGGAAGGCGGGCCGAAGAATATCGCGATGTTCGGCTCCGGCCAGTGGACGGTGTGGGAAGGTTACGCCGCCGCCAAATTGATGAAGGCCGGTTTTCGCACCAACAACCTCGATCCCAACGCCCGCCACTGCATGGCCTCGGCCGTCGCCGGCTTCATGCGCACCTTCGGCATCGACGAGCCGATGGGTTGCTACGACGACGCCGAGCACGCCGATGTCTTCGCGCTGTGGGGCTCGAACATGGCCGAGATGCACCCGATTCTCTGGTCGCGTATCACCGATCGCCGGCTGACCGCCAAGCACGTCAAGGTGCATGTGCTGTCCACCTTCAGCCATCGCTCCTGCGAACTGGCTGACAACACGCTGATCTTCAAGCCGCAGTCCGACCTGGCCATCCTCAACTACATCTGCAACCACATCATCCAGACTGGCGCGGTCAACAAGGATTTTGTGGCAAAACACGTCAAGTTCGCCAAGGGCGTCACGGACATCGGCTACGGCCTGCGCCCGAATCACCCGCTGGAAAAGGTCGCCATGAACAACGGCTACCCGGGTGAGGAAGGCAAGCCGAAAGGCAACCCGAACAACTCGACGCCGATGACTTTCGACGAGTTCGCCGCCTTCGTGTCCGAATACACGCTGGACAAGGCGCACGAGATTTCCGGCGTGCCCAAGGAAAACCTCGAAGCGCTGGCCAAGGCCTACGCCGATCCGAAGATCAAGGTCGTTTCCTACTGGACCATGGGCTTCAACCAGCACACCCGTGGCACCTGGGTGAACAACATGATCTACAACGTGCACCTGCTGGTCGGCAAGATTTCCGAGCCGGGCAACGGGCCGTTCTCGCTGACCGGCCAGCCGTCGGCCTGCGGCACGGCGCGCGAAGTGGGCACCTTCGCCCATCGCCTGCCGGCCGATATGGTGGTGATGAATCCCAAGCACCGCGAGCTGTCGGAAAAACTCTGGAAGTTGCCAGCCGGCACCATTCCCGACTGGATCGGCCTGCACGCCGTGGCCCAGAGCCGTGCCCTGAAGGACGGCAAGCTCGGCTTCTACTGGACGTCGACGACCAATAACATGCAGGCCGGGCCGAACGTTAACGACGAGATCTACCCGGGCTGGCGTAATCCGAAGGCTTTCGTCGTCGTCTCCGATGTCTACCCGACCGTCTCGGCCATGGCCTCCGACCTCATCCTGCCCTGCGCCATGTGGATGGAGAAGGAAGGCATGTACGGCAACGCCGAACGGCGCGGCCAGATGTGGCGCCAGCAGGTCAAGGCGCCGGGCGAAGGCAGGTCAGATCTCTGGCAGTACCTCGAATTCTCCAAGCGCTTCAAGATCGAAGAAGTCTGGCCGGCCGAATTGCTCGACAAGAACCCGGAGTACAAGGGTAAGACCATGTACGACGTGCTGTTCGCCAACGGCCAGGTCAACAAGTTCGGGCTGGACGAGGTCGCCAAGGTCAACGCCCACGGCATCAAGGGCTACATGAACGACGAGTCCAAGGCCTTCGGCTTCTATGTGCAGAAAGGCCTGTTCGAGGAATACGCCTCGTTCGGCCGTGGCAAGGCGCACGATCTGGCCAACTTCGACGTCTATCACAAGGCGCGCGGCCTGCGCTGGCCGGTGGTCGATGGCAAGGAAACGCTGTGGCGCTTCCGCGAAGGCTACGACACCTATGTGCCGAAGGGCGAGGGCGTCCGTTTCTACGGTTATCCGGACGGCAAGGCCATCGCTTTTGCATTGCCTTACCAGCCCGCCGCCGAAATGCCGGATGCCGAATACGACCTGTGGCTATGTACCGGCCGCGTGCTGGAACACTGGCACACCGGCTCGATGACGCGTCGCGTCCCGGAACTCTACAAGGCGATGCCGGATGCCGTCATCTATATGCATCCGGACGATGCCAAGAAACGCGGCCTGCTTCGCAACGACGTGGTCAAGGTCGCGACCCGGCGCGGCGAAATCCAGTTGCGGGTGGAAACCCGGGGCCGCAACAAGCCGCCGCTCGGCCTGGTCTTCGTGCCGTTTTTCGACGAACACCGGTTGGTCAATAAACTGACGCTGGACGCGACTTGCCCGATCTCGAAAGAGACCGACTACAAGAAATGCGCCTGCAAGGTGGTCAAGGCCTGAACCATGAGTAACGATTAAGGCAATCAGGGAGTGCCGTGACAAGGGTGGGGCGACAGCCCCACCCGGCGGCTGCCCCAAGACGATATGAACCCAAAGAACAGCACTCCACCCAAGAGCGGCGCCGCACGCCGCCAGTTTCTCTTCGACTCCGCCCGCATGGTCTGCGGCGTCGGCTTGCTCGGGCTTGGCCTCGGCTTTTACGCCAAGCGGGCAAAAGCGCTGCCGGCCCTTGCCCTGCGTCCGCCCGGTGCCCTGCCGGAAGACGACTTTCTTGGCGCCTGCATCCGCTGTGGCCTGTGCGTTCGTGACTGCCCATACAACACCCTGGAACTCGCCAAGCCGGAAACGCCGGTCGCCACCGGCACGCCTTACTTCACGGCGCGCAACATTCCGTGCGAGATGTGCGAGGACATCCCCTGCGTCAAGGCCTGCCCGACCAAGGCCCTCGATCATGCGCTGACCGATATCAACCAGGCGAAGATGGGCGTCGCCGTACTGATCGACCACGAAACCTGCCTCAACTTCCTCGGCCTGCGCTGCGACGTCTGCTATCGGGTCTGCCCGGTGATCGACAAGGCGATTACGCTGGAAATGCTGCCCAACGAGCGTACCGGCCGTCATGCCATGTTCCTGCCGACCGTCCATTCCGAGCATTGCACCGGTTGCGGCAAATGCGAAAAATCCTGCGTGCTGGAAGAGGCTGCGATCCGCGTCCTGCCGCCCAAGCTGGCCAAGGGTGAACTTGGCCATCATTACCGGGTCGGCTGGGATGAGCAGAAGAAGGCCGGGCGTTCGCTGATCGATGAGTCGAAAATGCTCGACCTGCCCGACCGCCTGCCGGAAGGTGCCCAACTTCCCGGCCACTACGACCCGGCCAGCGGCCACACCGCACCGGCCCGCGGCCTGCCCGGCAGCGAGGCGGGGGCCATCCCGAGCCTGCCGCCCGGCCTGGGGGGCAAGCCATGAGCCAGGTTGCCCACAAGAAACGTATCGGTGCCGAAGCCGTGGAAAGCAAGGGCTGGCTGCGTGCCCACAAATGGCTGATCCTGCGCCGCCTGTCGCAGTTCGGCATCCTCGGCCTGTTCCTGCTCGGCCCGCTGGCCGGGCTCTGGATTGTCAAGGGCAACCTCAATTACAGCCATACGCTCGGCCTGTTGCCGCTGACCGACCCCTATGTCGCATTGCAGGCGTTGTTTGCCGGGCATGTGCCGGAGAAACTGGGCTTGATCGGGTTGGCCATTGCGCTGGCTTTCTACCTGCTGGTCGGCGGCCGGGTCTATTGCAGTTGGGTCTGCCCGGTCAACGTGGTGACCGATGCTGCCGGCTGGCTGCGCGACCGCCTGGGCATCAAGGGGGCGAGCAGCATTTCGCGCAATACCCGCTACTGGATCCTTGGCATGACCTTGCTCGGCTCGGCGCTGAGTGGCGTCGTGCTGTGGGAATTGGTCAATCCGGTGTCGATGCTGCACCGCGGCCTGATTTTCGGCATGGGGGCGGCGTGGACCGTCGTGATTGCCGTTTTCCTGCTCGACCTGTTCGTGATGAACCGTGGCTGGTGCGGTCGACTGTGCCCGGTCGGCGCTTTTTACAGCCTGGTCGGACGCTGGAGTCCGCTGCGCATTTCGGCACCGCTGCGCACCGCCTGCAACGATTGCATGGACTGCTTCGAAGTCTGTCCGGAGCCGCAAGTCATCCGGCCGGCCCTGAAAGGCGAAGGCAAGGGCGTCGGGCCGGTGATTCTGGCGCCGGCGTGCACCAATTGCGGGCGCTGCATCGATGTCTGCTCGAAAGAAGTTTTTACCTACGGTCTGCGTTTCAATAACCCGGCTTCGACTGTCACGCTCGTCAAGGTGCAGCCGGAGACCAAATGATTAGCCAGTTTTAGAGGAGGAGCGCCCATCATGAAACAAATGCTGAAGACGACATTCGCCGTGCTTGCTGCCGCCGCCTGCTGGGCGCTGGCTGCGCCAGGTTTTGCCCAGGATGCACCGAAGCCGATGCGCGGGGCGGATGTGCCTGCGGTCGACCAGGCGCCGGAGGCCAAAAAGTACCTTGGCGGCAAGCCCGGCGGACAAACCAAGGTGGCCCGCACCTTCAGCAGCCAGCCGCCGGTCATTCCGCATGCCGTCGAGAATTTCGACGAAATCACGCTGGAAGAGAATCAGTGCCTGTCCTGTCACGGCCCCGATGTCTATAAGAAGAAAAATGCGCCGAAGGTCGGCGACAGCCATTTCCGCGACCGCGACGGCAAGGTCCTGCCGGAAGCCTCGGCCGCCCGCCACAACTGCGTGCAATGCCATGTGCCGCAGGTCGATGCGCCGCCGCTGGTCGATAACGACTTCAAGGGCGACCTCGTTGCCGCCAAGCCGGCCGGCAAGAAAAAGAACTGAGCCGGCGCGCCGGCAACAAAAAGGGGAGCCGCGGCTCCCCTTTGCTTTGAGCGCCCGCTCGGGCCTTAGGCGGCGACGAGCAGTACGCCGCGCATCTTTTGCAGCGCCTTGACTTCGATCTGCCGGATACGCTCGGCCGAAACGTCGAATTCGGCGGCCAGTTCATGCAGCGTCGCGGCTTCGCCATCGTGCAGCCAGCGGGCCTCGACGATGCGCCGGCTGCGCGGGTCGAGAGCCGATAGCGCCTCGTGCAGGCCTTCGTCCTGTTGGCGGGCGATCGCCTTGTTTTCGATGACGCGGGTGGGTTCGTAGCGCGAGTCGGCCAGGTAGTCGATCGGCGCGAACGCATCGTCGCTGTCGTCCGGGCTGCCTTCCAGCGCCAGGTCGCGGCCGGTCAGCCGGGTTTCCATCTCAACCACTTCCTCCGGCTTGACGCCGAGGCGGCTGGCGACTTCGGCGGCCTGCGGGCCGGACAGCGTATCGACGCCTTCGTAGTCGTTCTTCAGGCTGCGCAGGTTGAAGAACAGCTTGCGCTGGGCCTTGGTGGTCGCCACTTTGACCAGGCGCCAGTTCTTCAGGATGTATTCGTGGATTTCGGCCTTGATCCAGTGCATCGCGAATGAAACGAGGCGCACGCCGCGCGTCGAGTCGTAGCGTTTGACTGCCTTCATCAGGCCGATGTTGCCTTCCTGAATCAGGTCGGCGTGCGGCAGGCCGTAGCCGAGATAGCCGCGGGCAATCGAGATGACCAGACGGAGATGCGACAGCACGAGCTGGCGGGCCGCTTCCACATCGCCATCATTGTGGAAACGCTGAGCCAGCCGGGTCTCTTCCGCCTCGGAAAGCATCGGGTAACGGTTCGCGGCCTGGATATAGGCATCGATGTTGCCGACGGCTGAGGGAATGGGAAGCGCCATTGCTTGGGTCATAGCGTAAGATTTCTCCTTCAACGATTACAAATACATTCTAGCACTCGCTGTCTCAGAGTGCTAACTGCCTGAAAAGTTTCCGATGTCACCTGTCTATCGCGGTCGTTTCGCCCCTTCGCCGACCGGGCCGCTGCACTTCGGGTCGCTGGTTGCCGCGGTCGGCAGCTACCTTGATGCGCGCACGCAGGGCGGCGAATGGCTGCTGCGCATCGAGGATATCGACACGCCGCGCAATGTGCCGGGGGCTGCGGAAAAAATCATCACGACGCTGGCTGCCTTCGGTTTCGAATGGGATGGCCCGGTCCTCTGGCAGAGCCAGCGCCATGAGGCCTATGCCGCGGCGCTGGCACAACTGCAGGCGGCCGGGCTGGCTTATGGCTGCGCCTGCTCACGCAAGGAAATTGCCGATTCGGCCAACCGGCCGGCAATCGATGGCGGTCTGGCCTACCCGGGCAGTTGTCGCCACGGTCTGCCGGTGGGGCGCCCGGCGCGCGCCTGGCGGCTGCGGGTCGGGACCGCTGAGATCGCCTTCGACGACCGCTTGCAGGGCCATATCGCGCAGCAACTGGAGCGCGATGTCGGCGATTTTGTGCTGTTGCGCGCTGATGGCTTGTTCGCCTACCAGTTGGCGGTTGCGGTCGACGATCAATTTCAGGGCATTTCCGACATTGTGCGCGGGGCTGATCTGCTCGCTTCAACGCCGCGCCAGATCTGGCTGCAGCAGTGCATGGGCTGGCCGACGCCGCGTTATGCCCATTTGCCGGTGGCGAGCAATGCGGCGGGGGAGAAACTCTCCAAGCAGACGCTGGCTCCGGCGCTGGAGGTTGGGCAGGCGGCAGCGGCACTGGTCGGTGCCCTGCGTTTTCTCGGTCAGGCGGTGCCGGCCGAACTGGCCCGGGCCAGCGTTGCCGAAGTCTGGGCTTGGGCGCATGTCCACTGGTCGTTTGCCGCCATTCCACGGCAAGCGGCTATTCCACTGGCGACTCTGCCGTAAGGCCGGGGGTTTCCTCGTCGGCCTGCCAGTGCTTCGGGCCGTAGCCGGTCAGGCCGACCAGGGCGCGGACCAGCCCGTAGCTGAGCCAGCGTAGCAGGCGGGAGTGAATGGGCTGGCGGGTGAAGGTTTCGGCGTGCATTTCGCGGGCGCCATCGGCCATCGCGGCGTAGATGCTCTGGCGCAATTCGCCGGCAAAGGCGGTGTCGCGGACGACGATGTTGGCCTCTTTGGCGAGCAGCAGGCTGAACGGATCGATGTTGGAGGAGCCGACCGTGGCCCACTCGCCGTCGATGACCGCCACCTTGGCGTGCATGAAGCTCTTTTCGTACTCGAAAATCCGGATCTTGCTTTCCAGCGCCGCCAGATAGAGGGCCTGGGTCGCGAAGCGGAGCAGGGGGTGGTCGGTCTTGCCCTGCAGCATGACGGTGATCCTGACACCGCGCCGGGCCGCCGCCTGCAGCGCCCGGCCGAAGCGGACGCCGGGCAGGAAGTAGGCGTTGGCAATGAGGATTTCCTCCTGCGCCGCGTTGATCGCGGCGATGTAGGCATGCAGGATGTCGTTCCGGTGGCGGATGTTGTCGCGGATCAGGAAGGCCGCCGTCTGGGCGCCGGCCAGCGCGCAATGCGGGGCGACAACCGGGGCGTGGCGGAAACGGCGCTTGAAATTGACCCAGGCAACGATTTCCCAGATCCGCCGTACGGCGTGATGCACCTGCTGCAGGGCCGGGCCTTCGACCCGGACGGCGTAGTCGTAGCGCGGCCGCATGTCGTCCGGCGCATTGTTGTCGTCGATGATATTGATGCCGCCGACGAAGGCGACGCGGGCGTCGATTACCACCAGCTTGCGGTGCAGGCGGCGCAGGCGATGGCGCTTGAAGTGAAAACGACCGATTTCCGGGCGGTACTGCATGGCCTGAACACCGGCGGCGGTGAGCAGCGGCATGAACTCGCTGCTGAAATTGCGGCTGCCGAAGCCGTCCACCGTGACATTGACTTGAACGCCGCGCCGGGCAGCCCGGCACAGTGCGCCGGCGACTGCATGGCCGACCTCATCGTCGGCGAAAATGTAGCTTTCGAGATAAATTTCGCTTTGCGCCGCCTCGATTTCGGCGAGCAGGGCCGGGAAGTAATCCTGGCCGGAGTTGAGCAGGGTGAGCCGGTTACCCGGCAGGAATTCAGCGGCCATACCGGGCGAGATAGGCCGACAGCGCGGCGTGATCGGAAATCTTCGACCACGGCTGGCCGTGGTGCACCTCGGTGCGCTCGACGCGGAAGCCACGAACGTAAATGCGGTCGAGCCGGAACATCGGCATCGCCGCCGGGAAGCTGCGTACCGGTACGCCCCTGCTATTGCTGAACACTTCAAGCAGGCCGAGGCGTTTGGCGAGATGCTCGCCGGCCCGGTTGCGCCAGTCGTTGAAGTCGCCGGCAATGATCAGGGGCGCCTCTGGGTCGGCCAGGCGGTCGAGATAATCGGCCAGAGCGCTCATCTGCCGGCGGCGCGAATGGCCGAATAGCGACAGGTGCACACAGACGCAATGGGCGGCCGGGCCTTCCGGTAATTCGATACGGCAATGCAGCAGGCCGCGCTTCTCGAACTGCAGATGGGTGACGTCCTGGTTGTGTGCGTGCAGGATCGGAAAGCGCGACAGGATGGCGTTGCCATGGTGGCCATGGTCGTAAATCATGTTGTGGCCGTAGGCCGACTGCCAGAAATCCTCGGCCAGAAACTCGTGCTGCGGTGAACTCGGCCAGTTGTCGTGGTTTTCGGCATGGCCGAGATGGAGGCCCTGGACCTCCTGCAGGAAGACGATGTCCGGGTTGAGGTGGCGCAGGCGGTCGCGCAGTTCATGCACCATCATCTGGCGGTTGAACTGCGAAAACCCTTTGTGGATGTTGTAGGTGGTGATGTGAAGGCTGGGCGTGCTCACGGCGAGTGACTCCGGGACTGCGCTGGCCGCACCGGGGAGGGCGGCACCACCCGCTAAGCTTACCGCGCCTTGCCGGTTCCTGCTGCAGCAAGGTCTTGTCGTTCATCGGCTGGACGGTGAGTAGGCTCGCCGTCCAGCCGCCCCTGCATTGGCTTCAGGAAATCGCCAGCATCCGTTCCAGGGCCAGTTTGGCCAGCTTGGCTTCGTGCTCCGGCACCTTGATCTGATTGACGATCTTGCCGTCGACCAGGTTTTCCAGCGTCCACGCCAGGTGCTGCGGGTCGATGCGCTGCATCGTCGAACACATGCAGATGGTGGTCGCCATGAACTGGACGATCTTGTTCTGCGGCAGAACTTCTTTCGCCAGCCGGTCGACCAGGTTCAGTTCGGTGCCGACCAGCCAGCGCGTCCCTTCCGGCGCTTCCTTGATGGTCTTGACGATGTGCTCGGTCGAGCCGACATAGTCGGCGGCGGCGCAGACTTCGAAATTGCATTCCGGGTGGGCGATCACCTTGCCCTCCGGGTACTTGGCGCGGAAGGCATCGATCTGCGACTTCTGAAACATCTGGTGTACCGAGCAGTGACCCTTCCAGAGCAATATCTTGGCATGCTTGATCTGGGCCGGCGTCAGGCCGCCGAGTTCGAGGTCCGGGTCCCAGACGACCATTTCGTCCATGGCAAAACCCAACTGGTGGCCGGTCCACCGGCCGAGATGCTGGTCCGGGAAGAACAGCACCTTGGGACGACGCTCAAAGGCCCACTTGGCGATGGTGCCGGCGTTCGACGAGGTACAGACGATGCCGCCGTGCTCGCCGCAGAAGGCTTTCAGGTCGGCCGCCGAGTTGATGTAGGTGACCGGTGTGACTTCCTCTTCTGCATTCAGCACCGAATTCAGTTCGCGCCAGCAGCGTTCGACCTTGGCCAGGTTGGCCATGTCGGCCATCGAACAGCCGGCCGCAAGGTCGGGCAGGATGGCGACCTGGTGCGGCGCGGTCATGATGTCGGCGACTTCGGCCATGAAATGCACGCCGCAGAAGATGACGTACTCGGAGTCGGTTTGTGCGGCGAGCTTCGACAGCTTCAGCGAGTCGCCGGTCAGGTCGGCGTGCTGATAGACGTCGGCGCGCTGGTAATGGTGACCGAGAATGACCGCCTTCTTGCCGAGCTTGGCGCGAGCGACGCGAATGCGTTCCTGGCAGGCTTCGTCGGACAGGTTGTTGAACGGATCAAAGGAGATGGTTGCTGTTTGCATGCTGTTCTCTGAAAAATCGGCTTTTTCGATGGTCGACCGCAGGGGCCAGCCGTTGTCTCTATGGGCGCCGGGTTATCCCTGGCTCCACGGCAGGCCGGCCTTGCGCCAGCCGCCGATATGGTTGCGCTGGCCGTTGGCATCCTTGTCACCCTCGAAGCCTTCGAGGATGTTGTAGCAGTTGTTATAGCCGGCTTCGCTGGCCGCCGCGGCGGCAGCGATCGAGCGGGCGCCGCTGCGACAGAGGAACATGACCAGCGCTTCGGGATCGACCTGGCGTTTCAGTTCGGCCAGGAAGTTCGGGTTGCGGACGCCGCCCGGGTACTGGTTCCATTCGATTTCGACCGCGCCGGGAACGCGCCCGACCCAGTCCCACTCGGCCCGTGTCCGGACATCGACAATTTTCGCGCCGGGCGCCAGATGCAGCAGATCGCAGGCTTCCTGCGGCGTCAGTTCACCCTGGTAGGGGCGTTCCAGCGACTGGCCGCGCTGGCGGGCCAGATTGAGTATCTCGGTTAACTTTCCCATAATCTTTGGCTGCTAAAATCCAAGGTCGATAGTATAGGGCAGACCTTATGGGACAAGAGCAACAGCCGGTCGTTCCGGCCGCGCTAACGGCCGCCGAACGCGCCGAGCAGACTCAGCGCGCCACTTGGGTCAGCGTCGTGATCAATCTGCTGCTGACCGTGGTGCAGATTGTCGTCGGCTGGTTGGCGCATTCCCAGTCGCTGGTTGCGCACGGCCTGCACTCCTTTTCCGATCTGCTTTCCGATTTTCTGGTCATCTACGCCAGTCGGCAGAGCGCGCATCCGGCCGACCAGGCCCATCCCTACGGCCACGCCCGGGTCGAGACGGCGGCGACGCTGATCCTCGGTGCTTCGCTGACCCTGATTGGCGGTGGCATCCTGTGGGAATCCGGGATGCGCCTGCAGCATATCGAAAACCTGCCCAGCGTCGAAATGTCTGCCTTCTGGGCCGCCGTCGCCACTGTGATCGCCAAGGAAGGCCTGTACCGCTACCTGATCCGGGTCGCCGAGCGCCTGCGCTCGCAACTGATGATCGCCAATGCCTTGCACACCCGGGCCGATGCGGCCTCGGCGCTGGTCGTCGTGGTCGGCATCGGCGGTGCCCTGCTCGGCTGGTCCTTCCTCGACCTGCTGGCGGCGGCCTTGATGGGCTTCATGATCCTGCGCATGGGCGCCGGCCTGGCCTGGGGGGCGCTCAAGGAACTGATCGATACCGGTCTCGAGGAAACCCAGGTCGCCTCCATTCGCCAGACCTTGGCGGCGACGCCCGGTGTGCTCGGTGTACACAACCTGCGGACGCGGCGCATGGCGCATCAGGCGCTGGTTGATGTGCATGTCCAGGTCGATTCGCGGATCAGTGTTTCCGAAGGACACCGCATTGCCGAGTCGGCGCGAGCCCGGGTTCTGAGCGAACATGCCGAGGTGCTCGATGTGCTCGTGCATATCGACCCCGAGGATGATCTGGACCCCGACATCGCCATCCGTCTGCCGGCGCGCGAAACCCTGCTGCAGGAATTGCTGCCGCTGCTCGCCGACCTGCCCGAACCGGAGAGGGTGGTGCTGCATTATCTCGGTGGCCGCATCGAGGCCGAGATTTTCTTCAGCCACGCCTTTTTCGAAAATGGCGATGCGATGCGCAAGCTCTCCCAGCAGCTGGCCGAGCGCCTGGCCGCGACCTCGACCATCCGGCGCCTATCGGTGAATTGCATGTTTGCACCAAAATAGTGCGCCAATTGGCCGGGTTTGCACGGTTATGGTGCGTTAAATCTTTGCTTAATCCATGCATCTCATTGTGGCAAAATGCAAAGCTTAGCTGCGGGTCTTTGGCACACTTTCTGCTAAAACCTCCGCGTTGCGAATTTTTGATTGTCGCCGGATAAGCCGGCAACTTGTTTTCTAGGAGACTGACGTTTATGGCAACCCCGCAAGACGTGATCAAGCTGATTAAGGAAAATGACGCCAAGTTCGTCGATTTTCGTTTCACCGATACCCGTGGCAAGGAACAGCACGTAACCGTGCCGGTTTCCGCTTTTGACGAAGACAAGTTCGAAAACGGCCACGCTTTCGACGGCTCCTCGATCGCCGGCTGGAAGGGTATTCAGGCTTCCGACATGCTGCTGATGCCGGATCCGGACACCGCCTACGTCGACCCGTTCTTCGACGAAACCACCGTTGTCCTGTCCTGTGACGTCGTCGACCCGGCCGATGGCCGTGGCTACGACCGCGATCCGCGCTCCATCGCCAAGCGCGCTGAAGCCTACCTGAAGTCCTCCGGCATTGGCGACACCGCCTACTTCGGTCCGGAACCCGAATTCTTCATCTTCGACGGCGTCGAGTGGAATGTCGACATGTCCGGTTGCAACCTGAAGATCCATTCCGCTGAAGCGGCTTGGGGTTCGGGCGAAAAGAACGACGGCAATGGCGCCACCGGCCACCGTCCGACCGTCAAGGGCGGCTACTTCCCGGTTCCGCCGGTCGACAGCCTGCACGACATCCGTTCGGCCATGGTGCTGACCCTGGAAGCCCTCGGCTGCCCGGTTGAAGTTCACCACCACGAAGTCGCCACTGCCGGTCAGTGCGAAATCGGTACCGTGTTCAACACCCTGGTCAAGCGCGCCGACCAGACCCAGATCCTGAAGTACGTGGTGCACAACGTTGCCCACCAGTACGGCAAGACCGCCACCTTCATGCCGAAGCCCATCGTTGGCGACAACGGTTCCGGCATGCACGTTCACCAGTCGATCTGGAAGGACGGCAAGAACCTGTTCGCCGGCGACGGCTATGCCGGTCTGTCCGAACTGGCCCTGTTCTACATCGGCGGCATCATCAAGCACGCCAAGGCCCTGAACGCGATCACCAACCCGGGTACCAACTCCTACAAGCGTCTGGTCCCGCACTACGAAGCCCCGGTCAAGCTGGCTTACTCGGCCAAGAACCGTTCCGCTTCGATCCGTATCCCGTTCGTTGCCTCGACCAAGGCCCGTCGTATCGAAACCCGCTTCCCGGATCCGATCGCCAATCCGTACCTGGCCTTCGCCGCCCTGCTGATGGCTGGTCTGGACGGTATCCAGAACAAGATCCACCCGGGCGACCCGGCTGACAAGAACCTGTACGATCTGCCGCCGGAAGAAGACGCGCTGATCCCGACCGTCTGCGCTTCCCTCGAAGAAGCCCTGCAGAACCTGGACAAGGATCGCGAGTTCCTGACCCGTGGCGGTGTGTTCTCCAACGACTGGATCGACGCCTTCATCTCCCTGAAGATGGACGAAGTCAATCGCGTTCGCATGACGACCCACCCGGTGGAATTCGATCTGTACTACTCCTGCTAAGCCAGCGAGCCGGTATTCAAAAAGGGCGGGTTTTCCCGCCCTTTTTTTGTCCACCGTTCGGCGGGATGACCGTTAAAGTCCGCTACACTTGAGCGCTAACCTGGAATGATGACGATGACACGTAGCACGCTTGCAACCCTGCTCGCCATACTGGCGCTGCCGGCAACGGCCCAGACGATTTACAAATGCACCGACGCCAGTGGCGGCACGCTGATTTCCAATACCCGTGTCGAGAAGAACTGCAAGGCGATCGTCAGCGGAGCGGAATCGACGCTGCCGGCCCCCAAGCCGCGTTCCGGTGCCTCGGGGGCGGCGGCCAATCCGTCACCGGCGGGGTTCCCCAAGGTGCAGGAAGATACGCAGAAGGCGCGTGACGGCGATCGGCGCCACATCCTGGAGCAGGAACTGGCCGGCGAGCAGCGCAACCTGGAGCTGGCGCGCAAGGAACTGGCCGAGCAGGAAGCCCTGCGTACCGCCGGCGACAATCGTCAGGACCGCATCCTGCCGTACAAGGATCGCGTCGGGCAGCACGAGCGCAATATCCAGGCGATCCAGAAAGAACTCTCGAACCTGCGCTGATCAGGCAGTCGGCGATTTCACCTTGTACCAGGCGGCGTAAAGCGCCGGCAGGAAGAGCAGGGTGAGGGCGGTGGCGACGATCAGGCCGCCCATGATGGCCACGGCCATCGGCCCGAAGAAGTCGTTGCGCGACAGCGGGATCATCGCCAGCACGGCGGCGGCCGCGGTCAACACAATCGGCCGGAAGCGGCGCACCGTCGATTCGACGATCGCTTCCCAGCGTGCCTTGCCGGCGGCCAGGTCCTGTTCGATCTGATCGACCAGGATCACCGAATTGCGCATGATCATGCCGAACAGCGCGATGGTGCCGAGCAGCGCCATGAAGCCGAACGGCTGGCGGAAAACGAGCAGGAACAGGGCGATGCCGATAATGCCGAGCGGTGCCGTGAGCAGCACCATGACGACGCGCGAGACGCTCTGCAGCTGGATCATCAGGATGGTGACGACGGCCAGGATGAAGAGCGGGATGCCGGCCATCACCGAGGTCGAGCCCTTGGCCGATTCCTCGACCGAGCCGCCGGTGGAGATGCTGTAGCCGGCCGGCAGGGCGGCGCGCAGGGCGTTGATTTCTGGATTGATGCGGTCGACCACCGTTGCCGGCTGGGTTTTGCCGTAGAGGTTGGCGCGGACGGTGATCGTCGGCAGGCGGTCGCGACGCCAGATCAGCCCCGGTTCGAAGCTGTACTTGAGATGGCCGATCTGGCTCAAGGGCACGCTCTTGCCGCTGCGGGTCGGCACCGAGAGGTCGGGCAGCACGGCGAGGTGGGTGCGTTCCTCGCGGTCGCCGCGCAGCACGACATCGATGGTCTTCTCGCCTTCGCGGTAGCTGGTCACCGTGTAGCCGTTCAGCGACATGTTCAGCAAGGCGGCCAGATCCTGGCTTGAAACGCCGAGCAGGCGGGCCTTGTCCTGGTCGATTTCGATCTCGATGGCCTTCGACAGCTCGCTCCAGTCGAAATTGACGTTCGACAGTTCCGGATTTTGGCGCATCACATCGGCCACCTGGCCGGCCACTTTGCGCAGTGTCGCCATGTCCTCGCCAGAAACCCGGTACTGCACCGGATAGCCGACCGGCGGCCCGTTTTCGATGCGGCTGATATTGCCCCGGGCGTTGAAGCCGTCCTGTTCGAACAGTTCGATCAGGCGCCCGCGCAGGGCTTCGCGGGCCTCGACGTTACGCGTGACGATGACGAACTGGCTGACGTTGCTGGCCGGCAATTGCTGGTCGAGGCCGAGGTAATAGCGCGGCGAACCCGAGCCGACGTAGGTGATGTAGTGCTCGAACTGGTCGAATGCGGCCTTGTCCTGGTCGAGCCAGTTTTCGAGACGTTTGGCTTCGGCATCGCTGGCGGCGATCGAGGCGCCTTCCGGCAGGCGGAGTTCGACATTCAGTTCAAGCCGGGTCGAATTCGGGAAAAACTGCTTCTGTACCTTGCCCATGCCGACGATGGCCAGGGCGAACAGGGCGATGGTGATGGCAATGACCAGCCAGCGCCGCTTGACGCACCAGGTGACGAGCTTGCGGAAGCGGCTGTAGAACGGCGTGCCGTACACGTCGTGCTCGTCGCCGTGGGCCGGGCCGCTCAGGCCGAGGCGGGTGAGCAGGTGGGCCAGGGCCGGCAGCCGGCGTTCGATCAGGCTCGGCGGGCGCGGCGCATGCGGGTTGGGCAGCAGCTTGTAGCCGAGCCAGGGAATGGCGACGACCGCGGCCAGCCAGGAGATGAGCAGGGCGACGGCATTGATCTGGAAGAAGGCGAAGGCATATTCGCCGGTCGACGACTTGGCCAGCGCAATCGGGATGAAGCCGGCGACGGTGACCAGCGTGCCGGAGAGCATCGGCCCGGCCGTGCTGCTGTAGGCAAAAGAGGCGGCGCGGGTGCGTTCCCAGCCCTGTTCCATCTTCACCCACATCATTTCGACGGCGATGATCGCGTCGTCCACGAGCAGGCCGAGGGCGAGGACGAGGGCGCCGAGCGACACCTTGTGCAGGCCGACATTGAACCACTGCATGGCGAGGAATGTGGCGGCGAGGACGAGCGGGATCGAAATGGCGACGACCAGGCCGGTGCGGATGCCGAGGCTGATGAAGGTGACCAGCAGAACAACGATCACCGCTTCGGCCAGCGACTGGACGAAAGCCTGCACCGAGCGCTTGACGGCATCCGGCTGGCTGGCCGACGGCGCGATCTCAACGCCGAGCGGCAGGGCTTGGTTGATTTTGGCGATGTGGGCATCGAGCTCCTTGCCGAGGACGATGATGTCGCCGCCCTTGGCCATGGCAACCCCGATGGCCAATGCTCGCTTGCCGCCGAAGCGGACCTGGGTGGCCGCCGGGTCGATGGTGCCGCGCTTGATGCTGGCGATGTCGCCGAGCCGGAAGCTGCGGTTGCCGGCGCGGATCAGCGTGTCGGCCACGGCCTGCACGGTGTCGAAGGCGCCGCCAGGACGAATCTGGATGCGTTCGCTCGACGTTTCGAAAAAGCCGGCCCCGGCGACCGCGTTCTGCTGGTTCAGGGCCTGGACGATGGTCGTCTGATCGATGCCGAGCGTCGCCAACTTGGCATTCGACAGTTCGACAAAGATCTTTTCGTCCTGGATGCCGAAGATTTCCACCTTGCCGACGGTCGGTACGCGCAACAACTCGTCGCGAATGCGCTCGGCGGTGTCCTTCAGTTG
>Ga0316604_10002008_pt1 | contig 16564 bp, 15 predicted proteins | sample OWC_soil_day20_C_FD_207650 | JGI IMG/M metagenome (GOLD analysis project Ga0316604, IMG submission 207650) | Wetland soil microbial communities from Old Woman Creek delta, Ohio, United States - OWC_soil_day20_CT | ecosystem: Environmental > Terrestrial > Soil > Wetlands | place: USA: Ohio... | reverse complement strand
GTTTCAGATCAAGTAGCTGGGGCTACCCTTGCAATGTTTGTTATGCAATATTAATGCATTACTCGATACGATTTTGTTAACCCTTGGTTAACGAGAAATTATTCTTTTATTATTTTTGCCATTCGTTTATTTCCATCCCACTTTAATGGGATATTGCAGAGTCCCTTATCCAGCATCATTTTCACGCCATTTCCTTATCCTGCTGCATCTATAGACACACCATAGGATATATATACGATTCCCACCGGATACCGGTGACTACAACTAAATACATACCGTGATTTCTGCAGAAATCTTCCCGTTATCTCACTGTTTATCTGATCGTTGATAAAATAAAATGCAGTTTGAACAATTCTGTATTACCTACAAGTCTAGCTATACTTAAGTATTATTTTTCTTTCACATCCTAATTCTAAATGCCGGTCTTTAGGCAGACCGTGCTCTTCCCGGTTAGCAGGGTTTACTTCCAGCGCTTACATGTGCAGGCATTGGGTATGGGAACAACATCAAAATGAAGCCCCAGGATGAAGAATCATCCGGGGGCTTCATTCCTGTTTTACTTACTAACCCTATACTATGAAATCAACTACAGTTTCAGTGTCTGCCAGGTCTGTCGCAACCACATTGACCGTGCTGCCATTTACGGCATCATTGGCTGCAGTCGCGGTGTACTGCCAGTAAAATTTATACAGATAGGGTTAGGATATGTGAAGGAAGTGAGAATGAAGATGTGGAATATGCTCAATCAGGTTGTTTTACCTGTATCTTCAATAAAGGGATTGAATATTAATACGAACATTCGCAACCAACATAGGCATAACAGGTATCAATAAAATATTGGTAAAATTTTGGGCTATTGGCAAACTATAAGGTTATCCCCATATTAATGCTGCGAAGTAACCAAATTGCAGTATAACATACAAATTGTATTTTAGTCATTAAGACGAAAAAAGAGGTCAACGCACCAGTACCAACGTACCCTGGTGCTTCCTGTCCTGACCTTTGCTATCTGTGTAAGTCACGACATACAGGTATCCTCCAGGGTCCAGGTAAATATCTTTAAAGGTGCCATTCCAGCCAATATCCGGGTTCCGGCTCTCAAAGAGCCGCTGTCCCCAGCGGTTGAATATCACCATGCTAAAATTTGTGATGTAATCATGTACCACTGCCCTAAACACATCATTCACTCCATCCCCATTCGGACTGAAAGCTGTGGGTACAAACACGCTACATCCCCTACCGTCTTTATTGATCTCAATGTCACCTGTTACCTCACACTGATGCTTGTCTACCACGGAATACACATAATGACCTGGTGACAATTTTGTAAAGACACTGTCGGATTGGAACCTCGCATAGCCTGGTACGCTATATTTGTAGGGAACCACCCCTCCTTTAGCCCCGATCACCAACCTACTATCCTGCGCACCGGCACAGGTCTCTGGCGTAACATCCAATTTCGTAACAACAAGGGCCTCGGGCTCCTGCAAATTGATCTTGTCTATCACTGCCGTACAGCCACCCGCATCCATTACCTTTACCTCATACTTCCCTGCAGACAGTTGGGCAAATATAGAATCCGCCCTTGCTGTTTCAGCATCATTCAGGTAATAGGCATAAGGCAATATGCCCCCTCTGGCCGCCACATGTATAATTCCGTTTTTAGCACCATTGCAACTCAGTGGAGTCAGGTTCACTGTACCAGACAGTTCTGACGCCTTTACTTTTACCTTTCCATAAGTAGTGGTCTTTTTACGTAACCCCCTCACTGTTACCTGATACACGCCATTTTTCAAGCCCACTACTTTACTGGACGTATCGCCTGTACTCCATAAATAGGAATAATCGTCATCAGCGTTCATCACCTTTGCCACAGCCACACCATTCGCACCATTACATGAATTCTCTGAAGACAAAGCCAGCTGTATCACTTCTCTGATAGACGAGAAGTTATCTACTAATACCCCGGCAATATTTTTAATCGAATCGCCGGGTTGTTTATACGCACTGAATATGATATAGTTATAAGCTTGGGACGGCGTAAATACCGCCTGGTACTGCTTCCAGTCAGTATGTGTAAAATTGTCCGAATTCCATAACAATTCCTCCCGCTTGCCAAATTCATTGCCACCATAAATGGCAAAACCGCCATACGTAATAGCCCACGAATAATTAGCTGCGTATGCCAGATCAAATGACAACGAGTAACTCTTGCCCGAATCGAGCGGGTGTGATAATAATTGGGTAATACCCTCCTGAATGTAAGTAGTTGCGACCATACCTACATATGTATTACCAGCTGATGCGGACATTGTAATTCCATACACACCTGGCTGTATATCAGGAGTTTCTTCAACGATAGACCATTCGGGAGGTGCTGCTTTTTCTAATCCCGCTGTGCCTTCTAAAGAAGGGTTTTTTAATGATATGGTTTGCGCGCTCACTTGGCTTGCGGATATAATGAACAAACATAGGAATATCAACCTATAATGGACAATTGCTCCATTACCAGTCAGTTGTAAGGCTTTCATAGGACTCAAAATATTTACCTTAACTCATAGGATAGAAAACAGAAAATAACTAGTTATAATTGCATCAAATATAAATTTTTTATTCTATAAATAATAGTATGTAACAATAAATTGTTGGAAAAGTTCATTTTTTTCTATGAGTATTTATTAGGATTTTTATTCCTCGATCGAGTAGCATCCCTCATCCATCAATCATCTTAAATACTCCAAAATGAAAAACATCCTCCTATGCAGTGCGATGATTTCAGTCATATTGTTCGCCTGCAAAAAAGACAACTCTACTACACAACCCAACAAAGACCAAAAGTTTCCTGTCCGGATCGCTATCGACGGATTTACACAAACATCCGAAGATTTTGATGACAGGAAGAAATCATCTGCCAATGCAAAAGATGCGGCAGATTCACTTGCTGATTACATTCAGCATCTTTATTATCTCGTGTATAACAACAGCAATACGCTGGTCAAACGCATTGACCAAACCGCAACCGACGGTAGTTTTGGCCTGATCCTGGATTCCCTGGCAGCCGGCCATTATACGATAGCCCTCGTAGGTTCCAAAAATGAAGTCTACATTGGTGGAGATCCCGTTATCTATCTTCAGGATGAACTGGTATACTTTGATTTTCCGGGTGGAGATGTCTTCTATAAAAAAACGGGTATTGATGTTTCTGATTCCGTTGCTATTGCCGTGAACTTGGACAGGGTGGTAGGCAAACTGAAAGTTCAGATACAGGATGCTATTCCTGCCAGTGTAAAGAATATCTCTATCCAGCCTACCACCTACCCATTACCTCCGGAAGGCGTCAGTGCCGGCATAGCAAACAATATCTTATTATACAGCGGTACCAGTTCCGGCTTTTCAGGGGGTGCAGGTTTTTATTCTCCTTATTACTTAGCGATACCCGATTCTCTTCATGGTACTACCAACCTGGCGATTGAAATTTATGTATTGGCCCTTAACCCGGCTACCATTTCAGTCATTATCAGATCGCTGGATGCCAGCTACGGAACGATCACTGAAAAAGGTGTTACACAGGTAAATATTCAATCGAGCAAAAAAACAGTGCTGAAAGGGAACCTTTTCTCCGACCTGCCCAGCGAAAGTAAAGGAGTGCATGTAGGACTCAATAATCCAGGGTGGAGTAACGATACTACGCTTGTCAATTTCTAGATATTTGACAAGGCTCCTCACGGAGCCTTGTCAAATATCGTATTTGGAAGTACTTCGGTCCAGGCCGGCACATGCATATTGCGCAATACTACGGCTCCCGGTCCAATCAGCGCCCCCTCGCCAATAGTAGCGCCGCCACCAATATAACAGCCCGGCCCCAGATGCACATAATCACCGATTACAGCATCATGATCTACCTTACTGCCTATATTCAATATACATTGCTTACCGATCTTTACATTGGCCTGTACTATCGCACCTGCTAATATCACCGTGCCGGCACCAAGTACCAGCGAAGGCGAACATACGGCTGCCGGATGCACGAATGCAATTGCAATAGGATGTACACGCTCCGATATTCCCTTACGCGTTGCGTTATGACCAATCGCTATGATCAGGGGTAATGTACCCGCTTCATAAGGAGTGATCTAACCCCATTGAATGTTCCCTCAGCATTATCTGAAAATGCAGCACAGAGCGTCCATCCATTCATCGTTGCCAGTTCCGCCACTACCCGCGCATGCCCACCTGTTCCATATAACTGGTATTCACTCATACTGTTACTGGTTTCATTAATTTAGGTTTTAATGCTACATACAGAATCACAAGTGGAATGATCACTCCCGCAAAACTCAGCATACTTCCATTGAATATTACGATCACACATACAATCGCCTGCAATATTGCATACAAAGTACTTACATACAAATGAGGAATCTTCCTGTCATTTGCCAGTATCTGATAAAAATGTAAACGATGTGCTTTGAAAATATTCTGTTTCAGGTACAAACGGTGTATGATCGTCAATATCGTATCTACCCCGTAAATAGCCAGGAAGAGGATATACGTATAGTTCCCCGTCTGAATGATGAGTTGTAGCAACAACCCTGCTATCCAGAACGCGATCGTCACACTTCCCACATCTCCTGCAAAACATTTCGCTTTCTTCCTGAAGTTAAATACAAGAAATACCACACTGGCAATAGCCGGATACCAGATCATATCCTCACCTGCAAAATGTACCTGTGACACATTTACATACTGCAAAAATAACAATACCACCAGGCTATATAAACCAGTAATACCGTTAATGCCATCCATAAAATTATAGGCATTAATAATTCCTATCACCAACACATACAGGCAGATCACCCATACAAGATGAAACGTAAAGACCGACAGAAAATAAAATAACAGGCTTACCGCAGCTATATGAAATATAATACGTATCCTGTTACTCAACGTAAATACATCGTCCAGAAAACTAATCACACCAATCGTCATCAACCCTGCTACAAAGGGCCAGTATGTTGCAAAATCATTGATTAACAATGCCAGTCCCGCAAATAAATAAATAACGCCTCCCCCTCTAATGGTAACTTCTTTGTGCGAACTTCTCTCGTTGGGCTTGTCAATAATATTAAAATGGTCCGCTACCTTAAAATATATTAAGATCAGCATGAACAATGAAATGGCTAATACCAAATAACTCATCTGTTAAATTTTGAATTCATCTAATACCCTGCGGGGGCGCCAGTCCAGCTCTTTTTGCGCTTTACTGTCGTCAAAGGTAAGTGTTGATATGATCTTACGCAGTTTCAGGGAATTGATCGGCGCTTTATTTCCGGCCAGGTCACCTATACGACCTAGCATTCTGGCCATCCACAATGGGATCGCCATTGGGAGTCCCTTTCCTGACTGTGCTGCAATCAATGCTTCTATTTCAGGAAAGGTAGGATGATAGCTGTCAGTGAGGTTATAAATTCCACCTACCTCACTCATACGGGGAATAATGGCGGCCACATCTGCCGCCATCACCACACTTTTCCGGGCTTTTATACCCTTTATACTCAGGTATCGGCCTGTTTTGATGCCATTGATCATCGCCCCCAGGTTACCGGGAGGATTTGGCCCTGCAATAAGCGGTAACCGCACAATAGACAGGGTCACACCATTCACCTTGCACCACTCTGCCAGAAACGCTTCTGCCTGAATTTTACTTTGGGCATATGGCGTAGTGCCAGCTAACGGATGCGTTTCACTGATCGCTGCTCCTTCCTCTACCCCATAGACCGCTACCGTACTGATAAAAACAAAGCGTGCCGGCGGTTTTCCGCTGGCACTCAATGATTGACACAACCGTGTAGTTCCCTCATAATTTACCTGAAAAAACGCTGTCTTTTCTTCCTCCGTTTTAGGTACTGAATGTGCCTTTCCTGCACAATGTACCACCAGTGAATAAGCATGTTGCGTACTGAATCCTTCTTTCGAAAGATCACAGACGATATCATGCTGCGCACCTCTGCCCAGTGTATGTACAAGGTCTGAATCGGCCAGTTCTTCCCTGATAATTTTTCCAAGAAATCCACTGGCACCGGTTAATAAAATCATATAAATTGTACTATTCGTATTGATTCATGATCTCAAAACCATGCTCTTTCAGTAACTTCTCTTTCTTAAACAGGCTGATATCTGCTTCCACCATTTCTTCTACCAACATATCCAGGTCGTACTTTGGCCTCCATCCCAGTTTGGTCTGTGCCCTGGTAGGATCGCCGATCAGCAGTTCTACTTCTGTAGGACGGAAATAACGTGGATCTACACATATGATTTCCTGCCCGATTTCCAGGTTGGTATCCTTGTTATGCAACGTTTTTACCACACCGATTTCGTTCACGCCTTCACCTGAGAATTCCACTTCAATACCTGCTACTGCAAATGCTTTCTTTACGAAGTCTCTTACAGTGGTGGTTACACCTGTAGCGATTACAAAATCTTCCGGTTGCTCCTGTTGCAATATGCGCCACATTGCTTCTACATAATCTTTCGCATGACCCCAGTCGCGTTTTGCATCCAGGTTCCCCAGGTACAGTTTTTCTGCAAGCCCCATAGAAATACGGGCTACGCTGCGGGTAATTTTCCTGGTCACGAAGGTCTCTCCTCTCAGCGGACTTTCATGGTTAAACAGGATACCATTGCAGGCATACATACCATATGCTTCCCTGTAGTTCACCGTGATCCAGAAGGCATACATCTTAGCCACAGCATAAGGGCTTCGTGGATAGAACGGTGTACGTTCAGACTGTGGCACCTCCTGCACCAGACCATACAACTCAGAAGTAGACGCCTGGTAAATCTTTGTTTTCTTAGTCAGGCCCAGGAGTCTTACTGCTTCCAGGATCCTCAGGGTACCAATTCCATCTGCATTGGCAGTATATTCAGGGGTATCAAAGCTCACTTTTACATGAGACATTGCGCCCAGGTTATATATTTCATCAGGTTGTACATCCTGTATAATCCTGATCAGATTGGTCGAATCCGTGAGGTCACCATAATGCAGGATAAAATTTCTGTTTTGCTCATGAGGGTCCTGGTAGAGATGGTCGATCCTGTCAGTATTCAAAAGAGAACTTCTTCTTTTGATACCATGTACAATGTAATTCTTGCTTAACAGCAATTCTGCCAGGTATGCACCATCCTGACCGGTAATCCCTGTAATGAGTGCTACTTTCATTTTCTAAATTGATTTTAAAAATTGTTATACCAACTGCTTCAGTTTCTTCACTACCCTGTATGCGTATAGCAATGCTGGTACAGGTAGCTTGTTCATCTTCCAGGCCTGCATGATCTCGCGGTTACCCAGCATGATGTTTTTAATACTCCGGGTACTTTCTCCACCCATGCGCATTTTTACAATTGTCTTATCTAAAAAATAAGGCTTGTAATTATTCACACGGAAAGCCCTGAGCATGAATTCGTAGTCAGATGATATTTTGAAATTGGGGTAATAAGTGCCTATTTTATCATACACCGCTTTGCGCACAAACAGTCCCGGATGTGGTGGTACTTCTCCCCTTTCGAAAAAGTTCTTAACATACTGTCTGGTCCTCCAGGTACGCACCACTTTATCAAAGTCGTTCTCCCTGAAGTAAACGATATTGCCATACACTGCATCCACATCAGGATTCTCTTTGAACACCTGCATTATATTGCTGATGGTATGAGTATCGTAATAAATATCGTCGGAATTTAATATACCAACTACCTCGCCGGTAGTCATTTCGATGCCCCTGTTCATGGCATCATAAATACCCTTATCTCTTTCAGAAGAAATTTTGGCAATCCGGTCCTTATACCTATTCACCACTTCCATTGTATTATCTTTCGAGCCACCATCTTTTACGATGTATTCGATATCTGGATAGTCTTGTGACAGCACAGACTTTATGGCCTGATCAATATACCTTTCGTTGTTATACACAACAGTTATAATACTCACTTTCATATTATAGAGAGAATATACGTTTCAAATTTTGTTGGTGCGATTGCCTGGAAAAATGAGTCTGGTACCGTTGTAGCAACATAACAGACAATCCAGCTTTATCTTCATACCTTTTAAATCGTTCGATACAATCTTTCAGGGAGGCTTCATTCTTTGGCTCGCAATAAAAAGGATAATCATCACCCAGCAGTTCATTCACATATCCTACACAAGTGGTGATCACCGGCAATCCTAAACTCATTGCTTCCAGCAATACAAGCGGCATACCTTCGTTATGAGAAGGGAAAATAAATACATCTGCGGCGCACAAGGCCTGGAATTTCTGATCACCAGTAATTGCCTGGTGTAATTGAATATGCACCTGTCCGGCTATACCTGCTGTAAGCATTTCCCAGTAAGCTGGCTGAGTCACATTGCCATAGCAATCCAGGTAATAACTGGCTGCTGGCAGCTGGCAAAATACACGCGTCAGTTCACCCACACCTTTCTCCTCAATGTAATTTGCAATGTAGATACAGCGTAAAACCTGCTCCTTCTCTTTGTGCACCTTGCTCATCCCTTCCTGTTCAATCGTATTGAACAACACTACTTTCTTATCAGCAGCAACAGGAAAATCATCCTGTTGCTGAGCTGATAACAAAATAAACCGGTCTGTCATTCGGTGCACCTTACTGAAAAAAAAGCGATTCAGCTTCGATGCATGGAACCGGTCAAAATCACTTCTATGAATATGCAGGTAAACTTTACCTGCAGGGTTCGCTCTTCTATACAAAGACAGCGCCAGATAATTCTTTATAATGCCAAATGACGAAAAATATAATACACCATAAAAGCAATCGTACGTGTTGCGGGCAAGTGCCTGCTGCAATTCTTTGATCGCACCCAGGAATACGAAACTTTTATTTAGTGAAAAACGCCCATGATATTTCAAATCTGCAAATTCCTCTATTATTTTAATATTGAAATAATCCTGCAGCATGGCCAGGTTAATACCACTTGAAATACTGGCACCATGGATTGTTCTGGGGGGCTTTTCACCAAAAAAGATCAAACTTTTCTTTTCCTGTAATGAATCTATATTCATGTCTATTAATTCCCGTTTTGATTGGGATCAAACTTATGCTTATTCAGGCTTTTCCAGTATACTTCACTGGTCCTTTTAATATTAGCAGTGTTCTTATAGCTGTTTTCAGCAGTCACACCTGCATTCTGTACATCTATATTCTTAAATCCGATCTGTTGCTTCAGACTATTGTTGACGAATGACTGACTTTTTACATCCTCATCCTCCACCTTTGTATTAGCTACCACTACCGAATTTTTGTCTTTGTTAGAGAGTTTGCGCCAATAGTTCAGATCACCGTTCGCAAAGATCTTCTGCACGTTTTGTGCATTAGAGCAGTACACATTACTGTCCAGGTTGATCGCCATTTTGCTCCAATACCCATCCAGCCAGTTTGAACTGCCATCACCTACGATAATATTCTTGGTAATGGTATTGTTTACAGACTTGCCATCAAATGCCCCGATCTTCATCTGGTAACTGCGGCCATTGGCAAAAATGTTATTGTGCACTTTATTGTCACGTCCCTGGCTTAGGAAGAAACCACCTGAATTCGTGTTGTACACGATATTATTCTGGATGGTGAAGTCTGATGAACCCTGATCAAGGTAAATGCCCCAGCCACCATATCGGTAGCAGAGAATATCGTACACTACATTGTGCGTAATAGAAGAGTTAGCATTGAGTCCCAGCGTGTAGATGCCACCCAGGTCATCCATCACGCCCTGTCCTATTTCGTGAATGACGTTATTGCTGATGGTTATATTTTTGTTCAGCGTCGTTTTGAACCCCCAGGTCCAACCTGTAGATATGCCGGAGTAAAACATATCACTGATATCGTTGTTGGAAATGGTCAGGTCACTGATATTGAAAGAAGTGATACCTGGAGCCGCCGGGTTCAATCTGCCACCTGTTTTGATGATATTGTTTGTAATTTTGATATCAGAAGTCAGCTGCGAAGGATCGCTAACAGCAGTATAATTACCTGATTTCACTGCCCCCATGCCCATGTCGCTAAACAGGCAGTTGCTCACTATAACATGATGAACATTATTCCTGAACCACATCACATTATAACCAAAGTGTTCAAAGGAACACCCGTCAAAAGTTAGGTTGCTGGCATTGTCCGCCTGGATAGCCGCCTGATATGCAGCCGCTGCCTGCTGAGGATCAAAACCCTTATCAGGCAATACACAACCGGAATATTTGAAGTGCAGGTTTTTGAAGGAGATACCACTACCGGTAATGTTGAACAATACATCGGTGATGGGTGCATATATCTGTGTGCCAGATGCTATAAAGCTAATGGTTTTACCATCTGTATAAAATTCACCATCATCATCCAGTGCCGCCAAAGTGTTGACAATTTTCACGCGGGTACCTGAGTTCCAGGGCGTGAACTTAGAGATAGCCATTCCTGTCGAAGTAAAACTCTTGCCAGCTGCAGATGTAATGGGGTACTGTGTAAAGTTCCATTTCGTATACACCTTTACGGTAGCACCATCAGTCGACTTTAATATACTGCCCAGGTTATTGACAGCCGTATCCAGATTCACAGTTTTCTTACCGCTGGCATCTTCCGTTACACTTTTAATATAAAAGTAGTTGTCGTCATTCGGTGACTCTGCCTGTTTCAGACGTTGTTCACCAGCAAATAACTGTAACGCTCCTTTTCTCAGCAGGGATGGATCATCAGGTGTGAGAATATTGATATTCCCCTTCTTACTGAGTTTGCCGGTCACCAATCTGGCGCCGGATATTATTACATTCGCATTGTTATAAGGTTGAAACACGATGCTGGTACTGCCTGAGAGGTTGATCGGTGCATCGATGTAGTATGTGCCGGCCAAAAAATTGATGGTACCGCCACCGAGTTGCTGAATCTTTGCGACAGCGCCCTTTACTGTAGCCAATGATGCAGTTGCGGAAGTCCCTGCATTCCTGTCATTCCCGTTTACTGATACATATACCGTTGCCGCCTGTGATGTCTGGCATGCAATAAGCATTCCTAACAATAACCAATTAAGGAGTTTCATACAAATGGTTTTAATTTGATGACAATCTGAATAACTCTTGATTAGTGACAGGCATGAAATTTTCATCCTGCCCTACCCTGAACTTTTTCTTTTTGGCTTTCTTCTTCACCAAAAGATAGACCAGATATGCAGTCACCACCATACCAAAAGTGTAGGCATAGGATGACAACAGATCTCCTCTCATCATGAAGAAGAACATGCCCAGTAAAGTTGGATAAATCAATATCCAGAAATTCAATTGAATACCACGGTTTACGTTTGTCCAATAAAATTTATCCAATCTTGCAAAGATCAGTGCAAACAATAAAACCAGGAGTAAAGCGCCTGGGATACCAAAATTCAGGTATCCTTCAGCCAGGTAAGGACAGGACACATTCAGGAAATAAAAGCCATTTTTCTGGCCTATAAAATACCCGCTTCCGACGGGTTTATCGGGCCAGAAACTACGGGGAACAAAGAATAACAATACGCCGGAAAGTTGCTCACCATATACGATCCCTCTCAGATCCGTATATTCCACAGTCTTACACAACATAGTATATGCATCAAAGTCACCGGAGCTATATGCTTTGGCAGAAATCTCAGAGAAGTTACTTGCTACATATTCCACAGAAAAATAATCATGCCGTGCTTCTGTCATGATAGGGAATATATAAAACAGGGAAGCTATAATTATAATCGGAAACAGATTCGGATTATTAAACCAGCGCCTGTATGTAAGCGCCAGCCCAATATAAATTGTAGCGGCCAGATAACGGGGCAGCGCAAGTGGGAAATTGGTCAGCACAGTAGCCGCCAGGATAGTCACCAACCAGAACAGGGAAACACGCTTGTATTTATATAATTGAATTGTAATAATAGCATAGATCAACATCCAGGACCTGGCCACTTTATCTACCAAAAGGTTCTCAGTGGTATTGCCCGCATTATCCGATGTAGCACTGATCAGATCAGAACGCACAAATACAATACCTCCGGACCTGGCTATAATCAGCGCACAAAAAACAAAGAACAGGGTTCCGCCAATCCAGTAATAACGGGATTTGCTCACATCATCAGCCACCTTCTCTGTAGGTTGCCTGGTAATAGTTTTACCGGAGAAATACTTATAAAAGAACCTGAACAGCAGCAGACAGATAATCACCAGAATATTCACTTTCAATACCAGGTCGTCGCTCAACTTCTCACCTATCCAGGGATATCGGTTGTTCAGGTATTGCATTGTAGGAATATAACCCAGGAATACCAGGTTGAAGATCCAGAAGAACTTCTTCATCGAATAAGGGTACTGATCTTCAAACACCCCAATAGCCGAGATTAAAACAATCGCACCAAAAGTCAGCAGGTTCAGCAATGACACAGCATGCGTGTTGTCATTCTGCAAAATGATTACTACGTAGAGTAAGAGAATAAATCCTACCAGTATATATGTCTTCCTTTCTTTCATTCCAGTTTTACGCAAAATTTTCCAGGTACATCTTTCTGAATGTACCAAATTCTTCCTGTAACACCTTGCCCATATTGATCACCTTCATGGAATTTTCATCCACATACAGACAGGTCGTACTACTTTCGTGTACCACCGTTAGTTCATTGCCTTCCGCCAGCCGGCTGATGATTATTTCAGCCAGTACACTGTTTGACATTACTGTCAGCTTTTCTGCAGGGATCTTGTCTGTATGATCTTCAATCCTGAAGTTATTGGCCAGATGCGGGTGTATTTTTATTATAATATTATCGAATTGATCTATGTTTTCCGTAAGAAATTTAATCACATCAGGATTAATACTGTAGGCGGTCAAATAAAATGCCACCTTTTTGCCTCCCTGAACGCCAGCAGGCAGTTCCAGCCCCGCTACCTTTTCCAGCAATTCCCGGCGGGCTGCCAGCGCACTAAAGAAATCGGTTCTGAAAGAAAGAATCTCTTTCTTATATCCCTTATGTACATGCCTGTAATAGGAATGATTGTATAGGTAAATTCCTTTCGTATGGCTATTGCCACCCAAGAAGGCGCCCCAACCTTTCAGCTTAAAGATCAATCGTTTAGGGGTTCCCTTTTTTACCTTATCCACATAGGGTCCAAGGCCTTCCTCTATTACATACAGATTCCTTACAGGCAGTTTTGCATACGCTCCACCAATGCTGCCGTAATCGCAATCTACATATAACCGTTCAATTGTATATTGAGAAGCCAACTGTTTTACCAGGGCATATGAATCCTCCCTCGTTTGTCCGAAGATCACATCTGACCATGTCGCATCATATTCTTTTACCCTGTTATAAAATATCACAGCGTCTTTGAAAGAGTTTACCACAATCAGAATACGATCTTCCTGCCCGGGAAAATCTATATTCAGCGCATTGAACCATTGTAACGGTTTCGTGCAGACAATTACATATACTGCTTTCATTTTAATGACGGCTTTAACCAAGGCATCCTATATACCTTATTCGAAAATATCAATACTGCCACAAATGTGATCACCGCAATAATTGTAGCAGAATACGCAGCCCCGATAGGACCGTAATGACGGATAAAATAATACGAAGTACCTACCTGCACCAGCGCAGCGGAAAACGTAATATACGCCAACTGCTTTGTCTTCTTCGCATAGAAATAATAACAGGCTACCATCAGGTACATACCCTGGAATACCTGGGTAAACATAGACCAGCTGATGAAATCCCTGGCTTCGATATAACTCTTTGACAGAAAATGATCGACTATAAAATAAGATACCACAATGAGGATCAGGGCAAGCACTACCTGAACCACACCATAAGCATAGGTAAAGAATACCAGCTTCCGCTTAAGCGGTTCATTGTTTTCCCTACCCAGGTTTTTATAGAGATAAGGAATGTAAGCATTGTTAAAAGCAAGGTTCATGAAGGACAACAACAAACCAAACTGAAAACCGGTAGCATACAAACCTGTCGCTTCTGTACCATAAAATTTCGTCAGGAAAACTCTGTCAATACCGGTTCGTACCCATATACTCATAGCATGCGGCAGCAATGGCAAACCGAAACCCAGCGCATCTTTAATATAAGCCTTATTATAAACCGGCTTCAGATATCCCCTTCGCCAGATAAAACCGAGACTGAATATTCCGTATACAAATGTAGACAACGCAATTGCCCATACACGCCCCTCCCACCTATACTTCAGACTGATCACAAATACCAGCGTAAGCAAAAAGTTCAGCAAGGTCTGTGTGATCTGGTATACACCAAAGCTAAGTGGCTTTTCTTCGAGTCGCCACAGCTCCATGTTAAACAGTGTAATCACCTGTGCGAGTGTGATCATCACACCCATCAGCAGATAAAAATTATTAATTGGCAAAAATCCCCTGATCAGATCGCCTCCTAAAGCAATCGCTACAAAACAGATCACGGTAGAAACTGCGAGGATAAGACAAAGGTTGTAAATATAACTGGCAACCTGTTCCTTGTCGAACTTATAAAAGTTTACAGAAATAGTACCATGTAAGTTAATTCCGGCAAAGACCAATAAGATGGAAGTATATACAGTATAATTAGCCACCACTCCATAATCCGAAGGAGTCAGATAAAAGGTCAGCAAAGGCAATATCAGGAATGGTACCGCTTTGTTGATGGCATCTGTGAGCGCGTAAATCAGGCCTCCTTTCAGAAGAGGGTGTTGTAAGATCTGCCGGAGGTTCATTTAATTAATTTTTCTATATCCACCTTTGCAAGTGCGATGCGGGGTAAAGCCCCTGCCTTGTTGTATTTGTTGTATGTAATAATGAGCTGCTTGCCGGCAATCTTCACAGATGGATAACTGTACGAGTAGCCAGTTGTATTTTCGAGATCAATTTTCTTTTCCCAGGTTTTGCCATTATCAAAACTTACTGCCAATGTCAATGGATTCCGTTTATCAAAAATTGCCGGATCGTAGGTGGCATTGTTCCATACCATAAACAGGCAATTATAGGTCGGAGAATAGACTATTGTTTCCGGTGCTTCCGGCGTATTTATCGCAGATTTGGATATGTCAGACCAGCTAATGCCCTGATCACTGCTGGTAGAGAACAATACGCCACCCGCTGTACTCCTGATGGCCATAAGTAGTTTGCCATTGCCCAGCTCTGTTACACAAGGTTCCTGCAGCGGCACACTGGCCCCATAGACTCTGCTTTTTTGCCAGGTCAGACCATAATCATCACTATAATAACAGAACATGGTCGTTTGGTTATAATACTTATAAATTTCAGGTGCAAAGGCAACCGGTAGCAACAGCCGGCCAGATTTCAATTGTATCAGTTTGGAATTGCTAATAACGTTGTAACCGTCATGAAGCGGATTGATATTTATCAGCGGCTGCCAGGTTTCGCCTCCGTCATTGCTGGCTTTCACATACAAATTTATGTCTGAAGAGGAATTTTTGGCCAGGAACACCAGCAATCTTTTATTATTCCCTACATCCAGCATATTGGGCATGGAAATATTAATTTCGCCCACCTTTTCCTGTAGCGTAGAATCCAGGGTCCAGGTCTCGCCCAGGTCGTAACTGGACGCGAGCGCAATCGTTGCGCTATCCGTATCGATCAGACCTACGGAATGGCCTACGGCTGACAGGATCCAATGGCCACTTTGGGTGATCAGTAACTCAGGATAGCCAAAACCGCCCGGGAACTGGGAATTAGCCATCAGCACATCCTTTTTGAATACAAGTGCTTCTGATTTGCGCTGCTCTTCGGCATCGTCATTCACCACAACAATGCTGTTGTCGTCAATCAGTTTAAGCCGGTCGTCATAGGTTACCAGATTACCCGACTTTTTACAACCTGCCAGCGCGATTAGCATAATTACGCAACATATACGGAACATATGTAAGAGATAATGTATTGTTTTCACCTGTTAAAGTAATTCAATGCCAACCTTCCCATTATTTACCAGATACTCCATAAAGTCGAAATCGATCTGATGATCCACATCGAAACAAATATGAGGCATATCGTATATCATAGACCTTTCTGTAATCACCTTGTTTGTACCCATATCAAAAAATGAACGTCTGTAGTAATAAAAGGATCCATTGATATCATAAACCTGGGGAGATGCCTGACGGCTCAAAAAGCCACTGCCTGCAGGTTTTACTACGCCAAAGAATCCATTTTCCTTTTGTTCCACCATATTAAAATATGGATTACGCCCCGCTTTACTTACGGAAAATAAAGTGAGCGCGTTTTCATCCGCTTTGAAAGCCTGGAAGGCTGTTTCAAGGTCTTCCATGGTACGGAAAGGAGACGTCACATCCAGGTCCAGCAGGTATTCGAATTTTTTATTGCGCTGTCCTTCCTCAAAAAACAAGAGGTCGGCAATGGCATCAACTTTACCGGCAGTATCAGATGCCAGCTCAGCCGGGCGCTTGTAATTGGTAGTAATACCACACTCCGCAGCTACGCGAATGATACCTTCATCGTCTGTAGACAATGCGATCACTCCATCGTATTT
>Ga0316604_10002007_pt1 | contig 16566 bp, 14 predicted proteins | sample OWC_soil_day20_C_FD_207650 | JGI IMG/M metagenome (GOLD analysis project Ga0316604, IMG submission 207650) | Wetland soil microbial communities from Old Woman Creek delta, Ohio, United States - OWC_soil_day20_CT | ecosystem: Environmental > Terrestrial > Soil > Wetlands | place: USA: Ohio... | reverse complement strand
AGGTAAAACAATAGTAGTTTTACGCGATTTTCTAGCAACTAAATAGGCGTATGGCGGTGAAATACAGTCAAGGGACAGCTCTGCTGGCCATGGCAAAAGCAAGTTTGAAAGCAATATTGAGAAGCCCTTCGGCTGTAGTATTCAGTTTAGGTTTTCCCTTGGTGATCTTACTTTGTTTTGGCTTTATCGGGGATAGCACTGTATCTGTAAAAGTAGGTGTGGACAGTGCGACGGATACCCATAGTTACCTGTACCAGCAGTTATTGAAGGAGAAGAGCCTGAAACTGGTGACAGACAAAACGAATGCAGAATTGCAGGCAGAGCTGAAAAAGGGGCATATCACCGCTATTCTGAAAGTAAAGGAACTCCCTGCTGTAGACAATGCTCCTTCCAACTCCATCCAGGTCTATACCTCTACCGCTGCTGTTGAAAAGATCGGCGTATTCAATGCCATCCTGAATGGTGTGATCCGGAATGCAGATGCCAAATATTACAGCCATGCTTCTGTGGCCAGGATCGAACCCATGATCACGCTGCCTGGCCGCCGGTATACTACCATCGATTTTATATTGCCTGGTTTGCTGAGCTTTTCCCTGCTCAGTGCAGCCGTATTCAGCACTGCTTTCCTGTTTTTCGGTTTAAGACAGACGCTGGTATTAAAACGTTTCTTCGCTACGCCAATCCGGCGCTTACATATCGTATTGGGTGAATCCCTGGCCCGCCTGGTATTCCAGATCTCCGGCGCGATCCTGATCATTGCGATCGGTTATTTCTTCTTTGGTTTCACGTTGGTAAACGGGTGGAGTACCTTTTTTGAAATGCTGATACTGACTGCGCTGGGTGTTGTGGTGTTCATGGGCTTTGGCTTTGTAGTGAGCGGTCTCGCCAATAGCGAGAGCACGATTCCGCTATTTGCCAATATCATTACCCTGCCTCAATTTCTCCTGGCAGGTACCTTTGTTTCTGTCGATGTATTTCCTACCTGGTTGCAGGTCATCTGCCGCATTATGCCACTAACTTACCTGAACGATGCTTTCCGGAAGGTAGCCTTTGAAGGACAGCACCTCTGGAACCTGGGCCTCGAGCTGGGTGTGATTACAATATGGGGTGTGGTCATTTACGCTGTGGCGGTGAGAGTTTTCCGGTGGGAATAGTCATTTTTTTTTGGTAACTTTTAGGGATGCAAACCTTTTTTATTCTCCTGGGCGCTCTGGCTGTGATCATCCCTGGGTGTTTCATAGTTAGCCTGTTTTTACCGGCTACTGTGAAGGTTGTGCGTGTCAGGGTCATTTCCGCCACTCCTGCTGCTGTATTTCAACAGATCAATACTGTTCGTAACTGGGAAAACTGGTCTCCCTGGCACCAGGCAGATCCTCATATGAAACTCCTGTACACCGATACTGAGAGTGGGATAGGAGCTGCCTACAGCTGGGAAAGCCAAAACCGGCAGATCGGCAAAGGGGCCATGATGATCACCAGCTCCCGGTTGAATGAGTTCATTGCCACAGATATGCACTTTATGGAGCAGGGACTGGCCAAAGCGACCTTTAAACTGGAACCGGTACCCGGTGGCACCAGTGTGACCTGGACCATGACAGCAGAACTGGGGCGTAACCCTTTCAAAAAGTTCATGGGCCTCCTGATGGACAAATGGGTAGGAAAGGATTTTGAAAAAGGACTGGCCAAACTCGAATCGGTATTAAGATAATTCTCCTCCTTTTGCCAAAATAGACCGAGATTTGCAACCTTAACAGTCTGGAATTGTTCATATGCGATTAATTAAACTAGCCGTGATTAGCGCAGTTTGCTTCGGCGTACTGCTTTTCCTTCTATCCTTATTATTACCTTCTAAAGCGATTGTAGAACGTTCTGGTGTCATAGATGCACCAATGCCTACTGTGTATGCGCAATTGAATGACCTGAGTAAATGGTCGGCCTGGAATCCATGGGCTGCCGATGAAATTGCACAGGATAAGCAATATTCAAACCCTCCTGCAGGAAAGGGGGCCTACTTTACTTTTAGTGGTATGCAACATGAAGATCGTATAACCGGAAAGGTAAGTATTGAAGAAAGTCGTCCTGACAGTGGTATCAAATACCTGATGACATTCAATGCCATGCGCCCGGTAAATGCATATTTCGAAATCAAGCCTGCAGCTGATGGAAAAGCGACTGCTATCATGTGGCGCTTAGAAACACACCTGGGTTACTGGCCATGGTGGAAACTGCGTGGTTTCCTGGCGGACAGGCTCACCGGGCCACAGCTGGAATCGGGGTTGACACAGTTGAAAACAATTTGCGAAAGCGGTAAATAATACACAGACGGTAACAACCGCTCCCGCATTATACATTAATTTTCCATAAATTTTTTACTATTTATGAAACAATTCCTCTTATTCTTTGCATTGCTGGCCGGTACTGGCAGCCTTGTATCTGCACAGGAAAAAAAGGCAGTTGCAAGCCCTCGGGTAACTGCAGAAGGGAAAAATGTAAAAGTTGCTTATGGCCAGCCTTCTAAAAAAGGTAGAGTGATCTTTGGAGACCTGGTTCCTTATGATAAAGTATGGCGCCTGGGTGCTAACGAAGCAACTGAAATCACTTTTGCTAAAGATGGTAGCTTCGGTGGCAAAGCCGTAAAAGCAGGTACTTACACCCTGTTCGCTATCCCAACTCAATCAGAGTGGACATTTGTACTGAACAGCGAACTGAAACAATGGGGTGCTTACAAGTATGATTCTATCAAAGTACACAACGTACTGGAAGCGAAAGCTAAGGTGACTAAAACAGCTGCACCGGTTGAAAAACTGACTATCACTTTGCCTGCTGGTAAGATGATCGTAGAGTGGGATGAAACCCATGTGGAAGTACCAGTAAAGTAATGAGCAATGTATTTTATTGTAAAAGGTCGTTTCACCAGTGAGACGGCCTTTTATTTTTTACAGGTTCCATTTAACAGATACATTTATTTGCCGGCCATCTACAGGTCCCCACAGCGGTACAAAAGTAGGATCATTGACTGTTCCGGTATATAATGGCGAATGTTTACCCTGTCTTACATCAAAGAGGTTTTCTCCGTTCAACACCATTGTGACATGATCACCTATTTGTCTTGATACCATGGCTGCCCAGAACCAGTAATTAGGCGCCTTCTCATTGTTGTATAAATACTGATGCCCGTTCCAGCTATTCTCTATCCCCACGCGCCATTTATCTTCGATCTCATAAGCGAGTGTAGCCGCAAATTTATCCTGTGGTGCAAATGGCACGTATGTCGTGCTTATTTTTGAAATAGTATGATTATACCCCAGGTACAATTCCACATGATCCATTTCCAATCTCACATAAGTATCTGTGCCTGCACTATGTAGCGGGTCGTTTTGGGTTTGCAGTTCATATAAATTATCACTTCTGAATACAGGTAGTATTGGATGTTTCACATGAGAATAATAAAAGGCCTGGTTCAATGTCAGGTCAAGTTCACCGAGGGTGGTATGATAGTTTGCATCGAAGTTCAGTCCTTTGCTTCTCTCTGCTTTCAACCCATCCGGCATAGCGGCGAGCGTCTTATACCCCAGCAATTGTGTTTGTGTTGTAAAGATGGCTGCGGTCTTATACCCTGTACCTGCACTCAGGCGAACAGAGAGATCGTGAATGGGTTTGCACACCATGGCGAGTCTGGGCAACAGGAACCAGCCATATATATTGTGATGATCTGCGCGTAGCCCACCTTCTATCATCAGCTGCTTTGTGAGTTGAATGCCATCCTGTGCAAAGAAGCCGACAGTATTGTAGGTATAACTACCAATACGGCTGCTGTCGTGGTGATCCCTGGTATATGCTTCGCTGGTATTGTTCATGCCAAGCACGACACCATGCCATTTATAACTGGCTTCTGTATAGGTGTTCAGTTGTTTGCCCAGCAGGAGGAAATTCCCTTCTGTATGCAGCAGATGATAGAGACTGGCGTTACTTTTAATGGTGAACGCCTTGTGGGTCAGTTGTAGGTCTAAGCTATTGCGATTACTATTATTCTTTTCTGTGTAATAGGTACCACCACCGGTACGTTGTTCAAATGTTCCCTGGTACCCGGCAGTAAATGTCGTATTTGGATGGATATACCAGAAGAATTTCGGATGCACCAGGTACTGTCTTAACTGCGGCACATCGCTGAATCCATCCTTGTTCACATCTGTTGCATTCTGGTGGGTAACACCGCCAAAAAATGTCAAACCGGTTTTACGCCATTTCTGTGAATAATATAAATTGGCATTGTTCTCTTTGAGCGTACTGCGATTCAATAAAATATCCAATGAGGGTTTGTCGCCCGGTGTTTTGGAAATAAAATTGATCATCCCCGCAATCGCGCCACCACCATACAGCGTAGACACAGATCCTTTAATAATCTCAATCTGTTTCAGATCCAGCGGGGGGATGGCCAGTACGCCAAAATTGCCGCTTAACCCTTCGTACAGGGGAAGGCCATCCCGCAAAAGCTGGGTATATTTTCCATCCATCCCCTGCATACGGATGGCATTATTCCCACTGATAGCTGATGTGTTTTGTATATGGATCACTGATAGATCGCCCAGCAAACTGGCTACGTTTGCCGGCTTAATACCGCCTTCTTCCTGCATATCCTCAGGTCCTAATACTTCCACTTTCATAGGCAGGTCCTCAATACGGCTATTGGTACGGGTAGAGTGCACGACTATCTCGTGAATCTGTACAACTTTAGTCGTGTCCTGTGCGAATAGCGGACCCGTTGCCAGTAATAAAATGAACCCTGTAAACTTCATGAAACAAAGAAAAGGAGCGATCCTGTGGAAAATCTGGATTAATGATGATGCCTGTCCCGGCGCAGAATGAAATGGTGTTCCTGCTCTTTATGCTTGTAATATATCTTCAGGTTATTGGTATCCGCGATCTTTTTCACAATAGCCAATCCCAATCCGTTACTGTTTTCCAGGTTGGATGCATTCTTCTTAAATCGTTGAAATAATTGAGAGGCGGGAATAGGTGGGTATTCACTGGTATTGCAGATGCTGAACAGTTGTTCATTCAGCTGTATGGTGATCTGGCCTTTGGGGTAATTATATTTAATGGCATTGCCCAGTAAATTACTGATGAGGGTATCTGCCAGTATAGGATGTAGGGATAGTAAAAGATCGCTTGAAATATCTGTACTCACCAGCAATTTTTTATCCCGTATCAGTTCGTCAAATAAGCGCAGGTGTTTCTCCAACACTGTTCTGATGCTGATTTCGCCGGAGGCCACAAATTGTTGGTTCCCGATCTTGGCCATGAATAACATGCCATGATTCAGGTGCGACAACCGTTGCAAAGCCTCATGCGTTTGTGCGATAGATTTTAGCTGTGCTGGTTGTAAGTCTTCATCCTGTAATAGCAGTTCCAGCTTATTTTGCGCAATTGCCAGTGGTGTCTGCATTTCATGCGCAGCATCTTCCGTCAGTTCTTTCATGATCACAAAATCATGGTAGATGCGGGAGGTGGCATTTTGCAACACTTCATTTAACCTGTTGAATTCAGTCACAGAAGTATCCGGAAAAGAAAGGTGATGCATCTGTTCCAATTGCAGCTTTTCCATCTTATCCAATGACAGGTAAAATGGCCGCCAGATGCTGCGGCTGATCAACCTGTTCACCAATATGGTAAACAGTAGTAATCCAATAAAAGCCAGTGCCATCACCAGCGCGATATTTTTTATCAGGTCGTCTTTTTCAATCAGTGATTTTCTGATCGTGAGCAGGTAAAATTTATCCCGTATACTGATCACCTGTTCCAACTGGCGGTACGGTACCTCTTTATGCTCGATCTCCTGGTACTGCATAATCGATTGGAGTACCGGTTGTGCATTTGCAGGGCCATTTGCAGGATGAATACTGAACTCCGGTGTTGTGATACCAAACACAGGACTGTTATCAGGAATCGACTCAAAATAGACTTCCCATTGAATCTTATCATTTACCAGTTCTTCATCCATCTCTTTCTCCAGTTCCTTATCAAACTGATGATAGAGATAAATGCCGCCTGCCGCCAGCAGGGGCAGCATAATCAGTAAAAACCAGATGGTATTTTTGGTAAGTAATTTCATATTATTCGAACCGGTACCCTGTGCCATACACCGTCTTGATATAATCCGGTGCACCGGCATCCATCAGTTTGCGGCGCAGGTTTTTGATATGTGAATATATGAAATCATAAGAACCTGCCATGTCATATTCATCGCCCCACAGGTGAGCTGCCAGGGCCGACTTGGTAATGACGCGTTTTTGGTTGGCAATAAAGTATACGAGTAGCTGGTATTCCTTTGCAGTCATGTCCACCGGTTTCTGGTGCACCAGCACCGTTTTGGAAGCAGGAATTACCTGTATATCATGGAAGATAATACTGGTATTGCCGCCAAAATGTTTGCGGCGCAGCAGGGCATTGACCCGTGCACTCAGTTCTGATAAATGAAAAGGTTTGGTGAGATAGTCGTCGGCGCCAAGGCCCAGACCATTGAGTTTATCTTCAAGTGAATCTTTGGCGGAGATAATGATGATACCCGCATCGGAGCGGATCTGTTTTAGTTCCTTTACGATATCTAATCCACTGCCATAGGGAAGACCGATATCGGCAATAATACATTCGTATTCGGCATCGTTGACCTTTTGAATGCCCTCTCTGAAGTTTGTAGCTACTTCACAAATGTAGCCCTGTTTGCCTAAGTATTGTGTGATTGATTCTTGTAGCGCCTGCTCGTCTTCGATGATAAGAATGTTCATAATTAAAAGGTACGAAAAAAAATGGGGCCCTGCTTATAGCGCAGGAAGCCCCGTTTTAATATTCGCTTTGAGATCGCTTAGAATAGAATACAAGCCGAAGTAGGTTCTGTTCACATACAGGCTATGCCTTGACCCTCGCGCAACTTTCGACTCTTTCACCTCTTTTAAATTAGCTACATAATCCATGTAAGCATATATCTCCCCGAAATAACGTTCATCGCCAAAATCAAATTCAGGTAAGGTAAATGGCAGTGTGAGCATGTCGATCATCTTTTGGAACAGGGTGGAGAAAAATGTAATCTCCTTTTCCGAATCCGAAGGATGAATCATTTCAAGGCTGGTATATATCTGGTTACGTCGCTCATCATCTTTCAACACTTCTTTATCTGTCAATAAGAAGTAGTTGACATAAAAATCTTCCGGTATTTCCTTGATACAACCAAAGTCGAAGATGCCGATCGTACCGTCTTCCCTCATGAGGAAATTGCCCGGATGTGGATCAGCATGTACCTTTTTCAGCTTATGTACCTGGAATTGGTAGAAGTCCCATAGTGCCTGACCGATGCTATTTCTGACTTCCTGAGATGGGTTCTTTAACAGGAACTCTTTCAGGTGGTAGCCGCCTAGCCAGTCCATAGTAATGATCTTATCGCTGGAGAGTTCCGGGTAATACTTCGGGAATACCAGGTTCGGAATATGCGCGCACAAGGTAGATACTTCTACAGAGCGGTGCAGTTCCAGTTTATAATCCGTTTCTTCCAGCAATTTTGTCTCGATCTCTTCAAAGTACTTGTCCATATCCACCTCGTTCATGCCTACGATGCGCATGGCAAAAGGCTTTACGATGCGGAGGTCAGACTTCACACTATTCGCTACCCCGGGGTACTGAATTTTGATGGCCAGTTCCCTGCCCCATTTGGTGGCTTTATGTACCTGCCCGATACTGGCGGCATTAGCTGCCTTGATATCGAAGGTATCGTACAACTGTGCGGGTGTTTTACCTAAGGTCTTGACGAAGGTATTGATCACCAGCGGACCAGAAAGGGGAGGAGCGCTGTACTGCGACATGGCGAACTTTTCGGTATAGGCTTTGGGCAGCATGCCCTTGTCCATACTTAACATCTGCGCTACTTTCAGTGCACTGCCTTTCAGGTTGCTGAGGGTATCGTAAATGTCTTCTGCATTGTCTGCATGCAGTTCTTCCCTGCTGATATTGGGATCAATGAGTTTTTTTGTATAGTGCTTCAGGTAATTGGTTCCAACTTTCAATCCTGTGGTCACAAAACGACTCGCTCTTTCCACTTTTCCCGTAGGAATATTAGTTTGCTCTTTCATTACCTATTATCTCCTCTACTTCCTGGTGAACATAAATTTGCCGAAATCCAGCAGGCTATCAATTGTGCCTGAGCTGATAATCTGGAAGCTGAGATTTACGGCTTTTTCAATCGCAGCATCTGTGAGCTCAAACTTTTCTGAATCATCCTTGATCCAGTAGTTGAGCACGAAGAGTGCCTGCACCCAGAAACCATGTACGTATTGACTGGAAATGAATTTTCTTTCTTTTACTTCGCCTGACTGATAGCCATCTTTGATCAGGTCTGTCGCGTATTCATAAAACGCGTCTTTGAACTTTTCCAGCCTGTTTTCATGATAGCCAGGGATATGGAATTGTTCTTTCTGCTGCAAAATGTAGCTTCTGTCTTCTTTCAGCTTCTGTACCCAGAGGAAGTAGAAGGTGAGCAGTTTTTCGCGGGCAGAATAACCGAGATAGGTATCGTCTGCTTTCAGTTTTTCGAGTGTATCTGTAAAGAAGGATAACCAGATATCTTTTTCAACGGCATCGAAGGATGCATAGCTGTCGTAAAAAATGCTTTCGGAAAGACCTAATTGCTGGCAGAACAGGTATACAGATACCGGTTTTTTCCCGTTTTCCAGCCAGTAGTTTTTATAGGCTTCGCGAATGAGTTTATTTTCCATGTTTCAGGGTTTAAATTGTCCAAAAATGCCTCCAAAGCAGGTATTTCAAATTTACGATAGAAAGCTAATATGAATTGTTAATATCTTATAGTTTGTTTACGTCCATGACACTCAGCACCTTATTTTTCCCCAACAGGATAAATTCACCTCTTACACTGCCCTCAATTACAGATTCCGGTTCTTCTTCCAGCGTTACTTCGTGCTCCAGTGTCAACAGGGCGTCCTCCACTTTGAACACACTCGCCAGCAGATCACCTACTGCCACCAGGTGTCCTCCCGGGATAAAGGCCATCGCCACCACCCTGTGAGATACGGGCACCGGTGCACCTGCGATGGACATTTGCTGTTTATTGATCTGGATGGTCACAATCCCCATTTTAGTCAGTCCGAACAGTATTGTCGATACCATCGGCACCGCAGCCAGCAGGTTTACGGGTGGTGCTGAGTGTAGCCTGGTACAGTTACCAAGGTCATCCGAGCAGTACAATACCCCCTCCAGCAGGAAATAATAGAGATCATTCCGCTTATGCACCGGGGTAGGGTAAGGTCTGTCATCGCAAAGGATGGTTGCATCATCCAAGGTACAGGTATACTGCCTGTCCAGTTCCCCGTCTCCCGAAAAATGCCAGATGCTCAAGACCCGTTCATTCAGGCCAAACTGCGTCACCGCCCCTCCCATTTTGGCCACAAACCCCACTACATGTTGCTGCAGGAAGTTCGGGAAGCTCACACTCATACCATATTTGAAATGCAGGTTCGCTGGTAGTATTTTCGGCTGATCTTCGAAGTCATTTTCTGTGCTCAGGTAGATCATCAGGCGGTTTGTTTCCGGAAATCCACTCACGATATAATCAAACATGGGGAGCATCTGCATGGTGGCCCATGAATATTGCTCTATTTCAAAGTCAGGACTGATCCTGAGCAGGTAAAACGAATGTGCATTGATGCCGACGATGAACAATTGCAGGTTATGCCGTATCATCCCTGCCCAGGTCATCCCTGTGGGCAGGTTGATCCGTCTGCTGTTCACCTTTTTCTTTGGGTGTGCAGCCACCGTACTCTTGTATCGGAACAGGTCCGCAGGTAGCTGCTTATCCTCCGGTAAGAATTGTTTCAGCAAAAAAAGGTGCCGGGTATTACCTTGTTTCACCTGGTCACTGATGATGTGCATGCTCAGGTCGGTGGCAGTTTGTTTTACAGCAGGGTTGGTGTGTTTGTTATTTACAATGAGCATCACCTGCAGGAACAAGGTCAGTTGCTCCGGGTTACTCTTCTGATACACTTTTCTGATGTGCAAAGGCAATTGCTCCGGTGTATGCCTGCTCACCACCTCAAAGTATTGCTCCAGGTGGTCACCAGCACGGTTAAAGCCATTCCAGCCCCTGTACAATAAACGCAAGGCCTCATCAGGCGCATTCAGTTTATCTTCCAGTATCACAGCCGCTTTCAGCAATTCATTTTGTTGCTGGGCCACCTGTACACTCTTCCTGTAATAGGTCCTGGCCAGGTCCATTTGTTCGAGTTTTATATATAGATCTCCCACCATTTCAAACATCTCCAGTTCTTTGTAAATTTCGATAGCTTCCAGCAGCAATCCTCCCTGTACCAGGCATTCTGCTGCAGGCAAATGTCTGTTCAGGTAGTCTCTGAACAAGGCGGCGGCTTCTCTGAAAAATCCGCCCTGTACCAATGCCTTTGCAGCCAGATTGTAATCCTGCAGGAGGTGTGCATAGATGTAAGCTGCCTGTTTGTAGTCTTTATTTTCTAATGCCTGCAGTGCTGCCCGCATGTATTTTTTATGCAGCTGTTCATAGTACCTGTTTACATTCCATGCATCTACCGGTCCACCGCCACCAGCCAGGTTGCCCAGGCTGAAATGCGTATTCCTTTTAGAAAGGGAGGCCGATGGTGGCGCTACACCTCTGCTGGCATGTTGTGAGCCTAATGGTATTGCGTATTGCAACGCTTCGCCCAGGTTCTCGTCGAACATATTGAGCAGGCGTTCCACTTCTTTGTCTCTCTTTTCCTGCAGGTGTTCCAGCTGGTTTTGCATCCACTGGTACATGCTGTTTTGCTTCTTATTACCCCGCTTACCTAACAGCGACATGAACGCTTTGAGCAGGAATGCTTTTATTTTTTTGAAACCTTTCAGCGGTGGTTCCGCCATGGGTATTTCATTCAGGGGCTTGCTATCTACACTGCTTTTCAGCATATCTATCAGGGGGGTATCATCTTCTTTTCTCCTTACATGGATCATGCGCAGAGACGCCATGGCAGGCATACCCGGATGTGCCATGTCCCATGAATGGTCAATGACAGCCGGCATTTGCAGCAGATCGCTGAGTGATACGAGGTCTGCCGTCGTAAAGCCATAGAAACCAAGATTCGGGTGCATCACCTGCCATTCCCACACCAGTAGATCTGCCATCTCACTAAGGCTGAGGGCGGGCAATAACTTAGCATGAACAGGTATCAGCAGTTTCTTTCCGATAATCGTATAAGGATGTGCGATTTGACTAAGATGCGGAATATGTTTGGGATGAAATACGACCATCATACCCGCAGGTTCCATGCTGGATTTGGTTTCCGGCAGTAGCATGCAGGTCAGTGAGCCGGGGGGTACATCCCATCGCTGAATTTCCCCAAACCACTCCGCAGGGGTATTCCCCCTGATGTAAGCTCCGAGTACAGGAAGACAAACGGATGGATCATATGTTAGCTGCAAAATCATTTCAGATGATCTATGTAAGGTTGTATGTATGATTCGTAAAAGGTATGTGCGGGCACCTGCCGGTTGTGGTTGTCACCAATAAAATACCGGTATCCGCAATAAGCGCCATCAGCCGCCCAGCAGGCGGTCGGTTTATTTTGTATGACTACCAGCGTGATCTCACGCACATTTGGATCCTGACTACGGAGGTGTAATAATCCCCTTGAATCCATCCATGCTTCTATACCCGTATTTAACACATACCTGGTAATGCGGATCTGCGTGCCGGGAATGGTACTCTCCTGACCGTTGAGGTTGGGAATAACATTGTTCACCGTCGTCCAGCTTTCCAGCGACAGTTTATTTGCATTGTGACGCAGCTCCATGTGGTTGATGGCCAGTCTGCCCGAAGGACTTACTTTGATACTCTTCACCTGTCTGTACATATTGTACCCGCAGTTGATGATCTTCTTCAAAGCACGTAAATGGTCTGCCCTGGCAGAGAGCACCATGTTGCCATCCCAACTACCTATGGTTTTAATAGACAGCGTATCTACAGAGAGTGCATGCGTGTCATTTGCATCTGTGATGTAGAAGGTTTTGTCTTTATAAGCGATCACGATAGTACCAGTGAGTCGCTGACTGATAATATGATGTGAGCCGGCCTGGATGTTTGTATTCAGGTAGTATAAATACAGCGCTTCGTTGTGATAGAGCAATACATAAATAGTACCCTGCTCACTATGCCCGAAAGCATAAGTGCTGGCTTTCGGAAGATCCCTGTATATTTCATTCGCCCCGAATGCAATAGATTTCCAGTAGAGTAACCGCTGGTCTTCTGTAACTACAACACCGCCAAACTGCATAGCATTGTAGTAATAATAATGCAGCTGCATGGTGCTGAATGGAAAATACAAAGGCGCTTCGTGCTGATGTAAAAATGCCGGCAGACTATGGCTGGCAGGCAACATATCTGTCGCCGTGAAGATCGATTCCAGGTCGTACACAGCATGATTCAGCAAATGCCGGTGCCCTTTATTGTAATGAAAGAGTTGTACCCTGCCTTCACGGTTTACCAGTATCAGGTAACCATTGAATTTACGGATCGCAGCAAAGGCTTCCTGGAAAGGCGCTGCGTGAAACAGCGTTTCATCAGTAATCAGGAAAAACTCCTGTTGTTGTTTTTGCAATACATTTTTTGCAAAAGCCGTTAACCCTGTAGCACTGTGCAGTTCAGGCGATAACAATTCCAGTGCACTGGCTACACCTGCTTTGGTACCCAGTTGTAAAGGGGTATAGTCATATCCTGTCAATGCATAAGCGGGCAGTTCTCCTTTTTTATTTTGAAACGAACACGCCAATGCTGCAGCCATGGCCAGCAGGCGGGGCGTACCCCACATGCGGATACAGGTATCTACCAGTAAGAAACGTTCCGGCTGATAATCGGCAGGTAGTTGTTCCCTGCGTAAATACAAGGCTTCATTATTCGCGAGTCGCACCATCAGCGACAACTCATCATGGGCTAGTTCGCTGATCAATAACCTGTCAAAATTCCCTCTGTTACTGATGTCAGACACACCACCAAACAACTGGTCACTGCTACCCTGTACATGCATGGGAATATGTAGTGCGGCAATCATTTGCCTGGTGAGTTTTGTAAAACCTGCAGTAGCCGGATCATTGGCTAATTCAGACAGGAGGTCTGTCTGCGGTGGCTCAGGAATCACTACCGGCAATGGTTTGGGCAGTTCACTCACACTTGTCTGCAACTTCAGGAGCAATTCTTCCCTGTTGCCGATTGCTTTGTAGATAGCTGCCAGGTATTGCAGGTCTACTTCAACAATAAACTTGCTGAGTGGCACAGGGATCAGGATATTTTTATCCAGGTTGCCACTGTTGAAATTATCCAGGATATTCCCTGCTACGTCATTGCTTACAGTGGGTGGAACAGCAGCACATAATGTTTGTAATAAGTGGATTTTTTTGTTTCCAAGCCAGTTACGGTCGGGTAGGCTGCCCAGTATATCCAGCAGATTATAAGCATCATTTATCCAGGTATATTCATCCTTGACGTTGAGGTGTATTTTTTGATAAATGTTATGTAATGTTTGCCATAGACGGGCTTTATCTTCTTTGCCTGCATTCAGCAAGAGCAACAAAGCCCCTAGTGGAGGGAAACAATCTTTCAACTCCGCCAGTATTTCTGTCAGCGATGATCTGTAAATCAGTGTACGTCCATCCTGCCATTCAATCACTTCCCCCTCATCTGCCCAATGCCAGAAGTAATCGTCGGCCGATTTGAAGTAGGCGGTGGTTTCAAGGGTTTGTTTATAATACATGGGTCAGGGTTTCGGCAGTGAGCCTTACGGCGCTGCGGGTGACGTGAACAAAGGATGTATCCGGGATCATTTCATACTGTCCGTTCACATGAAAGAGCAAAAAGTGCGTCCTTGATCCTTCCAGTTTCTCAGCCACCAATGATCGGATAACAGGTGGATTGAAATCGTAACCTGCCGGCATCAGTATCCTGTCTTTCAGTGTATATGAAGTACCGGGAACAGAAGGCAACGGCACACCGGCTACCAGCACCTGTCCGCGTGCAGAAGCTGCAAAGCGCAGGTGTCGTAGTCTGATCTGGGGTGCTGTGGCTACATATGTTTCCAGGGTACGCATCTCTGTCAGTATAGCGAAGCTTTCATCTGTAGTGGTACAGGGAGCTAAATTTACAAGCTGTTTGGTAGTCGCAAAAGCCGGCAACCCGGAAGCCGGCAGACTCACGGGAATAAAATCGGTCAGGGGGTGCCATTCCAATACAGGCAAAGTCTCATCCGGCGTCAATGCCCCGGGGGCAAAGAGGCGGTTGACAGCATCCAGTTTCCAGGTGCGTAATGCGGGCAGCTGGCGAAAAGCATTGTCAGCCACGCCTTTTACCCAAATCTGGTCCTTGTGCCATGCTGCGACCAGATCAACTCTGGTGCGCAGTTGGGCCAATACCTTCACGTCTGCTGGTGCTAATGTAATTACACTTTCAGTCATCAGTTAGTCTGCATGATCTTTTCCCACAAATGATCTATCGGTGCTAAAACAAAGTTTTTCTGCGTATCGTTGTTGATCCATTCACAGCGGTCATTCAGATAGCGGAGTCTGTCTTTGATCAGTGCTCTTTCGGCAGGAGATGTGTCGGCAGCTTCCCATTGCATGGTCATTTGCTGCACTTCCCTGTAAATGGCATCTGCATCGGGAGTACTGTTGATAGTGGCTCTTGGGTGAGCGGAGGTTTGTTGTTCATCCGCAACTACCAGAGCTGCATTGACGATGGCAGAAATGATTTCCTGTTGTTCTTCAGTATCCCAGATATAGCGCAGCACCCACATATCCGAAAGGATAGCGGTGTCTCTTTTGCAGAGCACAGCGCTGGCAGCAATGAGGCGTTGTAGTTTCACCGCTCTTCTGTCAGAGATCTGGATGCCTGCATTGCGCAGTTGTTGTATCAATGTAATATAGGACCCTCTGATGGCAGACAGGTCTATCGCAATCGTCATATTTTGCAGTTCCCTTACTTCCTCCGCACTGATTTTTGCCGGGGTTGTAAAGTCTGCCTGTTCCAGCTGCCAGCCGGCCTGCAATACTTTTTCCAGGTCAGCAGGATCTACGTTGTCACAATGTACCCGCAGCAGGAAGCGGTCAAACAGGGCCTGTAGTGCTTCGTCTTCGGGCAGGTGGTTGCTGGCGCCGATAAAGAGCAGGGCAGGGAGGGCTCTTGTTTCCTTGCCTCTTCTAAAGATCTTTTCGTTGAGCGCCATGAGCAGGCTGTTGAGAATAGCGCTGTTGGCGTTCAGGAGTTCGTCCAGGAATATCAGGTTCGCTTCGGGGAGCATACCTTCAGTGTTAGTCACGAGATCCCCTTCTCTCAGTTTGCGGATGTCAAAAGGACCAAAGAGCTCATTGGGTTCGGTGAAACGGGTGAGCAGGTATTCAAAAGTTTTACCTTCCAGTAAGTTGGCGAGGGCGCGCACCATGGCACTTTTGGCAGTACCCGGAGGGCCTAATAAAAATAAATTCTCCCTGCCGGTGAGACAGATGCCCATCAGATCGATGATGTCGTCTTTTCCAACAAAAGTCTTCTTCAGGTGCTGTAGGACATCGTTGAGCTTATCTACCAGCGGGGGTGTGGGTAAGGTCATAATATAATTTCGTTAATAACTGTATCGAACTGAGGCCAGAGTAGGGCAGCATGTGATCCCAGGGCTGCTTGTACAAATGGCAGGTTTTCAGGAAGGCGGCATTGTGACAGGTTTCTTGCCTGGATGATCCTGTCAGTATATGCCTGCCTTAAGGATGGATGGTCATTAATGGCAGACAGGTCTACCTGTTCATTTAATGGAATGGCGGCTGCTGAAAATGGCCATTGATGAGCGGTTTGGTAAAACCGGGTGATCAATGGGTCAGTAGGCGAAAGACCTTTGGCCAGCAGAAACAGATCTGGCAGATAACGAAGGGTCAGGTCTGCCGAATAAATAGCTGCGGGTGTTCTTTGACCCGTATATGCAGGTAAATGGGTTTCCAGGAGAGCGGCATCGAGGTTACGCAATAGAATGAACTGTACGATTGTGTACAGGTAGCCTGCCGCCCAGAGTGCTGCATCCATATCCAGGTCGGGTGCGGTATGAGGCATCTCGCGGCAGTCGTCTTCATAATATTGTTGCAGGTGAATAGCAGCTGTGCGCAGGTCGGCTTCCTCGAAAGTCAGCAGATCAGCGGACACAGTTACATTACCTTCGTTGATTAGGCCCGATATGAATTCAGTTAATTCCATGTCGACATTGTACCCTATTCATATAATATTTAATGAAGATACTAAGGAGATAGCTACTTTACAAGAAATATGATAGCCGGATTGTAATTTGTCGATAGCTTTTTTAATTTAGAGAATTAAATTTTAGTGATCATGTATAAGAAAACGCTTGCAACAGTAGCGGCTGTTGCGCTTTCAGCCACGTTATTTGCGCAGACCAAACCCGAAGACACAGAAGTGTGGGAACCAGTCCCTGCTGTAGTAACCCCCGGTAAGATTAACACAGACGCACCTTCCGA
>Ga0316604_10002006_pt1 | contig 16568 bp, 13 predicted proteins | sample OWC_soil_day20_C_FD_207650 | JGI IMG/M metagenome (GOLD analysis project Ga0316604, IMG submission 207650) | Wetland soil microbial communities from Old Woman Creek delta, Ohio, United States - OWC_soil_day20_CT | ecosystem: Environmental > Terrestrial > Soil > Wetlands | place: USA: Ohio... | reverse complement strand
ATTCGTAAAATAAAAGAAACGCGCTGATTAAGACACTTTCTAATGAAAAGTGCTTTTCAACGCCAGTTGCAATTCGGAAACTATACGCCCATTCTTACATGATTCCGCCATCTTTGTCAAGACTTGTCAATTATACAATTCTACCATAACGTTCCTGCGACTTCGGTAAACAATTGAGCATTATCAAATATCCCAAAACTAACTGTTTATCGGTAATTAAAATCAGAGTACAACGATTTTAGTAAAAAAGAAGCATTTCTTGTCTGGCAACGAAGAAATACTTCTTTCTATTCATACTATTTTGCTAGAATTTTTGTAGTTCACTCAGGACAAGAATATGGAACAATGGTAACAGGACACTGAGCGACGTTAACCACACCATAACTGACGCTGCCAAGTACCCCACCTAGCATCGGATTCATTCCGCGGGATCCCATTATAATCATCCGTACACCGTTTGGTGAACAACTACCCGCTGGAATAGTATCGTCAATCCCCGCTTCTTGGCAAATCTGATCCTTGGCATCACCTATTCTTAGTTTTATTTCATATTCTACACTGGAGTCGTCCAATATCTTCTTGGCCGACACAATTGTCTCTTGAAAAAGCTGTTCCTGATATTCGCGTATGGTGGCTTCCTTGAAAAACATTTTGGTATGAGCAGTATGAAAGCTGGATTGAACATTCAAAACAATGATTTTTTCTTGCAATGCTTTTGCCAAAGAAACAGCCAGATGTAATGCTTCAACGGCATTCTTTGATCCATCAAAAGGAACAAGAATATCTTTCTTCATGGCAATCCTCCAACCTTATAGTTTATCCTTTTGTAATAATTCGCCACAGATTATCCCTATTCCTTTATTTTAGTGCAAATATTGTTACAATTTACAACTAAGAGGTTGTAGGAATTTTTCACTTCAACCCATACTTTTACGAATGGCATAGGAAAGCCTTTTTATCCCTTCTCTAATTTTATCTTCCGGCATATTGGAATAGTTTAGTCTAAGCGTGTTTGTCACCCCACCATTAGGGAAAAAAGAGTCTCCCGGCACAAAGGCAACATCCTGCAACAAACATTCTTTCAGAAGCTCTACGGCTTTCAGCTGCTTTGGCAGCTCCAGCCAGAGAAACAAGCCGCCTTGCGGCTGAGTACATGTTACTCCTGTTGGCAGCGTCTCAGCTAGCGCCTTTACCATTGCGTTCCTGCGGCCGCGGTATACCTTGATTATTTTTTGTATATTGGCTTCAAAATCATAATGAGCAATGTAATAGGATATCTCCATTTGCGTCTTGAGCGATGTACATAAATCGGCCCCTTGCTTAAGTAAGACGCATTTTGCAATTACTCGGCCATCAGCAGCAAGCCATCCGATACGCATTCCCGGACAAAACGTCTTAGAGAACGTCCCTAGACAAATAACTAACCCCTTATCATCCATTGATTGCAGGGAGGGCAACATTTCATTCTCAAACCGCAATTCTCCATAAGGATTATCTTCAATAACCGGAACCTTATACTTTTGAACAAGCTTCATGAATTCTTGGCGCCGCTCGATAGGCCAGGTCTTGCCAGTAGGATTTTGAAAGTCTGGAATAACATAAATAAGCTTTATCTTTCGGGTTGTTTGAAGAATTTTTTCCAATTCTTCAATAATCATTCCACCTTCATCTGTAGGTACTTCGATAAAGCGCGGCCGGTATGATCGAAACACGCTGATAGCCGCTAAATAGGTCGGACTCTCACAGAGTATAACATCATCCTCATCGATAAACAGCTTGCCTAATAGGTCGAGAGCTTGTTGTGATCCAGAAGTAATCAATACTTCGTTTGCTTCAAAGTTTGTTCGGAAATTTTGCTTCATACGAGCAGCGATCTGTTGTCGTAATGGTTCATAACCCTCTGTAGTTGAATATTGAAGCGCCTTTTTTCCTTCCGTTTCAAGGACTTTGACTGATACCTCTTTCATTTCTTCTATTGGAAATAACTCCGGTGCAGGCAACCCTCCGGCAAATGAAATGACTTCTTCCCGCTCCGTAATCTTTAAAATTTCCCGGATTTCAGACGCCCTTAACAAATCTGTCCGTTTTGCAAAATGGAATTCCATCAAACTACCCCCTCAGTTTTGCTATTACGAATACTATGTACTTTGTATTCATAATAAGCAGCAGGAGAATCTCTGTAAATATCCAATATAAATATTAAAAGATACCAATTACTAACGAGAGAGGAAAATCAGCAAATGGATATAACCAAAATAGTAAGTAACATGCAACTCACCCCCGATTCTTCTGCACCCCTGTACTTACAACTGGCTAATAACTTTGCTTCTCGCATCTTGGAATCATCCATTCCATCTGGAACTAAATTGCCGCCTGAACGTGAACTGGCTCGACTACTGGGCGTCAGTCGGACTACCACACTCAATGCCTACCGACTACTTGAAGAGCGCGACCTGATCACAACAAGACGCGGAAGCGGCACCTATGTAAATGACCTATCTCAAAGCCAATCAGCTTATACCATGCCCTGGGCACAGCTATTTACCCCGCAATATAAGTCTCCCCTGTCCTCCTTGTTGCGAACCTTAGTAGCAACGCCTACTGCCAACAATATCATCTCGCTTGCTGCCGGAATGCCTGACCCAGCACTTTACCCCTTGTCCTTGCTGGAAAGTGCGCTTACTACCAAGACCCCTCCCCTGGACCCGGCTGATATGGGCTATATACCTACTGAAGGCTACTTTCCCCTCAGACGCGCTTTAGCGACCTGGCAAACTAATCAAGGTATTCGAACCGCCCCTGACAATATATTAATTGTATCTGGTTCGCAACAAGGGCTATATCTCACCATTAAGGCTTTTGTCGAGCCCCGGGATTACGTTATTGTAGAATCTCCTACTTACCTTGGGGCCATTCAAATACTAGAGGCTGCCGGTGCGCGCACGCTCTGTCTGCCTAACACCAAAGAATTGGACTTAGCCGTATTGGAAGACTACCTCGTGCGCTACCGACCAAAATTATTTTATACTATCCCCACATTTCAAAATCCTACCGGACGAGTGATGTCTTTGCAAAACAGGCAGGATTTAATCCGTCTGGCTGCCCGTCACCGCCTGGTTATCATTGAGGATGACCCCTATGGTCAACTATACTACGGCCAACAACCACCGCCATCGCTTAAATATCTGGATAATTACGGCGGGGTAATCTATCTGGGGAGCTTTTCCAAAATTCTGGCTCCTGGACTGCGCACCGGCTGGGTGACTGCCGCACCATCTGTCATCAATCATCTTGCCCAAGAAAAACAATATATTGACCTTCATAGCAACAATCTGTCACAACGAATCCTCCATGTCTGCTTAGAAGATAACGCTCTCAGCGATCACCTAACCATGGTACGAACAGAATATAAAAAACGCCGTAACGCCATGGTTAGCGCAGCCCGGCGCTATTGCAGCAACCAGCTTACTTTTACTACCCCCGAGGGCGGCTTCTATCTATGGTGCAATGTAACCACCCCGGTTTCTGCCTCTGAGTTACTGCACCGAACCGCCGCGGCAGGCGTATCGTATGTGCCAGGCGAGGCTTTCTATAGCAACCAGTCAACCAGCACCGAGATTCGGCTATGTTTTTCCACCCACAGCGAAGACCGCCTGGTTGCAGGAATGAAGATTCTTGGACGTGTTCTAACCTCCTGCGCATCTTGTCCACCTGCCTCTACTGGTTTGGCAGGACGACCAATCCTATAAAACAGAAACAATGGGAAAAGGAGTGCGCCGCCTTAGCTTGACGCACTCCTTTTCCCATTGTTTCCAAGACCGATCCTACACCAGACTAAAATCAATAAAGCCTCCCAGTAAAAATCCTGGGAGACTAGGTTAAATACAGCTTTATTCTCGAACCTTAGAGAACAAGCTTAGACCTATCATATTTGATAAGTCTAAGCTTGTTTTTACTATAAAGGCAATGAAAATCCGACTACAAATTTCGATAATCATTATATAACACTAATGAAACACGGGAAACATGGGGACAGGGACTTATGTTTCAGGCTTTCCATATCCTTGTGACTGATAACCCTGTTATGCGTGCTATCTGGTGCATATTTGTGCCAACCTCTTTTTTCATTGCTTTCAACAATTCGTCTGCTCTCTATATATTCCCTGTCAGGACAGGAAGACGGTGGTATGGTCTTGCAAAACTGCCTATCGTGTTTTATTTATGAATTATGTAGCCTTCTTTCGGGGTGATGTTAACTTCCTTTTGCACCCAAACAGGCATCATAAATGGAGGTTGTACTTGCAAATCTAAATATGATACAGGCAAATCCGCACCTGAAGCAGCATCTTTTAGTGCAGCTTTATATTGTTGCAAGTTATAACATCCATGGAAGTTTATCCTTGTTATTAGCATTCCAGGCTGAAAGCCTGCCAGCATAAACGGACTTCCTTCTTCAATTCCTGTCAAGGCTATCACCGAAGTTAAGCCAGTTCTCGATAATGTTTTAAAAGGCATGGCATAGTCTTCTGCTCCAGTATATGGATAGCGTTCTTCTGGATACGCAAAACCTTGAGGTGTAATGTAAATCTGAGATTTTCGCAAAACAGAAAAATTCTTATGAATTTTATACGTATCTTCTATAGTTGCAGAAAAATCTTTTGAAATAACTCGGATATAATTATTGGAATAGTCTCCTGCTCCATACCCGCCTCGTACTCCATTGGCAATAAAGGAGGCGTAATCTCCCTCTGCAAGTGCAGCAGCCGATGCAAGAATATCGGCTTGTTGCATTTTGTTATCGTTACGCAGACCATCTGCATATCCTCTATGAATCTCTGCAAGCTTTGCATTTCCTTCCGCTGTTGCTTTTATCGCAGCCTCTTCATGATATTTTATCGTTTGATTTAAAGTTATGTGTGGAAATAATAGACTTTGAAACTCTTTAATTATTTCTTCTGTGGCGTCATCATAAATAATATTTACTTTGGTTCTTTTATCTATTTCTTTATTTTGAGAAAGTGAATAATTTACGATTTGCTCAAATTTATCTTTACTAAAATTGAGAAACCATAATCTTACACCTGTATTCCTACTCTTTGTAATAACCGACTGTGACTCACGAAGTGTTTCATGAACTATTTGAGAATAATTTATTAATGCTGATGCACCCTTATAATCTGAGTCTATAGTTTTAAAAGTTACTGTAACGCCAAAATTACCGTCCCTAATTAGATTTACTGTTGAAACGCTTGGATTTATTATGTAAATGGCAGGAAGATAACTTCCGTCAGTAATCAACGAACCGTCATATGTTTGACTGAAAGTTTCATTTCCAATTGACAAGCTGATCGTTACATCTTGTATATCTGCTAATTGTTTTAAATAATATTCCCATTTAATGCGAGCTTCGTCTTGGGTTTGCATTATTATATCGTGTTCTGCATAAGTTTTTATAATTGCATTAACGATATCAAGATTCTGTTGGCTTGGAGAAAAAATGTTAGGTTTTCCTTGGGAGTTTTTTGCTAGAGGCGGAATGTACCTAGTTACACTCTTACCTAAAATTGCAGAACCAATCGAAACTTGTTGTTGATCATTTGGCATAATTAACGAAGACTTTATAAGAATGCTTATTTGTTTTATCTGTTTCGGAATGGATGATTCTAACCCATCTTGATCGGTAAATTTTATATCTTTGCTGTCTATCGAAAATGTTGGAAAAAGAAAAAGTTTTAACGTATTTTTTGGGGACGGAGCTGATGTTGCTGGGTTTTGATAAAAGCCATGTGTTTTATATTCTTCATAATCGCCATTTTCATTTAAATACCAATATTTAGAAATATTAAAATAACTTGACGGGCTTGCCTCAACACTTACACCAGTTACAAACAGCAAAATTGTTATCACCAAAATACCGATAACCGTTTTAGTATTTTTCATTAAAAATCCCCCTTTCACTATGAACACTTTCTCGGAAACCAGCGACCATATATTTATCAAGGCTTCACGCCTTGGTTAATTTTTGTTTTTCCCCGGCAAAGTAAATACCGCTTCCCATTTAACAGATAAAAATAATAATGTGTCATGGAGACGGGGTTGCCGACAATCTTTCTCTATTGTAATGTCAATAACTCCAGTAGACTGTGTGAAAATCCTTTAAGAAGGGACAGGGGACGGTGGTACTGTTTGATAGATTTTTTTCCTTAAGACAACACCACCGCCCGTGCGTCCTCTGTCTCTTTCCGACTCCATACACGTCGGCGATAAAGAGCGCCCCCAAGTAGCTCCTCCTTTGTAGTTTTCTAATAAGTCTAAAAACTCCATATCACTCTTTATACTTATTTACCATAAAAATACAAATCCCTGCGAGCTTTATATAAATTCTCAGGATTAATACCCATCATTTCATGTTTTGTTTTTAGAGTCCCTTGCAAACCTATTTTTCGCCATTACCAACGATACGGTTCTCCGTATCGGGTATAACGGCGAAAAGTCATTTTCAACAAAATATTGATTAATGGAAACTTCTCTTTTTAGTAAGCAAAACATGCTTACAATTCACTACAAATGGCTTCTAAACCTTATTCAATAAAAAGGGTACACAGACCAGCTAACTAAAATCAATAAAGCCTCCCAAGCAAAAAACTTGGAAGGCTAGGTCAAATATAGCTTTATTCTCGAACCTTGCGGTAATCTATCAAATCATCCACTGTAACCACTGGCATATTGTTCTTTTGCGCAAAAGCCACTATTTCAGGCAATCGCGCCATGGTTCCATTGGGGTTTGTCAGTTCGCACAGTACACCATATGGTTTGAGACCGGCAAGCCGCATTAAGTCAACATTGGCTTCTGTATGCCCCGACCGTTCTAAAACACCATCTGGTTTAGCTTTTAAAGGAAAAACATGCCCTGAAGGAAGCAGCAGAAAAACGAAATCGCTCTCGCGATGACTTTGGCTTGTTCCTTTTCTAGAAAATATTCGTAAAAAAAATTAGCAGTATGCCCCTTTTGTGGTATAGTTTAATTAAAAAGCTACTAACATTTGGAGTTATAAGTAGAAAATGACCTATTGAAATTCCATAGCTGAGCAGCCCACGACTTCATTCTTCTGGGGCAATCAAAAATTTTGCGCGTAGGTAACTTGGAGGTTAACCCTGCAGATTCTGCTGTGAGGTTAGCCTTTTTGCGCGCAAAACTTCCGATTGGAGTACCAGTAGGTAAGGGGAGTCCTCGCACGCATTTTGCGCCGTTCGGACTCCCTTTTCCCCTGATTCACACACGGCGTGAAACTTTCGCTTCACCGCGCGTTCCATCAATATTTTATGGTTAGTCAACAACAACTTTTCTCTCATCCTGTTAAGCTTTTTCTCCGATTTTACAGGTAATTTCGGATGTACCGCAGTCCCGTGGATTCTTTCATGACACGTTTTACAAACACTCGCTAAATTTGGGACACGGTTAAGGTCTTTCAAAGACAAATATGGTTGAATACGGTGAAATTCCACATTTTCTCCACTGAGCTTTTCCTTGCACACTCTACATGTCCCTTTGTCCCGGTTGAATGCATAAGCACCGTTTAAATGATATTCAAAGTTATATCCCAAACCGTTTGTCTGTGCCACAGTGTTGCTTTCGCTTAGCAGTTGATCTTGGCGAAATAATCGCCCGGTCTTTCCCGTCCGTCGTTGATACTTCTCTCGCCCTTTTTGCGTGTATGGAGTTTCTTCCTGGTTTTTTAGTTTGGTTTTTCGCCATTTGCAAAAGGCCAGAGAGGTAAGTCCAATTTTCTTCATTTCACGGCGGGCAAGGTACATAAGATTCCAATATGTAGAAGGGATTTAGCAAAACATGTCGAACGGTGATGTTTGAAATTAAGTAGGTGCTTTGTGATTATTTGCAGACTAATTTTGTAATGTTTTTTGTTGCACTATAAAGAACTAAATCTAGATAGTACATAGTCCGAAAAAGGGGGATACAAGACGGTGGATGCAAGCGAAAATCCGTTTGAATGGCTACTGGAAAGATGGCCGAAGGAAAAGTATCAGATTATAGCTATAATTTTAGACTCCATTTATGATGGCATCTTGATTGCCGACGAAAAGAGTATCGTTCGGTATATTAATCCTGAATATACTCGCATTACCGGTGTAAAAAGTGAAGATATTGTGGAACATTTAATTACGGATGTGCGTCCGGGCGCCGTTTTACCGTCGGTGATTCAAACGGGAAAGCCGCTTGAGGCCACTTATCGGCGAGAAGGCGACATCGAATATCTTGCTGATATGGCGCCAATTATTTTGTCCGGTGATATTGTTGGTGGGGTGTCGATTGTGAAGGATGTGACCGAAGCCAGACAATTGATGAAGGAAGTGCAGCGTTACGAAAAAAAGACATCCAATTTAACAACGATGGTGCAGCAGGCTTATCGAGCGCAGTATCATTTTGCCGACATAATATATAGTAGCGCGGCTATGCACAAAGTCCTAACGGTAGCAAAGCGAATCGCGCGGGGTGATTCTAATGTGCTTATTACTGGCGAAAGCGGAACTGGCAAGGAACTGGTAGCTCAGGCGATTCATAATGCGAGCCCACGTGGCGAAGGGCCTTTTATTGCGCTGAATTGTGCAGCATTAACAAGCAGTTTGGCGGAAAGTGAGCTATTCGGTTATGAAGAGGGGGCGTTTACCGGTGCGCGCAAAGGCGGTCGGATGGGCGCCTTTGAGATTGCCGATGGGGGAACAGTTCTGCTGGATGAAATCGGCGAATTGAGTCTCGAAATACAGGCTAAGTTGTTGCGGACGCTGCAGGAACGAAAAGTCAGACACGTGGGGGGGGCGGCCGAAATCCCGGTGGATGTGCGGGTGCTGGCTTGCACCAATCGCAACCTGGCGGATATGGTCAAACAAAGCCAATTTCGTGAGGATTTGCTCTACCGTTTGAATGTGGTTCAGCTAAAGTTGCCGCCGTTACGGGAGCGTAATAATGATGTTCAAATGCTGGCGGAAAAATTTTTGGAGGTTTACTCGCATCGGACCAGACGAGCTTTTGCTTTTTCGTCGATGGTTTTTCCTGTTTTGCAGCATCACGTTTGGCCCGGCAATATTCGTGAATTAACCAATGCAGTGGAATTCGCCGCTAATATGTGTGAGGGCAATATTATTGAACGCAAAGATCTGCCCCAATATTTGCTTAGCGGTACAGAACCAGAGCTGCTTAGTGGGAAAAAACTGGATTTGGTAGTGAAGGACGCCGAGCGAAAAGCGATTACTGAACGGTTAAATGTCACTGGTCTTGATCTGTCTGGAAAAAAGCGAGCGGCGCAAGAATTGGGAATTTCTTTGGCCACGCTGTATAACAAGATTAAAGAATATGGTATCACGGCAATATAATCAATATTAATTCTAAAAATTTATAATAATAAAAAGAATTATTCTAAAATATTGGAAATTTTTAAAATACCAAATTGTTCGCGAAAAATCTAGCATTGCGAAAAATAAATCCATATTTTCCTTCTAAAAATCTAGAAATAACAGGCTACACAAGTAGCACCGTTATTTCTTTTTTATTGCGCAAAGTGCCGACAATACAGGGTTATGCGCGGCTGATGATAAACTGGCATGGATTTTGCAATAGTATAAATACAGAAAGCGATATGGGGAGGTCAGAAAATGAAAAAAATTCGTTTAGGATCAGGCGCTGGTTATTCTGGCGACCGGATTGAACCGGCCATCGAGTTGGCGGAAAAAGGAGATATTCAATACCTTATTTTTGAATGTCTGGCAGAGAGAACGATTGCTATTGCGCAGCAAAACAAGATGAAAGACCCGAAAAAAGGTTATGATTCCTTATTAGAAATGCGGATGCGTGCGGCTTTGCCGGTTTGCCATCGTAATGGTGTAAAGCTGATTACTAATATGGGCGCAGCTAATCCAGTGGCGGCTATGGAAAAGACAGTATCCATAGCCCGGGAATTGGGTCTGACAGGGTTAAAAGTAGTTGCTGTTACTGGCGACGATGTATTTGGCCAAATGCGTCAGCAGGAATACACTATTTTTGAAACAGGGAAACCATTGTCAACAATTATTGAAAAGGCTGTTTCAGCAAATGCTTATTTAGGCTACCAACCAATTACTCAAGCACTGGCTGATGGGGCTGATGTAGTTATCACCGGGCGGGTTGCTGATCCGGCCTTGTTTATTGGACCGTTGGCCTATGAATTTGGCTGGGCAGCAAATGATTGGGGTATGCTGGGAAAAGGCACTTTGGTTGGCCATCTGATGGAATGCGGCGGACAAGTGACGGGGGGTTACTTCGCCGATCCTGGGTATAAAGATGTGGCTGGTTTGGCACGACTGGGCTTCCCGATTGCCGAGGTAGATGAAACCGGTTCAGTAGTGATTACTAAGGTTGCCGACGCAGGCGGCAATGTGACTGTGGATACGTGCAAAGAACAAATGATGTACGAGATTCATGATCCCAAACAATACATTACGCCAGATGTGGTGGCTGATTTTAGTCAAGTTTCGTTTAAAAAAATCGGACCGGATCAAGTGCGTGCCAGCGGCGCCACCGGATATCCTAAAACCGATTTTTTAAAGGCGTCTGTTGGTTATGTCGACAGTTACATTGGTGAAGGTCAAATCAGCTATGCCGGCTTGGGTGCTGTGGCGCGCGGTCGTTTAGCGATTGATATTGTTAAAGAGCGGCTGGCTCTCACGGGTGTGGCTTATGACGAGTTGCGGTGCGATTTAATCGGTATTGATTCTATTCACGGAGAGACTATTTCTGCAGGGCATGAACCTTATGAAGTGCGTGCGCGTATCGCTGGCCGTACGAAGACAATGCAAGAGGCAGTCCGCATCGGCAATGAAGTGGAGACGCTGTATACCAACGGACCGGCTGGCGGCGGCGGTGCAACAAAAGTAGCACGTCAAGTGGTAGCCGTTTTGTCGGTATTGGTCAATCGTGAGCTAGTCAAAACAACTAATTACTGCGAGGTGGTTTGAAATGAAATTACTGCGTGAAATTGCTCATTCCCGTACGGGCGATAAAGGCAATATATCTAATATTTCGTTGATTGCTTACGACGAAAAAGACTATCCGTTACTCAAAGAAAAAGTTACGGCAGAAGTGGTAAAAAAATTGTTTAAGGACATAGTGAAGGGCGAGGTTATTCGCTACGAATTACCAGCCATTGGGGCGTTAAACTTTGTGATGAAAGAGGCATTGGGTGGCGGCGTTACTAAATCGTTGGCTCTTGATGCGCATGGTAAGTCCTTGAGTTCGGCTTTACTGGCTTTGGATATAGAAAAGCTCTAATTGAGAGTGCCCTAATGAGTGCTGCAACTGGTGGGAGACAGGCTGTATAGAGTGTTGGTGATGCAGCCTGTTTTTTGATTCCGTACAGACAAGAGGAGGAAATATAAATGAAGGAAGTTGTTATCGTTAGCGCGGTGCGAACGCCAATCGGGAGCTTTAATGGCGGCTTATCGTCAGTTTCTGCTGTGGATCTTGGCGCGCTTGTTATCAATGCGGCGCTGGAGCGTGCCGGCATTGCGCCGGATCAGGTGGATGAGGTTATCATGGGTAATGTTTTGCAGGCGGGGCTTGGCCAAAACCCGGCCCGGCAAGCGGCTGTGAAGGGTGGTGTACCGGTAGAGGCACCCAGCTTTACGATCAATAAGGTATGTGGATCAGGCCTCAAAGCGGTTAATTTGGCGGCGCAGGCCATTTTAGCTGGAGACGCGGACATTGTTGTAGCCGGCGGTATGGAGAGTATGACCAATGCACCTTATGTGTTGGAAAAAGCCCGCTGGGGTCATCGCATGGGTGATGGAAAACTAGTGGATGTGATGATTAAAGACGGATTATGGGATGCATTTAACAATTACCATATGGGTATTACGGCTGAAAATGTGGCCGAAAAATATGGCCTGACACGAGCACAGCAAGATGAAGTAGCAGTTTCATCACAGCAAAAAGCGATTGCAGCCATTGCAGCGGGAGCATTTAAAGACGAGATCGTTCCCGTTGTTATTAAAGGTAAAAAAGGCGATGTTGTGTTCGATACAGATGAATTTCCTCGGGCTGGGACTACTTTGGACGGACTTGCTAAACTGAGACCGGCCTTCAAAAAAGAAGGCACCGTTACGGCCGGCAACGCTTCCGGCATCAATGATGGTGCTGCAGCAGTCGTAGTCATGTCTAAAGAAAAAGCGAATGAACTTGGGCTAAAACCATTGGCAAAAATTGTTGGCTATGCTTCTGGCGGCGTCGACCCGGCAATCATGGGTATGGGGCCGGTACCGGCAACAAAGCGGGCACTGAAAAAAGCCGGTCTCACGGTAGCGCAACTTGATTTAATTGAGGCGAACGAGGCATTTGCTGCGCAATGGCTGGCAGTCGGTCAAGAAATGCAGTTCCCCGCCGATAAAATCAATGTCAATGGCGGTGCAATAGCGCTGGGCCATCCCATTGGCGCCAGCGGTAATCGGATTCTTGTCTCGCTGCTTTACGCGATGCAAAAACGGGGTGCAAAACACGGTTTGGCGACACTCTGTATCGGCGGTGGACAGGGAACGGCGACGATTCTGGAATTATGCTGACAGTTGAATAGCTGAGAGGAGAAACAAAAAATGGCGAAACAAATCAGCGCGGTCGAGGCGGCGGCGTTAATCGAAAATAAAGCAAGCGTGATGATTGGCGGCTTTTTGAATTGCGGCAGCCCAGAAAAACTGATTGATGAAGTGTTGGCGGCCGGTAAAAAAGGCCTCACGATTATCGCCAATGACACAGCCTTTCCCGATAAGGGGATTGGCAAATTGATTGTTGAAAAACGCGCCCAAAAAGCCATTGTATCTCACATCGGTACTAATCCGGAAACAGGGCGGCAGATGAATGCTGGTGAATTGGAAGTTGAATTGGTGCCGCAAGGGACGCTGGCTGAAAAAATCAGAGCAGGCGGTTTTGGCTTGGGCGGATTTCTGACGCCTACCGGTGTCGGAACGCCGGTGGCGCAAAATAAAGAAACGAAAGTTGTCAATGGCAAAGACTATCTGTTGGAATTACCGCTTAAAGCAGACGTTGCCCTGATTAAAGCCTATAAAGCTGATAAGGCGGGGAACTTGGTCTATCGGCGTTCGGCGAGGAACTTCAACCCCTTTATGGCGACGGCAGCTGATGTTGTTGTTGTCGAAGCAGAGCAGATTGTGGAAATCGGTGAGATTGATCCGGATGAAGTGGTCACGCCTGGCATTTTTGTGCAGTATTTAGTTAAGGGGTAGGGGGAAAGAAGATGGATGTAAAAACAATTATCGCCAAGCGTGTGGCGCAAGAATTTCAAAATGGCGATTATGTAAATCTTGGGATCGGTATTCCTACGCTGGTAGCTAATCATTTGCCGGAAGGCGTGACGGTTGTGCTGCAATCGGAGAACGGTTTCTTGGGAGTCGGGCCAGCGCCGGCGGCGGAAGCAGTCGATAAGGATGTGGTCAACGCCGGCGGTCAGCCGGTGACGATCATTCCCGGCGGCTCATGCTTCGACAGTGCCACGTCCTTTGGAATCATTCGCGGCGGACATCTAGCCGGAACGGTGCTGGGAGCGTTGCAAGTCGATGAGCAAGGCAATCTGGCGAATTGGATGATTCCGGGAAAAATGGTGCCGGGTATGGGCGGTGCGATGGACTTGGTGGCGGGCGCGAAACGCGTAATAGTAGCTATGGAGCACACGGCTAAAGGGAAACCCAAAATTCTGCCCAAGTGCACGTTGCCGTTAACGGCCGCGCATGAAGTGGACCTGATTATTACGGAGTTGGCTGTTTTACAAGTGACGGTTAAAGGACTAGTGTTGATGGAGGTTGCCCCTGGCGTGACAGTGGAGCAAGTGCAGGCTGTGACAATGGCTGACTTTGTCACAGCGTCAGATTTAAAGGTAATGAATATTTAATGAGCGATCAAATGATTATGACAAATCAACTTACCGGATCTGAAGTTGCAGAGATGATGTTGAAGTTAGCCCCCTATATCAACAATTTTGTGGCAGTAGATGTTGGTATTTCAATTACACTTAATGGCGTATATGTTGCGTATGAACCAGGAAAACATTTTGATCTAAAAACACCAGTCGGACAACCTGTCTTAACCGGTGCGACAAAGCTGGCCTTGGAAACAGGTAAGCGGGTGTCAAAAATTATTTCCCGTGAAAAATCCGCATTTGGAATTCCTTATGTCGCTTGCGCTACACCGCTAAAAGATGGCGGTAAAGTAATTGGCTGCATTACGACAACGCAGAGCATTCACTCTATGGAGATAGTGTCAAATACTGCGGCTGAACTAGCGGCTTCCGGCGAAGAACTTTCTGCCGGAATGCAGGAACTTGCAAGTAACTCTGCAATAGTTGACGGTTCCTGCAATAAGCTTGAACAACTTGGAAAAGAATTATTAGCGTCAGCGAAACAGACAGATGAAATAGTGTCTTTTATTCGTAATGTGGCGAGTCAAACCAATCTACTAGGCCTTAATGCCGCTATCGAAGCCGCCCGGGTGGGGGAAGCCGGCCGCGGTTTTAGCGTAGTAGCTGACGAGGTGCGCAAACTTGCATTAGTTAGCAGCGAATCTGCCAGTCGAATCGCGCAGTCACTAAATAATATTCAACAAACAATGTCGTTGCTTTCCAAAGAAATTGAGGATGTTGATGGAAATGTTGACAGCCAAAATGATAGAATCGATGAAATGGCTAAAGCAAGCCAGATTATTGCCATGATGGCGAGCAAACTATCTGATGCATCAATAGAAATGTTTCAGCTTACTGATTGATTCGATTAAACTGAGTAGCAGTTTTAAACGAACTGTATTATTAAAAACTGGGAGGAATTTTGATGATGGCATTACTTGGTATTGCGACAATTCTAATACTGTTAGCAGTCATAATCTCCAAAAAACTATCTCCGCTTGTCGCTCTCATATCAATCCCGATTATTGCATCGCTCGCTGGCGGCTTTGGGCTGACTACGAGTAAGTTTATCATTGATGGAATCAAAAATATCGCTCCGGTGGCGACAATGTTCATTTTTGCCATTCTCTTTTTTGGGGTAATGAGCGATGCTGGTTTGTTCGATCCGATTATCAACGGCATCCTCAAACGGGTAGGTGCAAAACCGACCAGAATATTAATGGGGAGCGCCCTTTTGGCCTTGCTGATCCATCTGGATGGTTCGGGGGCGGTATGCTTTTTGATTACTATACCAGCGATGCTGCCTATATATGAACGATTGGGAATGGATAAAAGGCTGCTTTGCCTAATGGTTGCTTTAGCCTCAGGCGTTAACTATCTTCCTTGGACAGGGCCTACCCTACGTGCCGCAGCAGCCATGAAGGTTTCAGTTACCGATATTTTTACGCCCCTGGTTATTCCGCAGATTGTCGGTCTTATCTATGTGTTTACGCTGGCCTTTCTGTTGGGTAAAAAGGAAGCACGCCGACTGGGAATAGACGGCGACGCAGCGGTAGATATTGTGCTCAAACGCGAGTTGAAAGCAGAAGACGCGGTCTTACGGCGTCCAAAAATGTTTTGGTTTAATGCAGTCCTTGCGATTGTCGTCATGGGTACAATGATCAGCGGCAAGGTTGATCCGGCACCAATGTTTATGATTGGCACGGTACTTGCTTTAGTGCTTAACTATCCTGTGATCAATCAACAAAAAGAACGCATCAATGCACATGCAAAAGAGGCATTGATGATGGCCAGCATTCTGTTGGCTGCCGGCGCTTTTGTTGGTATTATGAATGGGACAAAGATGATCAGCTCTATGGCGCAGGTGGCTGTTTCTTTTGTACCACCGGCTTTGGCTCAACACATTCCCTTTGCTATGGGGATTATTTCGATGCCACTGAGCCTTTTGTTTGACCCTGACTCTTTCTACTTTGGCATTATGCCGGTAGTAGCTGAAATGGCGAAAATGCTAGGGGTGCAACCGCTCGCGGTTGCACAAGCATCATTAATGGGACAAATGACAGTTGGTTTTCCAGTTAGCCCATTGACACCAGCTACTTTTCTTATTGTCGGTCTGACCGGAGTGGAACTAGGGGAACATCAAAAATTCTCAATTCCATACCTTTGGATGGCAAGTATTATTATGACGATCACTTGCGCGCTTGTTGGGGTATTCCCCTTCTAGGCAGCTAATTAAATCGAGCAAATCTCGTTGTCCGCTTCAGTAAAATCTAGCCTTCCAGGCATCCTGGAAGGCTAGATTAAATTATAGCTTTATTCTCGAACCTTGCGATAATCTATCAAATCATCCACTGTAACCACCGACATATTGTTCTTTTGCGCAAAAGCCACTATTTCAGGCAATCGCGCCATGGTTCCATTGGGGTTTGTCAGTTCGCACAGTACACCATATGGTTTGAGACCGGCAAGCCGCATTAAGTCAACATTGGCTTCGGTATGGCCCGGCCGTTCTAAAACACCACCTGGTTTAGCTTTTAAAGGAAAAACATGCCCTGGATGCCGCAGATCTTGAGCACAAGCCTTATCAGCGATTGCCGCTTTTATAGTAGTAACACG
>Ga0316604_10002005_pt1 | contig 16575 bp, 7 predicted proteins | sample OWC_soil_day20_C_FD_207650 | JGI IMG/M metagenome (GOLD analysis project Ga0316604, IMG submission 207650) | Wetland soil microbial communities from Old Woman Creek delta, Ohio, United States - OWC_soil_day20_CT | ecosystem: Environmental > Terrestrial > Soil > Wetlands | place: USA: Ohio... | reverse complement strand
TCTTATTAAGTTTTGCAGATGCCTGTGATGCATCCTGATAATAGGCATTCCATCCACCTACAACAAATGTCTCTGGACCAGCTTGTGAGAGGTTGAAAAACTGAAAATTTGCCATCTCACTTTCTGATGCGTAATAAATCCCAACAGTTCCTGGACGCATAGATCCAGTTCTGGAATTATTACCACGAGCGAAACGAACCACTTGTTGATAATCCTTCTGACCAAGTCCGGCCTCCACCATCATCAACTCATCTTCATGCCATTTAGCATCAGTAAAATCACCTACCAATAAAGGATCTTGACCGTATGTTTGCTGGTAAACTGTTAGCATCATGCCTAAAATACTTACTGCTCCCCCAAACTTATGCCAAAGAGAAGTAAAGCCTTTCCCACGATGTAATTGTTGTGGTAATGCAATGCCTACTTTGTTTTCCTGATTTAGATGGTGTATGTCCAACGTTTGTCCCTTAAAAGCTTCGAATGCTGGAAACTGCCTTACAAATTCGGCATCAGCTTTAGGTGAGAAACCATTATCCATAGCATATTTGTTTGAATTACTCCAAGTGATTGATGGGTTATTATTACGTATCTGATCCCAGCACCATGGAGCATTCTCCTTTATACCATTCAATCTGGTATTAGTCGACTTAATCCCTGTACCATTAGCCAATTTATGCGAATCTGGCATCTTTGTCAGATCAACCTTCAACTTATTATAAATATACTTCTTACTACCCGGAGGTGTGCCCGTAGAGGCGCCATTCTCATCTATGAACCTAATAGGATTGTTTGACGCATATGAATAGGGACTGAGCCACGCAAATTTGTTCATGTAAGGATCTAACGAGGAAAACTTACCAATCCTAGGATCATAAATTCTCGCACCAAAATCGATCTGATTCCCTTCACCCTTCACCTCATTATCATTCTCCTTCCCATTAAACCCATAACGATAACCTCCCAATGAATACTTCCTATCCCCCATCCCCATCCCAAAAGGATAATAATCCCCCGCACTCATCACCTCCGCAACATAATGATCCCCTTCCGGAAGCCCCTTATCACTCACCGTCACCAACACATTCCCCAAATGATTCACCAACTCATACCTCCTAACCCCTATCTTATTCCACGTCGAATCCACTTCTCCACCGACTACCAACCCTGGCTCCCACAATCCCAATCTACTACTCCCATACAAATGCTGCTCCTTCCAATACTGATCACTCCCGCCTCCAACATTCCCATATACCGCCAGCACATTCCCCACCGCATCACGCACATACCACGTCTTATCCGTCAATCCTCCATGCGTATAACCTTTATACACCCTATTCCCGCCCGCATCATACCTATATTCCAAAGAACTCCCATCCCCCTTCGTAATCCCACTTATCTTCCCATACACCGTCCACTTTATATTAACTATACTATCCCTAACATTGCTAATCAAGTTACCAATATTATCATAAATATAATTATTTACCCCCTGACTTGAAACATCCTCCGTATAAGGATCCCCCGCAATACTATCCAACACCTGCGTTAACCTGTTACTACTCAAATACCCCTGACCATCCCGCGCATACACATACTTCAAACTATCCATCTGCAACTGCTTGCCCCCAGCTCCACTCCCATACCGCGTATACCGCAATATATTCCCATTCCCATCATAACTGATATCCTCCTTATAAGCATTACCAACAGATAAAACATTCCAGCTGGCAGCCCCATTAACCAGCGAATGCTGACGCATCGCCGTCAAACGGTTCAACTGATCATACCGGTAAGAATACCCAACAGGATTACCGGAATTGATTTTTGAAAGTGCTAATGTGCTCCTGCTGATATTCCCATTATACAAATTCCGCCCCATCACATCCCCCGTCTGTCCAACCCATTTCAAACCCAATGAATTCGTATCAACAATCGCCTTATAATCCCCCGCATAATAATCCAGGCTATATGCATACGCATCCCGCGCTATAGCCCCTCTTATGCCCCCTATCACCCCATCACGACCCATATCAGTACCTGCTGTCAGATAGTTCCCATTCACACCCTTTAACCACCCCTGCAAGGTATACGCATAATCTACCCCCTGCACCAGCTCCATATCTCCTAATTCCATCCTTGCCAACGGCCCATGCAGATAATAACGATACCCCGCATCTGTCTTCGGATTCATAATCTCCCAGCCATCTGCTGATACACTATCTATTCCACTACCCGCCTTTGTCAACCTATTCTCCGCATCATACTGATAATTATAATAAAACCGATCTGCCCCACCACGCTGATAACGAACCTTATTCACCTTGCCACTTACAAGGTCATATTGATAATCCACCCGTTTCACCCCCAGATCCTGCACCTGCTGCCACAACGTCTTTACATTCCCTATCTGGTCGTAACTATAATAACTCGCCTGCAACGGCGTAGTTCCCACATCCTGATAGGTAGTTGCCGCCACCCGCTTACGCAGGTTCTCCTGGTTCAACCCCGCTGCTGCATACGCCTCATCATAAAATGTTCTCGTTATCTGTGCATCACTTCCCCCACCCAAAAATACCTCCGGCGAAGACATAAATATCTCTGATGCTGTCAGGCTAGCTCCACTCTTCTCTCCTACCTCTATCACTCTCCCCTGTGCATCATACTTTGTATAACTATACCTTCCTGTAGCCCCACCATTCACAGGCGCCACCTGCTCCGCATTCTGCGACGTCACCAACCGCCCTAACCGGTCATACCAAAAACTACTTACCCCCGCATCCGGCGTACGCTGTTGCGTTATTCCATTCAACGACTGATAACCATAAGACGTCGCCAACGTATGGGAAGGATACACCGCCGAAAACTGCATCTCCACCGTACTCCCACCTGTGCCAACAGCAGGCAGATTATACCGCCCCCAATAACTCAATGCCCCATTCAGCACTGAATCATACGCCGGACTTAACCCCAGACAAGGTACCGCCGCATTCGCCGCTATCTCCACCCCCGACAATAACCTGTTGTATAACCGAAAATGCTTCAGCGTACTCAAATTCTCAGGATAGATAAACCCCGACCCCGTATTCGTCAACGTCCACCCACAACCACCTGCCGGGGCCCCTGCACTCAATGGACACAATACCCCATTCACATACACCGCCAGGTCTCCACTGTTCAACCCCTGACCCTGCAATACCACATGGGTCCACTGCCGTAACGGTAATATCGCCTGCAGATCTGCCACCAAATGCTTTGATATAGCAAAATCTATAGTCGCACCATCCACCGCCGGTGCCATCGTATAAATGGACATATACAAATAACGCCCACTGATACAGGTATTAAACAGGTATTTATTACCCCCCGTCGTTGCCAGTACCTGGTTATTGTCCATAGCAGGATTATACAACCACCACTCCATTGCCGAATTGGTACCCGCCTGCAATACCGTACTTAACCTGTTTAAAATCGTATCCTTATTGGCCGCTACTACAGGACCACTATACGTACAGGCAGATGCTACATTATCCCGTGCATCCCATACCTGTTGCTGATAAGACGCATCCAGCAGGTGTACTCCCTCCGGTGGTATCGTGCGCACAAGGTTACCTGCCTGATCATAATAGTATAATGTAAAATGGTACAATTGCTGTAAAGCCGTCAGTTCCAACCTGGGCTTTACACTGCTGCAATAAGCGATGTACCCTTTCCTGAACTGCCGCTCTTCTTCTGCTATATATTCTTTATAAAGTACAATCCCACTTAATGCCGCATGATTGATCAGCTGCTTCATACAGCTATATGGATCCTGACTAACGGTCGAAAATACAGGCTGATTCGTTAATACAGCCGATGAATTCACCAGCAGCCTGGCCTCAAAATCCTTATAATCTGAATAAGACAAAGTGAACCCCCAACGGTGATTCAGGTAAGTGGCATAAATGCTTTCATAATTAGCACTGGTCGTATCAAGGGACATCTCAGATTGCATGGCCGCTACTCCCTGCTGGTAACCAAAGCCGCTAACATAACCCTGTGCTCCAGGGTCCATAAACACAGGCAACTGTATCTCATCCGCCAGTAAGTAACGACAATTGTTACAGCTATTCTGCAAGCTCGTAAGTTCTGCCTCTGTCAGCGTCATCGCAGCACCAAACTTATTTACAAGGAACTGATAAAATCCGCCCGCTGCGTTATTATATTCCTGCGTCAGTGCTGCCAGTCTTGCACAGATACTACTATCTGTCTTTTGAACAGAGACATTCGTCGCCTGTAACTTTACATTGTAGGGATAAGGTGCATCCAGTAACCACGGGTTACAAAGCATATCCAGCGAAGTAATACCCAACACCCCTTTGATCGCCTCTTTAAAGGATACATAACCTCCGGAAGGCGCTGCACCAGGTAAAGTACTCGCTCCATTCGGATGATCCACATCACCACCCGCCTTACATACCTGCAACAATTTTGTACGCAGCAAATCCGCCTTTGCAGCATAAGCTGCATTGCTGTTTAAACAACCCGCCAACTGTTGCATCCAGTAATCCGCCTGTGCTTCACAATTTTCACTCACAGACTGCGTAACCGCTGCTGATACCTGCGCCGCTAATGCGGTCGTATCTGTTGATACTCCTGCTGTACTGTAAGAAACACTGTTGATAAGGGAAACTTTATTTTTTAAGGCAGCCGCACAATTGTTTGTGACAGGTGTAGTAGGGTTAGGATTACTACAGCCCGAACCTTCTATCGTTCCTCCCGCATCACTTACACTCTGCAATACATACGTCAGCGATTTTGTACTACCTGTAAAGACATAACTGTAAATCTTCGCACCCGGATTCTCATGAAATGAAAACTCCACGCCCGCTGTTACACTCGCCCCCGTCGGAATATCAGGCCCGGAATAATGCATGATACAATTCCAGTTGGCAATACCCGTTGCCGGATCATAGGTAGTATTATCCCTTTGAATGCTCAGCGTGAAGTTTGACAAACTCTTCGCCACATCACAATCGAATGTACTTCCACTTTCATCAGGACGACAGGAAATTCCCTTCACCTGAACGGAACCCGTGTTGATGGCACTTGAAATACAGATAGCTGCTTCCGTCTGACCAGCTGCAAATGCCACCGAATCCACCTGTGTCAATCCAGCATATTCGTCAGGATAATACAAAGACAAGGTAACTGCACTCGTCAACCCCGCACCACTGTATGTAATTTTCAGGGATTGTAAATCAGTGCCACAGGTAGCAGTTCCTGCCTCTACATTAAAAGCAGACAACTCCGGACAGGTGGTTACGGCATAACTCAATGTATCGCCTACCACACATACTCCTCCACAATAAGCCGAAGTGCTCCGCGCTGTTGCGTAATATCTTTCCTTCAACTCAAGATACTTATCACGATACATCCGCCACTCCAGATCTGCTATCCGGCAACTGGTTACAGGCGAACAGGAAGACCAGTTATTTGCATTCGGTAACGGGTTATTATTTGTGTTCGTACTCCCTGTATTATCCGCACAATACAACAGGTAATCTACATAATCAGGTAAATTTTTAACAGCATATCCCGAGGCATTAAAACCAACCACATTTTTACTATAATTGGTAAGATCTGCTATAAAACTGGTCTTATAACTACTTAACACACCACTAAATGCTGTATCCTGTGCTACCAGCCAACTGATATTACTCTTATTATAAACAGCAGCTGGTAATACACCCGTAATACCTGCTACCGTCTGCACCTGCTTTATCTTATCATCCCACTGATACGCCGTACTATTATCATAACAAAACCGCAACGCACAATACTCCGGATGATATTTAATGAACCGTGCCGCCCATTCCGTCTTCCAATACCGCAACAACATCGTCAGCGTGAAATGCGCATCATAGGGAGACATCACCGAACCATCCTCCATCTCAAACTGCTCTTCAATATATTCACTACTGGTCGCACTCTTTATAGGGAACTCATCCCGCCAGTGATTATACAATACATTTATGCTTCTTTCCAATGCAGAATCTCCATCAAATAATGCATACTGCCCTCCCGGACTTACATCCAGTTTTAACGTATTTTCCAGATCTTCACACGGCGATGATTGACAAGAAACCTGCAAACGCTGACATTGTGCCAGCAACGAATCATACAATGTATTGGACCAGGTATTAATCGCAGTACCCGTCACCCCATTCTGTGCTAATCTGGACACCACAGCAGCCGTAAAATCTGTCTTTGCACCCAATGATGTCAGGCAGGTACTGCAATCGCTAAAACATCCTGAAAAGTCCTGACTTTGCAAGGCCTGCTGTACAAACTGCCACTGCGTCTTCAGATTGGTATTCCTCTTTATAAAATCAGCCGTATAATTAGCGATGGCTGAATCATTCAGCCCTAATTCAAAAGACACGTAATACTCGCCGATCTGGTCAAAATTCAAATTGATTACCCCTGTCAAAGCATTCACATCATTACAATTACTGACCAGACTTCCAACAGGTCTCGCCCCTGCACTATCATACAAGATCCTGTTACAGTTGTCCGTAACCCGGATCTTTAAGTCATAATAACAGTTACTACATATTGTAACGCCACTCTCACTATAGGTTTTTATCAGCTTGTCTATATTATACCTGAGCGTAGCAGGACCAGGTACTGCCGATGAATAGGTCGTGGTTGCACTCAGCTTCAGCTTTGCAGGATCAAATGTATACTGACTGGATTCTATTAATAAAAATGTCTCTTCAGTAGAATCAGGCTTCGAAGGTAATCCATCCAAATTAGCAGGCGCCCCACCCGCCAGTGCCGTCGCTATCGTCTTACCCGCTGCGTTCAGGTAACTGACACTTAACTGTCCATTTCCATCCATTACCATGTTTTTCAGGTAATGAGATGCATAACCTACATCATTGCCAAACATCCTATCTAATTCCCATTGTGCAGGTTTCCCATAATATAATTTCGTAGCTTTATTTCCCGGCTGAAACAACTCCCCTACTCCCCCCTGCACACTCATCCTTCCTGTATTATCAGGCGTATAAAGATTTACAGCAAATGGATACCCATTCGCATCCGGAATAAATTTATTCGTACTGTCACTTAAAAACGGATTCAAAGGGGAATAATAACGTGCCGCACCCGAATCATTACTCATCTTGCCCGGAACAGGAATACAGTCTGTCGTATTTCCATACACATTTGCATAAGTATAGTTTCCACCCCCTAATGCATGATGCATGCCCGGGTAATAATTCAACCTGCTCTGTGTAATTGGTGCCGGCAATATATTCACCAGTGGACGCCCAAATTCATCATACAGGGTCTCCTGGATCATTGCCCGCTGATCGGAATTGTTGACCGTTACTGTCTGCCGGGTACGAAGCGTACCATCAAAATAACTGACCACCTCCTTCTTCATTCCGCCCTCCGCATACACAGCACTATATTGCCAGTTCAAATCAGACCGGTGCCTGGCAGAATCCAGTAATTTATCAAATAGTTAATTTCTTTCAATTATTTATTTTCAGAATAAGTAGTAAACAGGGTATTCGTGGTTTCTACAAAGTCCCGGCTATGATAAGTAATGAACTCTAAATTTTACTGAATAGCGTTGCACCCTACATAACCAATCAGCATTGCTCCGAATAGTTAATGAAGCTATACCATGACTATAATTCTATAAGTACATCATAAGTACATTAAAAGGGCACTTCAATATCAAATCGATATTGAAGTGCCCTTTTAGTGATGTATTAGTACTCAATTAGTGCTATAGTAGTACTATAATCCGGAAGAAGATTTTACCTTTGTTACTGTAACCTCAAAATGTTTGTTATGGCGCTTGTAAAAGACAATTTACTCCTTCATGCCGTGCGGGGCACCCTCGGCAATCAATTCACGATTTACGAACGGAATGACCAGATTATCATTGCCAAAAAACGCGGCCCGTCAAAGAATAAGCCAACGAAAAAGCAACTGGAAGCCCGGTATAAGATGAAAGTAGCCGCAGCTTATGCAAAGGCGATCCTGCTTGATCCGGAGATTAAGGCTTATTATAAGTCATTGGCAGGGCCGGGGCAGAATGCCTATAATATGGCTGTAAAGGATGCTTACAAATCTCCTGAAGTGCAGAATATCCGGTTCGAAGATGAGACTGTAGTGGTAACTGCAAAAGATGAATTCAGGGTAGCAGAAGTGACCGTGCGGGTACTCGATGCGGATGGTGTAATACTGGAAAGAGGCGCCGCTGTTGTAGGCAGGAACGGCGTGGATTGGTATTACAAGGTGGCCAGCCGGCCGCCGGGTGGTAAAATTATAGTCGTGGCGGTTGATCTGCCCGGGAATGAAACAGTGAGAGAAGTGAAGTTAGAATAGCGCAGATTTTTGCTTATGCCGAAGCGATAATATTGCTTTTTACACTCAAAATAAATTTGAATTTTGAGTAGTCTGATTTGCCCTGGAAAGAGCAACTTTTTTTATATTTGCGTTACCCAAAACAAGTATGAAAAACTAAACCTTAGTTTATTGAATAATGAGCAGTTTTGAAAAATTGGCAATTTTGAGAAATTCACCCCAAATAGCCGATGCGCATATTTATTCCATGAAGTGCTTAATGCAAAAGCATTGACTTCGATGATGAATGACTCTCCATCTACAGCTTACTGAATAAGGCGAAGATATTTCTTGAAAAACCTTCAACTTATAAGTTAACCCTTGGGGAATTTTGTACTTATTACAGAGATCAACGACCTGAGTGGTTAGCCTGGCGCTTCTGGCTATACAGAGGAGAATGGTAATTCCTATTTAAAATCATACATGTATATCTTTTGATTCGGAAAACCAGACAGGCTTTTCACGAAGAAGGATAGTCGTGCCAAAAAACAAATATACACTATGGGTATAAAAAAAATATCTGATGAATTACAGCAATTACAAAAGGCGCTTTTAGTTAAAAGGCGTTGGGAAGAGCTGCCACCTGATGGTTTGCCTGCCATTAAACATAGCAAATCAGGCAAATCAGGAGATTTTCCGACCTACACACAAAACAACGAGGAAGAATACGAAAAACAGGCTTTAAATGAGCCTACCGAAAACGTCAATTATATTTTACATCTCAATACCTTTCATGAGTATGCTTCGAAGGATTCCCGGTTAAAGGTGCACCATATCAGTTTGTACATGACACTCTTTCACATATGGAACAAACTTTATTTTAAGAACCGTTTCCCGATTGACCGTAAGCAAGTGATGCAACGCAGCAAAATCGGTTCCAGAAGTACCTATATCGAATGTCTGAAGATGTTGTCTGATTATGGTTACATTACCTATTTCCCATCTGCGCGCCCTTATGCGCCCTGCGAGATCAGTATCACCCCTTTCATGGATAAAAGCATCTCACCTCATACGTCCGGTAGTAAAAAAGGTACCCATGCAAGTATCAAAAAAGATACCCATGATAATAAAAATGGGCCACATACAAGGCCCGAAAATGTACCACATACTAATACCAAAAATGATACTGTATCAGGCCCAAAAACGGGCCGCTTTAATTATAATAAACTAAACAAGGGTAAAACTGAGAGTAAACAGGCTCACACACCCCCCAATTTAATTAATCATAAAAATGAAATTCCAACAATGGAAGTAGTTGTCCATTGGTTTGCACAAAAAGGTCAGGCAGATAAAGAGGGCCGCAAATTTTTCTATCATTACGAGGCTGTTGGCTGGGCAATCAACGGAGAACCGATTACGAATTGGGAGGCGGTCGCCGCGAAATGGGTAGAAAGAACTAAAAACTATGGGAATAAAAAAACCGAAAAATGCTACCTGGGTAGAGATAAATCTTATGACGAACCTTTGTAATTATCTCACACCGCATAACTGCCCTTTTTCGCAGTCACCTTCTGGTATAAAAAATTAAACCCTACTGCTGCTATCAAACAAAAACCTGCTGCTACATACCACCATACCTTAAACCCGAAATGGGCGATCGTAGCAGACCCGATAGTCGGCGACAGGATCGTGGATACCGCAAATGATACGGTATACAATGCCGCATACTGTCCGCGGTTATGCTCTCCACTCCTGCTGATAAAAAAGGCAGTCATAAACGGGATACTCAGCATCTCGCCTGCGGTAAATAAAACGATGAATACAATGCTTACAAAACCTGCTGCAGGCAGGATATTAAAACTCAGGTATGCAAGGCTGGCAAGTGCCACCCCACGGGTCATGAATTCCAGTGGGTGCTTCATATTTTCAATTTTATAGATCAACACCATTTCAATAGCGGCGACAAGCAGACCGTTGAGGCCTAAGACCATCCCGATCTGCGCTTCTTCCAGGTGGAGGACTTCTTTAAAATATAAAGCCACCATGGTGGAGAGTTGTAAAAAACCGGTGGTAAATAAAATACTGAGGGCGATAAAAGCCAGGTAAATTTTGTCTTTGTAAACGCTATCACGTTTAGGTTGGTTTACGCGGGCCCGTTTACCTTTGTTTATACGTCCGGTTTCACCATTGTCTACATGTTCAATTTTGCCATAGTTTACACTACCGGATTTACCATTGTTTACACTTTCGCCTTCAGCATCAGCCGACTCACCATCGTGTCTTTTTACCGCCACATGTACCGGCGGAATCATCAACCGCATCACGATTATAGCAACCACACAAGTCAACCCATCTACCCAAAAAAGCAGGTGATAACTATAACTTGCCACTATCCCTCCCACTGCCGGCCCTATGGACCAACCCAGGTTAGAAGCCAGCCTGTTCAGGGAGTAAGACCTTGTCCTGTTTTCCGGACTGCTGTAATGTGCAGTAGCAGCTGTGTTGGCCGGACGAAATGCATCGCCCACCGCACTCAGGATAAATATACAGATACAGAACTGCAGGAGTGTGTGCATCTGCCCCAAAACTAAAAAGATCAACCCCTGCAACAGCAAACTCCAGAACTGCACCGGATAAAAGCCATAACGATCAGATAACCGCCCACCGCTAAAAGCACCGACAATGCCACCTATACCATAGCAGGTCATCACCAAACCGGCCTGTTGAACGGAAAAGTGTAGCTGCTGTGTGAGGTACACAGTCATAAATGGGATAACCATCGCACCACAGCGATTGATCAGGAGTACAACAGCCAGTATCCAGGTGGAGGTCGAAAGGCCAGCGTAGGCTTTTTTATAAAGAGAGAACAAGAGAATGCGGTTTTAAAGGGCAAAATTCTGCGCAAATGTAAATAGAATTTTAATGGTTCTACTATACTGCTCCGCAACATACAACGTTATTCTCCGGGAGTATGTAAGAAACCTTCGGGATGTATATCGCCCTGCGTGTCACCACATTCACGGATATATCAGGCAGACATATACATTCAGTGATATTGGAATGGTTTGTGTTACTAGAATGTAATAGGCGAAAACCTTGTTATTGAGTGAGGAAAGCAATGTGACGGAGATCAGTGAGTGGATCGGCTAAATGTATCCCGCACACTTTAATACGGCATTTAAGAAGAAATTCAGGCGCAACCGGGTAAGAACTTTCATGCAGGGAAAAGCCGTCCGCTATCCTCCGTATAGCGAAACTTCCTGTCAGGTTAAGTTCCTCCCTGCACATAAGACGAGTAATTCCATCCGGCGGTAAAAGGGATTTTTCCGGCGGATGATAAAATGGCTTGCTTCCAGCAGGTCGAACGTATTAGAAAATATCTTATTTTTGACCTATGCAGCAAAAACAGAACGATAATAATACCGATAAAAATATAAAAGCAGTAGGTGTCACTATTGCTGTGCATGCATTAGTTTTATTAGCATTGATCCTGGGCGGTTTCAACGCACCACCCCCACTCCCTAACCAGGACCTGGGTATGGAAGTGAACCTCGGTACCTCCGACGATGGTATGGGCGATGAGCAACCACTCAACCCCAACCCACCCAGCGCCGACGCTGCCAATGCTTCTACCCCTCAGAACGAGCCGGTACCAACTCAGGACAATTCTACCCAGGAAGATATTGCTACTCAGGACAATGAAGACGCTCCTGAGGTGAACAAACCGGAAAAACCGGTTGAAAAACCAAAGGAAGTAGCCAAAAACCTGGATACCAAGCCTACTAAAACGACCAAGAAAACTTCTGAAAATAACCCGGTTGCAGTAGAAAAACCACAAAAAGCGAAAGCCGTATTTGGTGGTGGTACTTTCACCGGCAAGAACAGTGGTAACAACGCCAACGGTTCTAACAACTCTACCGGCGAAGGTAATACCGGCAAACCCGGTGATCGTGGCCAGATCAATGGTGACCCGAATGCCAGCGGTTATACCGGCGGTGGTTTAGGTGGCGGTAAGTCTGATTTCCGGCTGAATGGTCGTAGCCTGATCAGCAAACCATCCCTCACTTACGATGGAGACGAATCTGGTTATGTAGCTGTCAATATTAAAGTTGATAGAAATGGTAATGTGATCGATGCATCTCACTCACTGAAAGGATCCACCCTGAACAACCCAAGATTGATTGAAATTGCAAAAAGAGCAGCCAAAGAATTGAAATACAATACCAATTCCGATGCACCTGAAGTACAATATGCAGTGATCCGCTTCTACTTTAAAGTACAGTAACAAGAGATTATATATAGAAAATGAATCCCTTCCCATAACCGGGAAGGGATTCATTTGTGCATGCTTATTAATAGCTCATTTCATCGTCATTTATAATAACATAATTTAATAACAATAATATATTTAGATATATTTGCATGGGAAATTCTTTTGTAGCGCTTGCCAATATATAGGTATGTTTTGCGTTATAAGGGAGAAAAACCCATCTGCCAACTAATTAGATATATGCTGTTTAGAGTAATTCGAGTCTTAAGCCTTGCAACTGTCATTGCCATATCTTTAATCGAGCCGTACAAGGCGAAGGCCCAGATGAATATGAACATGGGCGGGTATGCAAATAGTCATTATGCCGGGATTTATGGCGTACCATCCAACCCTGGAATGGCTGCCGGTACGCACTACAAATGGGACGTAAATGTGGCTGGCGTAAGCGCCGCTTTAGGAAACACTTATGCACGCTTTCCAAAGTCACTGATCTTCCATCCACCAGATTCCCTGGAAAGGCTGAAACGTAACAGGGACTACTTCCTGGATACCATGTCTACAGGAAAACAATTTGGATGGGGCAATATGGATGTCATGATGCCATCCATACTCTACTCTATCGACGAGTCGAGATCTATTGCTTTCGTATGGCGTGTGCGTGCACAGGCAAACGGTGGTAATATGAGTACCGACGTGGCAAACTTCTTTGCAAACAACTTCCCGAATGCTGCTTATAATAACCAACGTTTTGATATGCAACTTGCAAATGCGAGTTTTCATATGTGGAACGAATATGACTTTACCTATGCCCAGGTAATTAAAGACGATGGTATGCACCTGCTGAAAGGTGGTGTGACCCTGAAGGTGCTGAATGGCATCGCTGCTGGTTATGCGCAGGTAGAAGATGCGAGTTTCTATATGAACTCCACGACCAATGCTAATATTACCAGTGGTACACTGAAAATGGGTTACAATGATGGTATCAACAACTGGAAAAAACCGAATACCAGCAACTACAGACCGTTTACCGGCAACTGGGGCGTAGGTATGGACCTCGGCGTGGTATATGAGTGGAGAGCTGAAATGGATGGATTGCAGGGCTATGGCGAAAACGACTGGAACCCTGAAGGCGATGATTATAAAATGAGACTGGGTGTGAGTATCACTGATATCGGTGGTATCTCTTACAAAAAAGTAGCTTCCAATACCGACCTCAATCTGGTGGCTTCAAATATCAACCCGAATGAGATCAAAATGAGAAGAGGTGAAGGTTGGCAGGCTTACTACCGCCGCCTGCAGAACTACTTTACACCCATTGCCAGCGACGAAAAGTTCCGTATGAACCTGCCGACTGCACTGAACGTAGCATTTGATTATAATATCGATGCCCGCTTCTTTATCAATGGTAATGCAGTGATGTCGCTGAACAGCGGCCGCTACGATGCGAGCAAGACTTACATGGTGTCTCACTTTACATTGACGCCAAGATATGATGCCCGTAATTTTGGGGTGTATATTCCAATCGATGTCAATAACCACAGCCAGTTCGATATGGGTGCTGGTTTCCGTCTGGGTCCGCTCACGATTGGTTCAAATACCGTGTTGTCTAACCTGTTCCAGAAGAATAAGAACAGGCTGGATGGTTTCGTAGCAATCCGGTTGATACCAATGAACTTTGGTAAGACAGTGCTGGGTTGCCCTGCTACACAGTTCTAAGTAAAGGTTAATTTTTCCAAAATAAAAATTTCATGAAAACGGGGACTCTCCAACAGGCATGAAATCTATTTCGAAAATAAAAGGCTTGTGTTTTACGACACAAGCCTTTTTTACTTTTCCGGAAATGTGAATTCATTTAATTTTGGGCATGAACTACCAACAAACTCTGGACTACCTTTATGAGCGCCTGCCCATGTTCACCCGTGTGGGGGCCAGCGCTTTCAGAAAAGACCTGCACAATACCATCGCTTTATGCGAACAACTGGGCAATCCCCAACGCCTGTTCAAAACAGTTCACGTAGCCGGTACTAACGGCAAAGGCTCTACCAGCCATATGCTGGCAGCCATTTTTCAGCAGGCGGGTTACAAGACCGGATTGTATACCTCTCCGCACCTGAAAGATTTCAGGGAGCGGATCCGTATCAATGGTGAGATGATTGACCAGGAGTTTGTCGTAGAGTTTGTACAACAAATACAACCTTCTATTGAACAACTTGATCCTTCCTTTTTCGAACTGACAGTGGCCATGGCGTTTCAGTATTTTGCACTGGAACAGGTAGATATCGCCATTATTGAAGTAGGCCTTGGTGGCCGGTTAGATAGCACCAATATTATCACTCCCGAATTGTCAGTGATCACCAATATCAGTTATGATCACATGAACCTGCTGGGCAATACCCTCCCTGAAATAGCCAGTGAAAAAGCAGGCATTATCAAACCCAATATACCGGTGGTAATCGCGCAGACACAGTCTGAAGTAGAACAGGTATTTATTGATAAGGCAAAAGCCATGGAAGCCCCCATTACCTTTGCAGACCAATATTGGCTGGTGCAGGATAATGACCTGCACAACGGGCATTTGCAGCTGCAATTAAGACCACATCAGGGTGAACAGGTATGGGATATCAAACCAGATCTGGGAGGACAATACCAGGTAAAAAATATCATGGGTGTACTGAGTGCTGTGAAAGTATTGCAACAGGCAGGATGGGAACTACCGGATGAAGGCGTAAAAACCGCCCTGAGTCATGTGAAAAAATTAACCGGCCTCAGAGGCAGATGGGATGTGGTGGCACATAACCCGCTCACCGTATTTGATGTAGGACATAATGAGGCAGGCATTGGTGAAATCATGGGGCAGCTGGAACATATGACATACAGACATCTGCATATAGTGACCGGTTTTGTAAAAGATAAGGAAGTGAGTAAGGTATTAAAACTCTTTCCACCGGCAGCCACCTACTATTTTACAAGGGCACAGATACCCAGGGCACTCGATGAAAATGAGCTGGCAGAGATGGGTGCAGCAGCGGGTCTGAGAGGCAAGGTGTATGCAAATGTGCAACAGGCTTTTTCAGCGGCCAGGCAGCATGCGCATGAGGAAGATGTGATATTGGTATGTGGTAGTTTCTTTATCGTCGGCGAAGCAATGTAATGAAAACATACATGAAAGAGAGAATTTACCAACGGGGAATGAATACCATTTTCAAATGAAAAGAGCGTGTATCTGTTTTGAAGGTACACGCTCTTTTCATTTGAATGCGCTTTCTATTATACGAAAGTCAGTTCTTTCAACTTTAACAATGCATAGAATACGCAGGTCACATGCAGACTTTGCAGCAATTGATTTTCTTTCAGCATCGCTTCCAGTTCTTCCATTTCCAGCAGCACGATTTCAATTTCCTCATTCTCATCCAGGTCCTGTTCCTGTACCTTCTTCCCTCCTGTAGCCAGGAACATATGCGTGAGGTTATTACTACTCGCAGGGTTCGGAGCGATTTTGCCTAAGCTGATCAACTGATCAAATTCGTACCCTGTTTCTTCCAGCAGTTCACGACGCATGGCATATTCAGGAGAAGGATCGTCGTTATCCATCGTACCACCGGGTATTTCCAGCAAGGTCTGTCGGATTCCATGACGATATTGTTTCACCATAATCACCCGCCCCTGATCATCCAGGGCTAAGCAATTCACCCAGTCATTGTATTCCAGTACATAGTACGGGGTTACAATTTTGCCTTGTGGTGTCTCGCATTTATCTTCGCGGGCTGTTAACCAGTTACTCTTAAAAAGATACTTTGATTCAAGCAGTTTCCAATCTAATGCAGACATATATTCAGTTTAAAGTTTATTGCCAGTTATTCCGTTCTTTCAGCCTTTCGATGTGAGCCAGGTGGTGTTTTCCATGCCAGGAATAGGTACCTGCTACTTTTTTCAGGAAGAAAGTTTCACCATGTTCCGGGTGG
>Ga0316604_10002004_pt1 | contig 16576 bp, 11 predicted proteins | sample OWC_soil_day20_C_FD_207650 | JGI IMG/M metagenome (GOLD analysis project Ga0316604, IMG submission 207650) | Wetland soil microbial communities from Old Woman Creek delta, Ohio, United States - OWC_soil_day20_CT | ecosystem: Environmental > Terrestrial > Soil > Wetlands | place: USA: Ohio... | reverse complement strand
CGGTGAACTTTTTCCCGCCGACAAAAGACTGAGGGTTGTCCTTGCCTATTTCCCCGCCATGGACGCTCTGGCTGAAGGAGGTGCTGCCGGTGTGGACGTTATAGCGCTCGCCGTAGGTTCTTGCCCAGATATCGCCGGAGCTCTGCTGTCCGCTGCGAAGGTCACCCAGCCGTTTTTTGATTTCGTTCATTTCGCCGTACCACATCACCTTGCCGGAGGCACTTTCGGAGATGGCGGCACGCACCGGGGCCGAGGGGGTAAAGGTATTGTATATATAGTAGTCCCCGGCGATAAGAGTGCTGCCGCTGGTGCTGTCGGTATAGGCCGAGGACAAGCTGCTGCCCTGAGCCAGAGAGTAATGCCAGATGCCCAAGTCAACGCCGCTGGTAGTGAAGGTGGCGGTATTGGTAGTGGCGCTGGACAGGTCGATGACCTTGTAGGCGGTGTAGAAGTTGGTCGTAGTCGATCCGGTGTTGGTGATAGACAGGGTATAACTGCCGGTGGCCGAGGAGGTGATGGTGAGGGTGTCCAGGCTATTGGCGGCCAGATTGGTATAAAGACAGATGGTGCCGCCGCTGCCGGAAAGGGTGGCGGTGGAGAGACTATAGTAGCTGCCGGAGACGAACTTCACCAGGCTGCCGCTGTTTAAAGCCAAGCTGGTGAGGGCCGAGTCGCCGGTGACTGTCCAGGTCGAGTCGTTCATGGTCAGGTCCAGGGTGCCGCCGGATGCCACATTGGTCACTCCGGTGAGAGTGCCGCCATTTTCATTGGTAATTGTAACAGTGCCGCCGGTCACATACGCCACATAGGTACTGCCGGAGATGGTGCCGCTGCCGGAATTGGTGACGGTGATGGTACCGCCGGTGCTATAGATACCATAGCTGCCGCCGGTGATATTGCCGGTATTGGTAACGGTGGCGGTACCGCCGGTGTTATAGATACCATAGCTGCCGCCGGTGATGGTACCGGTATTGGTAACGGTGGCGGTACCGCCGGTGTTATAGATACCATAGCTGCCGCCGGTGATGGTACCGGAATTGGTAACGGTGGCGGTACCGGCATTTTCGATGCCGGAGTTCGATGTGCCGGTGATCGTGCCGCTATTGGTAACGGTGATGGTGCCGCTGTTATCAATGCCGTCGGAGGTAGTGCCGGTGCCGGTGATGGCGCCTGAGTTGGTGAGTATGGTGATGGTGCCGTCGTTATAAATGCCGTAGGTGCCGCCGCTGATGCTTCCGCCGCTTTGGTTGGTGATGGTGCTGATGGTGCCGCTGTTATCAATGCCGTCGGAGGTAGTGCCGGTGCCGGTGATGGCGCCTGAGTTGGTGAGTATGGTGATGGGGCCGCTGCTTTCATTATAAATGGCGTCGTAGCCGGAGATGGTGCCTGAGTTGGTGATGGTGCCGATGGTGCCATCGAGGTTGCCGATGCCTACGCCATAGCTGCCGGTGCCGGAGATGGTGCCTGAGTTGGTGATGGCGGTGATGGTGCCTTCGTTATAAATGCCGCTCTCGTCGCCGGTGATGGTGCCTGAGTTGGTGATGGCGGTGATGGAGGCTCCTGTTTCGCAGTTGATGGCGTCCCAGCCGTAGATGGTGGCGGTGGCAGAGCCGGTGGCTGTGTTGATGATGATGGTGTTGGTGCCGCAGATCTCGATGCCGGTGCCGTAGCCGGAGATGGTGGCGGTGGCAGAGCCGGTGGCGATGTTGGTGATGGTGGTGTTGGTGCTGCCGGTGTTATCATCAATGGCGTCGCCGGTGCCGGAGGAGATGGTGGCGGTGGCAGAGCCGGTGGCTGTGTTGATGATGGTGGTGCTGGCAGAGCTGTTGGATATGCCGGAGATGGTGGCGGTGGCGGTGTCGGTGGCAGTGTTGGTGATGATGGTGTTGGCATCGCTGTTGGATATGCTGGAGATGGTGACGGTGGCAGAGCCGGTGGCCGTGTTAGTGATGTCGGCGGCCCAGGCCGCCGAGGGCGAGACGGCCAAGAGGGCCGCCGCCAGGGCGCAGGTAAGGAGGCCGCGTCTGGCCGCCTGGTGTTGTCTGATTTTTTTCTTGAGGTGGCGAAGCATTTTAGCACTCCCTATCTTTTTCTTTGCCCCAGTTTTTCGGCACGGGAAAATGTATGTCCGGGCAAAGAAATGAAATTCTATTCTTACATTAACTTCTATAATAGCAAAAGGGGACACTTTTTACACTATCTCTTTCGCTAGACGGGAAAAACAAAAAACGATAGTCCTGCTATCGTTTTTTATAGCTGTGACTATCGTTTTTGTTAGCCGTCATCACGCGGAAAGCCCCGGAGGGCATAGGCGATGAGCTGGGCCCGGTTTTCCAGTTTTAGCTTGGCCAAAAGATATCTGATGTGATACCTAATGGTTACTTCCTTTAATTCCAGTTGCGCACCAATCTCTTTATAAGTCAACCCCTGGCTAAGCAACCACAGAACTTGCTGCTGCCTTTCGTTCAAGTCGGCGGGGTCTTTGATGCCATGCCGCCCCCGGCGGCTGAATTCACGCCGGAGGTGATCCGCCAGACCCGGGGCAAGAGGAATCTGACCGTTGGCCAATCCGTCCAGCTGCCACAGCAAGGCCTCCGGGTCCATATTTTTCAGCAGGTAGCCGTCGGCTCCCGCTTCAATGGCGGCAAACAAATTTTTTTCATCGGCAAACGCCGTGAGCATTACAATTTTCGTTGCCGGGAACTCTTTCTTGATGACTTTGGTTGTCTCGATGCCGTCGCAGTCTGCCAGTTGAATATCCATCAATACCAGCTCCGGCTGCAGCATTTCGACTTTCATCAGTGCCTCGGCGCTGGTGCTGGCTGTGCCAACAACTGAAAAGTTGCTGTCGCCTAAGGAAAAAATATTTTTCAGACCGGACACAAGCAAGTTGTGATCATCTACCAGCAGTGTTTTTATCATATCCTCACCCTATTTTCTGCTTTTTGAGGGGGATTAGCACCCAGATCGTTGTTCCCTGGCCCGGACTAGAATGAAGGCGCAGCTCTCCTCCCGCCTCCTTAGCTCGTTCAGCCATAATTTTCAAGCCGAAATTTCTGCTGGCTGGCAGGTCTGCCGGGTCAAAGCCGCAGCCGTCATCCTCAATCAGGACAGTGGCCTGTTCAGGGGTGCTCTCTATACGGACTTTCACCTGTCGGGCTTGGGCGTGCTTGCGGATATTGGTCATAGCCTCCTGGACAATACGCAGCAATTGAACCTCTACGGTGGGGCTGAAAAGGCAAGTGAGAGGCTCTGGTGGCAGCACAAGCTGGACGCGAATGGCGTGTGCCTTTTCATACCATGCTAGATAAGTCCCGAGGTTGGAGGCAAAGTCGTTCTGGGAGGAGTCGCTTTTTTTCAGTCCGGCGATGGCTTCCCGGTCATCGCTGTTCAACTTTTCCAGTACCGAGAGCAGTTGTTCCAGGTGATGATTGGCGTCCGCATTATGATGCTTAGTTAACAGCGTCTGTACCAGCCGCAGTTCCATATGAAAGTAGTTCCATAGCTGGACCCGGCCATCATGCAGTTCCCGTCCCAGTCGTTCCCGCTCGGTTAAAATGGACAGCGCTTTTTCTTGATCAACGATCTGCTCCTGTGCGTGTTTTTGTTGGCTGATGTCATTGAGCAAAATAATGTACCCCAAGGGATGTCCGGAAGCAGATTCGAGCGGAATGCGCCGCATTTGGTAATACCGTGACCCCTCCGGGTCGTTCCGCGCAGTTTCCACCGGCTCAGGCTCATTGGCGGCTTGAGCCAGGGCAGGCCAGACGGCGGCAAGAGCTTGCAGCTTATCGCCAATCGTCGCAGGCACATCGGTCAGCATTTTTTCTGCCGCCGGATTGATGTACACAACATAATCCTCTTCATCAAAGACCAGCAGACCATCGATGACATGGCGTGAAGCTTCCGCCTGGGCCAAGGGAGTAAGGCTGTATAAATTCCAGCGGTAGAAGATCCAGACCACCAGCAGGCTGTTGAATAGAAATCCCCAAGGAATGGATTCAATTCTCCCGCCGGAAAGCGTCCATATGGCATGGCTGACCCAAGCAAGCAGCACCGCTCCCAGATACCATACCGCCTGTTTCCGGCGCAGGCCGGCGCTAAGCACGATCCAGCGAACCACCACCACCGTAGTAATGACGCCGGTAAAGTAAGCCCATCCTATGGCGAAGCGTTGTCCCGGGCCGGCCACTAAAGTGATGGTTTGACCCGACAACCAGGCGGTTTGGCAGACTAAGCCCTGCCAGTTGGACAGGAGCAGAACAGCCAGGCCGACGATGATGCTGCCAAACCCAATATGGATGATCGCCGGGATGCGGTTTTTTTGCCAACTGAGCTGCAGAGCGAAGACCAGCCAGATATAAGGCAACAGGCAGGCAATGATTTTTTGAATGGCAACCCAAAACAGTTTGCCCTCCAAATTGGGGCTGGCATTGATTTGGAGCAAGGCCACTAACCAAATTATTTTTCCCAGCTGGGCGAAAATCACTGTGATGGCTCCAGGCCGCTCGCGAAACCGCCAGGTATAAACCGCCAGTGCTTCCAGTGCTGCAATCACGAATAGGTATAACCATGTATTGGTAATCGAATACGTTTGAGTCAACATAGTGGGATTAGTCCTCTCTAAGTTGAAAAAAATGGCGTAAAAGAAGTATTTGTGGAAGCTGAAAGCTAATTATCCTTTCATTTCTATAAAAGAGAAGAAGTATCCTCTGTATAGGGGTTAAATGTCTTGGAATGTCATAGGGTTTCCCCATATATTGAAAAATTGGCAGGAAGGCAATAGGGTATAAAATCACATAGAAATAGTAGACAAAAGGCAACTTAAGCGACCAGAAAATCCTGCTTTGGGCGACCTAATGGACCCCTTAGACTGTATAAAACCGCCCTTTTTGAATTCCCAATTGGAAAATTAGTGTTTTCCGCAGTCTACTGAGTCCGTCAGGTCGCTTAAATCGGAGATTTTAGTGTTGCTCTAGTTGCCTTTCGTCCACAAATTCTACGCAATTATATTCCCTATTGCCTTCCTAATTGCCTTCCTTCAATCTATGGTGTTTACTGTACTTTAACACTTACTAGGCAATTGCCATAGGTCTGGAAAGCACCTAGTCTTGAAAAACTATCTATAGTCCGTTCGATATGCAGTTCCAATAAATCCCCATGCAAAAACTCCTCCTTAGAAAATTTTATTTCTTTTGATTCTAATTTGCTTGGCATCCATTTTAAGTAATAGCGCATCATATCGTTAATCATTACTTCGAAGTATGGCATCGTCAAGGCAAACAGTCCTTGAATAACAATTCCGGAGGACAGTTTACTATCAAGTCTTATTTCTTTAAGTTTTCTTTTTGACAGGTCAATGGATTAATCATTTTTTAAAGTCAGTAATATTGGCTTATTCACACAGCACCCTTACGCCCCAATCATGACTTCTTAGAGTCTTTTATTTTTTTCCTAATATCAGAGAATCGATTAATTTCTTCTCGCAAATTATCTAGCTCGGGCTTAATATAAGTATACTTATCGCTATGTGAATGTCCTTCCATATATCTGCAACACAAAGAGAAGGATTCAATAATCTGATCTCGCAATGATTTATCAAAATTTACGTCTTTCAAGCTTTCCATACTGACTCTTTCATTAAATCGTTGGACAACTCCGCAAAATAGTTCAAAGATTACTAGTGCCTCATAACTTGTTCGTAAAGCGGCAAATCCATTTTTAATACAACTCTGTCGTTCTTCGGGCCCTTTTTTGGCTGCCTCTTGACAAAACTTTTCAGCTTTTTCTGCATTTTTATATTGTTTTTCGTAAGATGGAGCATTATTCAACCAGATGGTTCCTGGTTGTCCATTGATTTTTTCAATCCAGTGGCAAGAGCACTTCATACCAATGTCACTGCAAGAACCAATTATACAGGAAACAAATGCCAAGTCATGTGTGAATATAATTAACTGTCGCTCATTTGCTTCTCGAACTAGTCGTTCTGCAATTGAACTCTTACGCTCTTCGTCCAATGAATTTACTGGGTCGTCAAAGACTATTGCTTTGTTTATCCCAGAGATGCGAACTTCAGATAAGAAGTCCGCAATCGATATAACTTTTTGTTCTCCTTCACTTAGGATTTCGGAAGGAATACGATTTTTTATTTTTAATTCGCGATAAGAAATTCCTTCGCTTCCCGTATGTTTGATTTCTACTCCAAAACCACCATCTAATTCATTACACAGTTTTGAGAACTCATCGTAATATGTTTGATTAAAGTATTTGTTGGATAGTTCTTTTTCTTTATCAGTAACCTTTTTAGTTGTAATCTGGTTTTTAGCCTCGTTAAGTTTGTGTTTCTGATAAAGTTGAATAGTATATCTCTCAATTTCAGCAAAATGAGCGTTCAGTTTTTCCTTGTGCACCAAGTATGTAATAGTCCTATTAATTTCTTCTAACTTTTCATTAGGTTCTTTATCTTTTAGTTCGTTAATTTGTTTGTCTATAGTAGCTATTATTGATTGCAATGACTCAATTTTAATTTCATGTTTATCAAGATCTTGCGCATTTAAATTATCAATAGAATTGATTACATCTTGACAAAGCAATTGCGTTGAGTGAACTTGTCTTCTCAAGCAGCTTAATACACCAGGATAATTCTCGACAAGCCACTTCTCAAGAATTGATCCTTCATCAATAAGATAGAATGAAAGTTCAGCATAATCTTTCTTGTGTTTATCCAACTCTTTTTGCGTGGCTTTTAATTCTTGTTCCGCTTTGCTCTTAATAAAGATCCAGTATCTGTTAATTAGTTCCAAGGCATCTCTGCCTAATTGCTGGTGGCAAAATAAACAATAATTCCCTTCTGTAGGATAATTACCAGTATCTTGAGTCAATGCAAATGTATGAGCGGCATCAATAAATTTTTTCCATTCTTGACTCCCTGTATTACTAATAACATCGGTTGCAAAGGAATCTATACTTTCTTGGCGTGCCATTTCTGATTTATCAATATAATCCTCAATATCACGTTTTACAGTAGCTAGGCTTTCTTCGATAAAGAAGATGTTAATTTTATTAATATTGCTTATTAGGTTTGTTATAGAAGCCCTAGTATTTTTCAGATCACTGATTTCTTTATCTCTCTTCATTGTTTGTAAAACTGTTTTTTGTTCTTCGGCCTGTAATTTATTAATTTTATCTGTTTCGGCAAAAGTAGCGTGCTTTTTTATTTCGTCAATCGGAGTATTATATGAAAGACTTTGAATCAAGTTCTTAATCTCAGATTCTCCATCAAATAGAGCAGCATAGTTTTTATCAACTAAGCCATTAATTTCAAGTGTGATTTTAGCCTCTACTTGTTTAAATGCCTTTACTAGCTCAGAAAAAAATTTTAACCCGGCCGGTTTAAATTGGAATTGATTTTTGTTGTTTAAATGAACGTCAGCGCTTTTGCTATCAAAAACTGCAATTTGTTGGAATTCCGGTTTATCCTTTTCTTTAGGGTATTCTATAAAATAATCAGAACCATCTTGTGCAAAAATAAATTTTGCTGAAGTATCAGTCTTAGTAGGAGTATATATATTATTGATAATATCTTCGATAGAGCGAGAAAAGCAAGCCTTTTTTAAAAGTCTACAGTAGCCGGTTTTTCCAGTTCCGTTTTTCCCAAATATCACTGTAACATTATCACTAAAATCAATTACTTGGTTATCAAGTAGCGCGTTTACTCCTGTAACATCACGCAATTGTTTCAAAGCTAACTTAGAAGGGAATTTACTGTTGTTTAGGACTGCGCAACTAAAATTAATCTCCTCGCGTATACTCTTCTTTGGGTTCAGCCCAATATCTTCAAGCAGAAACGAATACGCATCATTGATAATACTATCGTTAATGCTAGAACCTGTAAGTATTTTATCTGAAAGATATTGTTCCCAATATGAGAGTGAACAGGCAAAAACTTTAATATCTGATTCCAGTGTAGATGTGGTTCCATCTCCATTTTCAGACATCATAACACCACCCAGTCTGTAGCTAACTAATTCTAATATTCACCCTTTCTCCCCCATTTCCTTCCAAAATAATACTTCTTACATTACCTGTCCACGCACTACTCGGATGCTGATCCTAATTAGCCTTCCTGACAGCCCAAAGGGGCACGCTGTCTTATAGAATCGTGTCAAGAAAAATTCGCAAAAGCCATCGTCACTCCGGAAGAGTTAAGCGGTCTTTGCTAGTTGAAGTTGACTCTCAGTAATGATTTTAGTATTGATATAAGAACGCCGGTAGACCCGTCTTACTATACTCAATGAAATAACTGGCCACGAGCCGAATATAAAAGCTTGACGGCTTTCACAAAATTCTCTAGTTCATATTTAAGGCTTCAAGAGCTTGGACGGCTGTTTGCTGCATATCTGGCATCAAATGGGAATAGGTGTCGAGCGTCATTTGTATTGTAGAATGCCCTAGCCTTTCACTTATAACCTTGATATTAACGCCTTGCTTCAACAATAAGGTTGCATGCGTATGCCGCAAATCATGAAAACAGAATCCCCGATCCAGCCCGGCTTGTTCAAGCATTTTCTTAAAATATCGCGTGGTAAAATTTGATGTATCCACGGGCTTTCCGAATAAATTTGCAAACACAAGACTTTCTTTTGTATCGTACTTATCACCTAAGAAATTTATATACTCTTGCTGCTCCGTTTTATACAATTCAAGCGCTCTCTTGACGGTCTCGGTTACTGGAATTCGGCGCTTTGAACCTTTGGTTTTCGGTTCCTGAAATATCATACCTTTCGTGGCAGAAGATACTAAGGAACGTCGAACATTAACTAAATTTTTAGGCAAATCTATATCATCCCATGTTAGTCCGAATATTTCACCCAATCTCATACCAGTATTAAGTGCCAACAATATTACTGTATATGACATTTTCCTATGATACTCACTTGCCCGTGACGGTTTTCGACGTTGCTTTACCCCTATGTAAAAGTACTCTCCATCCTTGGCCACCTGAAGTAATTTATTTGCCTGTTCTTCATTCAACGGTCGGATTTCCTTTTTGACCAACCTAGGTGGCTTGGTCGCATGAATAATATTACGGGTAATTATACCGTCCTCTATTGCCTGGTTAAAGGCCATCGACACGTAGCGCCTTGTTGCCCGCACAGTTGAAGTTGAGACTCCTGAACCAGACCGACCTCCTTTTATAAGCATTTCATTAAATACTTTTCGAAAATCCTCCGGCGCTAGCTTCCGAATAGGCTGCTCTCCCAATGCTGGCTTAATGTAACTTTTAAGGCATGATTCATACTTCTCAAAAGTCTTGATTCGCACATTTGGTTTTATACATTCATTTAGCCAATGATATAGCCAATCCCATAAAGTTTTCTTATCCGCACCTGGTTTCAAGCCATTCTTTATATCATCCAAAAACTTTTTCCCTTTAGTCGATACCTCCCTTTGACTTTTTCCGGTTATCAATTTCCGCTTTGATTTATTCGTGCCCGGTACTATATAGCTAAATTGCCCCTCCCATCTATTGCGCTTCTTATTGAAATAAATTGTTCCCTCTCCAAAAGCTCGTTTTTTTGCCAAGTTTAACACCCCACTTCAGAGCAAACCCAATATCAAGGGTCTGCAACAACTTTTTGCTTAGCTTACCAACAACGCTGGAGCGGAACGATGGCAAGGGATCGTGGAATAATAGGGGGAGGCCCGGAGGGGGTTCCTGTTATGCCGCGAAAGTCCCTTGTTTTCGTGAGCACCTGCGATATAATCCAAGTTTGCAAAAAATCGTTATTTCCTGATATTTATTGACTTCTAAATACAATTTTTATCTATGCATGCCAAGTTTATTTTTAAAATTCAACTGTATTTCTTTTATTGCTTCCTCAGCCATATCAATAATTTTGGAACTTCGTGTCTCTATGGCTTGGGTAAGTAAATTAACTGTTGAAGTTGGCAGTTTAAAACCTGGATGATGTTGCCTCTCAAAAATATCTTGTTCTTGCTTGAAATCGTGAGAACTAACTTTTTTAATAAATTGACTGATTTGCTTATTAATCTTTTTTTGGTCATCAACATATATACTCACCCGGTGACGTGCCCGGCTGATATCAACATAATAACTATTCCGGCTATTTAGTACCATTTGCGACGAATCCAAATTAACAATTACCCTATTTTCCGTTACCCCTTGGGCTTTTTGGGTCGTAATAGCATAGCCATGATCAAAATGATTGTATTTATCTGCATTAATAACGACCTTTTGGCCACTTGTTTCCACCGTTATCTTTTGACCTTCAACAGCTGCAATAATGCCAGTCTGTCCGTTCTTAACATTTAGCTTATAATCATTTTTGAAAAAGATAACTTTGTCACCTCGGGAAAAGTCACGTACAACTTCCGGTAATTTCCCTGTTTGAATAACGATATTAGTTCCTTGTTCCAACTTGCCACTTTGAACTAACTTAGTACGAATGGATTCATTCAGCGTAATGCGGTCTTTGTTTTTCGCCGTCAGAATAATTGTATTGGCCTGATCGCCAGCAGATAAACTTGTATATTCTTCGGTAATTGCTCGAAATCGTTTAGCATTGGAGGCAATTTCCCTGGTACTGTCAGCAACCAATTCTAAACTCCTATGGATATCCCCTTTGACGGCCTCCCTCACGGCTTGCAATAATTGCTGATTCTCCCTCTGGCGAATTATGTCAGTCAGATAGCAAGTGCTAAGTTTACCTGACTGTACTAAGTTCGAAAATGCGTTGCCAGTGCCGATCGGCGCAAGTTGCTGATAATCTCCAACGAAAACGACTTGTGCCTTTTTTGCAATAGCTGCCTGCTGCAGCGTCAAAAACAAGTTATTGTTAATCATACCGGCTTCATCGACTATCCAGACTTCACGAAATTTTCCAGGCTTGAGGTTGTCAAAATTCCAGGCCGTTTTAGTATTTAAATCCTCATCAAGGTTAGAATTGCCTGCCTCTTTTTCAAGGCGGTTTAACATTGAATGAATAGTACTGCTCTTTATTCCTGCATCAGACTGCAACCCTTCGGCAGCTTTACCGGTATATGCGGCACCAGTTACCCGAAATCCATTACTTTCCCATACTTCCTTGGCAGCGTTCAGCATATAGGTCTTTCCTGTCCCTGCAAGTCCCTGGACACCGATAAACTGGTCTTGATGAGCAGTAATGTGCAATACCGCCTCTGTCTGCTCAGCGGATAAGTTCAATCCTTTTTTCTGGAGAACAGCTAAATCTGTTCTAGCTTGTTTGACTGGAATGTGGGACATCTTATTTCTAAATTCTAGCGTTATTCGCTCTATTTGACTTTCTACAGCTTGATTTGCAATGGTCGTATAATAAACCATGCCCCCACCTTTTTGAATGCTTCCTAACCGAACAATATCGCTTTTTTCTAGAATCTGTCGAAAATCTTCACGGTTTACTCCAGAGATGCAGCCCTCAGCTAAAACGGCTCTCTCTAAATCCCATTCAGTAAAAGCAAACTGCTTGTCTGACAAACGTTCTACGGCCTGCTCAAAGGCATTAATTTTATCGGCCGAATTTAGCTCCAGAGATTTAACTGATTTTTCAATTTTTACGTCACCGATTTCAAGAATTGTCTCCCGCCAAGATTTCTGTAGTTCACCTAAATCCCGGTGTTCCTTAGCATGACGAGTTACTAAGGTAGCTTTCGAGGCACTTCGTGCATCAGTGGCATTCCAGGTTTTTAGTTTTTCGAGTATTTCCTGCCGCCGATTCGAAAATGTCTCCAATATTTCCTTGTCCATGCCGGAAAGTTCAAAAAAACCTCGTTCTGAATCGGTTAGTTCTACAGAATAACCTTTTGCTTGCAAATTTACCGCTAATTCATTTCTATATAACTGACCATAGATAATTTTATTTTGATAAATGTAATCGTTAGTGATGGCATAAATTTTTTTGTTATAGTAAGTTTGGTTCATAACTACGCAATGGTCATGCAGCTGTGGGTCACTGCGTCGCGAAACATAATGTCGAAATCGAGCGCAAACCATATTGCCTGTTTTAACCGTTCCGGTAACACCATTATGAGTCACTCTTGCGACAATTTCGTTTTCTTCTATCTGTCGCAAAACCTTTTCAACTGCGGCGTTATGGGCGGCTATCATATCCTGGCGCACATTATCGCTAGCGGCTGCTGCTACAGAAACTGACTTCGGCGCCGAAAAGGTAAGATCGAAACCCGCTCGCTTTGGATTATTCCCTAATAATTCTTGAAACTTTTTCGCTTCGATTGGATCGCCTTCTTTTAGGGCAACCCTTTTACAAAGCTTGCCCTGCCAGTGATCATACTGGCTTTGGTCACGGATATAGTAATCGTCCTTAATGTAATAGTTGCCAGCCATTCGAGCAGTTACGTTGCTAATACTTAACATACTCCTATCTCCCTAAAACCTAAAATCATCTATATCATCATTGGAATTTTTGGGCGGCGAAATGGCGGCAGCAATTTCTTTTGCAGTGATTTCGTCTGTTTGACGAGCTTCAAACATCGACTGCTGCTGTTTAAGCTGCATTTTCGGCAATATCAGTTCGGCAACTGGAGCATCGGGTATCATAGCAATAACGTGCCTTTGGGACAAATTTTGTATTTGGGACGGCATGATGATTGTTTCGTGTACAATTTGCTCGCTGGTACTTTTCCCTTGGCTATTTCCGTTTAAGTCAAAAATCCCTCTAGTTGTCTCGTTCTGGCTTTTGACAACTCTGATGACTTCCTGCTCGCCGATAGCATCAGAGATGTATTTTGCATCGCTCGGTTCAGGTAACCGGAAAATAAACGTGGTATTAGTGTTTGCAAAAATGTTCTTTGCGCCTGCTTCGCCATAAATATCACTAATTTTCGAAAGCGTTTGATTTGCAATAATAACACAAATGCCTTTGCTACGTCCTTCGTTCAACAGGAAATTTAGCGTTTTCAACGGTGGTAGCGAGGCTAACTCGTCTATTACTATTGCAATGCAAGTAGTCTTACATTCAGGCATAGCTTTGATCTCCTGCCCAATGATATCCAGCAGCATGGCCGTAATTGATTTAAAACGCTGGTCATTTTCTCCGGCGGTCGAAATATATAAATTCCCCTTGCCGCTTCGCATCCAGCTATGGATGGCAAAATCGCCATCCTGACCAATGAAAGCACTAAAATCCTTGCAGCGCTCGGTTAGCGTAGACAGAATGCTACCGCTATGTTCATCGTTGCCGTCCACCCCGAGGTGAGTCAGGCCGCATGCCAACCCCGCTGGCAAGGTTTTCAGTGCCTTTACAATTTGTAATCCACCAGCGGCAAAGAACGTTACAATATCAGCTGTGCTGGTTTTTCCTTGTAGCGCTAGATAGCAAATAGATGAACAAAACACATCTGCAGCAGCGTTATAAAAGTGAGCATTGTGATTATTTGCTGACACAGAGAATAGTGAGTCAGCCATATCCCTAAGACGCTCAGGTATGCGGTCTAGAGCGCGGGACAACCCGAATTCATTGAACAAATTCCATTTACAATGTCGCCGGTCATAGGGATTAAATAGCTTGTCCTCCGAATTGCCAAACGCAGCGTGAAATTCTCCTTTTCGATCGATAACAACAAGCTTAACCGCTCTCTGCTGGAAAGCTTGCTGCATTGCCATAAGCAAATAAGATTTTCCAGTTCCAGTTGTCCCTAATACCATAAAGTGACGTGTCTCAAGGCTCCGTGGCAAGTGTAAATTGCCGATGGAGATTCCAATATTATTTCCGTCAGTACTCTTTCTGAGACTTTTGGCAAGATCCTGGCTGGTTCCTAGAGCTGCGCCACGGATGCGGGTTTGTTGTTTTAGATCAGTCGTATTTCTGGAAATCGAGAAAGACATTAAAAGAGAAATAACTATACTGGCTGAAAGCCAATACAATGAAGCTATATACATCCAGCCATTTGGCAATTTTTCAAAAAACTCTGGGTATCCAAAGGCGGGAATATGTTTCGTTGCTCCTGCCCAGCCAGCCTCTTGCCAATATGAAAATATTTCGTCTGGAATATCAACTGGAAAAGTGATTTGCTCTGGATCGCACAAAATAGTAAGTATTTTTATCGTTATATATTTCAGTTGACTACCTAGGCTAATATTAGGCAAATCGTACCAATATACAGTTATCGGCATTGCAAATAGATAAAACGTACTAACAAGCAGTATCATTGAGCCGAGAAAAATTATCCTACCCTTATTTACTTTCATTTAATTATCTCCTTCAATAATTTTTTTGACTTTATCTGCAATTTCTCTCGCCTTGTCATTCCCGTGTTGTTCCGCTATTGAAAATAATATTAGATTCAATAGCATTTTTGTGCCTTTTTGAGTCTCGGCGAAGTATTGATATAGACTGCTTTCGTAAAAATCGAAGCATGTACCATTAGCGAATAGTACCTCACGCACATATTCACTTTTAGTCATCCCAAGTTTTTTAGCCGACTTAGTTAGGACTGAATCCTGCTGAATGCTTAGCCTAATATTAAGGTTCATTTTTACGCCACCTTTGATTTGTTTTACAGTCCCGTAACCGAAAACATATATAACCACCCAATTTTGTTTTGCAACTGCAAAACAATTGTTTCACGCCTAAAGCGAGCGCCAGCAAGATTTTTAGACAATTTTTAAATTGCGTTGGTGTGATAGATTTTTTGTAGCGATAGCGGAAAAAAATCTATCAAGTAAGATATAATTAGTAGTCTCTGGTTATTGGTGCGCTATTTTTAACGGATGGTCTGACGAAATCGTCAGGCCATGCGCCAAATTTGGCGCATGGAAATTATTTATCTGACCTAGAAGTTTGACGTTCTAATTCTTCGTAATCAATCGTATACCACTTGGTTCGATCAATTTGGTACTGATTGAAAACACCCGAATTTATTAATCCTTGCTTTTCTAATCCGGTGATAATTCGACGGATAGTTGATGATGACCAAAAAGGGAATTCTTGGTGCCATTCATCGTAGCTTTTATAAACCCATTTTTTCCCACATTGTTTATTTGTAGATCGGAGTAACCAATAGTGTAGTTGTTGAAGAATAACCGCCTCTTGCAGTCCTATTCGACAGGCTAATTGAGGTAAAATAATTAATGGATATTCGTCTAAGAGTAATTTATTAGTGTTATTTCCATCTCCCAATCGCTATCACCCCAAAAAGAAAACCTACCAAAATAACATTAATGACCGTTGTCACTTGATGTTATCTGGTAGGCTGCGCGCTCATTTCCAGACGAATTTTTGTTCGTTTCCTTTTCAATTTTCCGTCACCACCAAGGATATAAGTTGTTTTCCGTTGGGGTGGGTGCGAGAACAATTTTTGTCGGTTCATATTATTTCACTCCCTCTACTAGCAGTCTGGCCGCTTCCTCTGCAGAAACTAGGATTCTCCTACCGATCCGAATCGTTTTGATCCGGCCTGTTTTCGCGAGCACATAGCAATATGCTTTGCTGATTTTTCCGGAAAAAATTTCTGTCCTGATCTCTTCTAAATCCCAAAAATTTCGATTTTTTTCCATGATTTTTCTCCCCTTTTGTTTTTTTCTTTAATCTGGTAAACTGAATTTAGTTATTCTACATGTCTTTGACGAGGACTTTTGCTTCCTCTTATGCTAATTATTATAAGAGGACTTTTGTTTCCTGTCAATATCTATGAGGGGAAATTATCTATGAATTTTTCTACAAGACTAAAACAATTACGCCAAATATATAATATAAGCCAAAAAACTCTTTCCGACTTACTCGGCATATCTCCCCGTGCTTTTAGGTTTTATGAATCTGGCGAACATGAGCCTACTCTAAAAAATCTCACCTCACTGGCTAACTATTTCGGAGTATCGTTAGATTATCTTACAGGCCGAAATGATGATCCTAGATATGAAGAGTTTGTGGAGAAAGCGGAAACAATTTTTATTAATGAACTTGATACTCTTAAAGTACACGAAAAAAATGCAACCTTCATGAGTTTAGAAGAAAGTTTAGGTGCAATAGGTAAAGGTGGACTAACACATTATGAAGGTCTCCGAAGAAACTACTCATCACCAATAGCACGTCTCAAATTAATTTTTGCAGAGCGAGAGAATATAAATAAAAAAATAGAGCATGCCCAAAAAGTGGCTAGATATTGTAAGCTTCCAGAAGATGGCCCTATTAGCTATATTCGAAATAAATTTAGAGCTAATGAATTGGTGTTTATGCGCCCCTTAAAGGCAGGAGAAAAAAATCCTGATCAGTTGCTTATTGAAGAGTTAGATAAGCTTGAAGCGGAATATAAAACTAATAAATAATTACAGGGTAAATATATTGAAACTAACCCATTGCCTTCCTCAGTTGCCTTCCTATACAAAAAGGCCCCCAGGCATTTGCCTGGAGGCCTTGATTTTACTGGAGCGGGCAAAGGGATTCGAACCCTCGACCCACGGCTTGGGAAGCCGGTACTCTACCACTGAGCTACGCCCGCATAAATATTGGAATCATAATGGTTTGTGGTACTATCATATGTCAAAACTAGTAGTTTTTATTAATTTTTTCGTGTTAGG
>Ga0316604_10002002_pt1 | contig 16596 bp, 13 predicted proteins | sample OWC_soil_day20_C_FD_207650 | JGI IMG/M metagenome (GOLD analysis project Ga0316604, IMG submission 207650) | Wetland soil microbial communities from Old Woman Creek delta, Ohio, United States - OWC_soil_day20_CT | ecosystem: Environmental > Terrestrial > Soil > Wetlands | place: USA: Ohio... | reverse complement strand
ATATTTCCTGAAATTTAACGAGAACCTATACAGTGAATTCTCGATATTAATACAAACTAAGATTAATTGTAAATTGCGTCCTTGTTAAAGTCAAGTCCAACGAATGTGTATATCAGAACACCCGGCTTACGCCGGGTGTTCTAAGCACCAATGCAATTTGTCGGCTATACTTTGGCTAATTGGAATTATTGCCGTTCACTGGTTTTTTAGTTGACGGTACGCCGTCATAACTTTTTCGCCCAACTCAGGGTTAACCCGCGAGAGATTCATCACATACATCAGCGGATTTCCCGTAAAGCCGCTGTGTTCCCCCAGGAGAGCAACTTCCAGCGAGGAACGCATAATATTAATCACACAGTTGTCATCATGGTTGTCTTGGCAGTTTTTGCATTCATAGTTGATCATGGCCAACGCAAACGCCACATCATCCGTTTCATACACTTTGAAATCACCGGTCGGTACCATTTTTAACCCATTGGGAATACTAAGCGCCTTTTTCATACCGGCATATTCCGACACCAATTTCGCAAAGCCAATTAAACATTCTTTTCCCCGGCAAGCAACGCATTCTTTTTCCTGGCAGCAGCGCTGCACAGCGTCTTTAATGGCCTTTATATTGATTTGTTCATTTAACATATAACCGCTCCTGTCATTTTATTGTTTTCCGGTAAGGAAAGCTTGAAAGTCATCGATTTCTGAGGGCTGATCCGCGGCGTCTTTGCCATCATAGACCGCCATCGGAGGAGTAAACCCATCGATGCCGCAACGATCAATCACCCTGCACAAGCGCTCATTCGGAGCTCCTAATTCCCGATATTTTTCCAACACATAATCCAATACCTTTATAACTTGTTCGGAAGAAACATTATCGATGATTTTTTCGCCATGCCTTGGCACCTTGCTTCCACCCCGGCCGCCAAGGTAGATATCAAAGCGATCGGCAGCGACTGCAATTACGCCAAAGTCAGCACAAAGGGGATCTGTACAGCCGCGGACACAGCCCGCAGTGGAAATTTTAAAATCTTTGGGAACAGGCTGGTTCATGTACTGCTCCTGCAGCGTTACTCCCAATCCAAACGCATCACCGAAGCTTCGCGGACAGAGTTTGTCATTTCCTGCGCAGCCTTTTACATTGCGGACAATATTGCCAAATACGCCAATCCGCAGCCCCGTCTTTTCAATTTCAGACGTAAATTGTTCCAAATCAGCGGCATTAATCAAAAAAACAAGAGTTTGCCGCGTGGTCATCTTCATCCCATGCACTGTAATTTTTTTTGCCAATTCACCTAGCCCTATCAGTTGGTCCGCGGTAATTACTCCGCATGGCGTGACTACTCCTACTCCTAAAATTCCTGAACGTTGCTCGAAAATTGCATGTCCCATGTACCAACCCTCCGTCTAATCATCTGCTGTAAAATAATTATTTTCAAATAACAAATCGCGCATGACGTTTATTATTTGCTGCCTATTTAAAAATTCCTGCTAGCAAGTAGACATTTCCAGCAAAAATTTTCATGTTTTTACAGAAAACATCGCAATAGGTCGCCAATACCCAGCAAAGCAAGATCATCTTTTTCCAGCATACCATGTTGACTTAACTTTTGAATAGTGGCAGCTTCCTCAGCCTAGGTCAAAAAAACCAACAGGCTTCAAGAGCACTAAGCTCTTGAAGCCTTAATTTCTGATCGTTACAATTTTATAATTTCTTTTGGCTCTAATACTTTAGCAATAAACCGGGTTAATTCTTTACTTAGATCCAAACATCGGCCAGATACTTTTCGCTTATTCTTATCCATAATAATCTGCACCAGCGGCCTGGTCTGCAGTTTAGGATACACCTCAATAACCACCCCAATATCGCCATTATCCAAAAGAACCATACTCCCCACCGGATAAAGCGCCACCGTTTCCAAGAAAATATCTGTTATCCCCGGATCAAGTTTGACTCCCCGCGATCCAACCATCACCTCGTAGGCCTCATGGGGTAACATTGCCGGACGGTATGGCCGGTCTGACGTAATTGCATCATACAAATCAGCAACAGCAGCAATCCGGGCATACTGATGAATATCTTCTTTGCTAATTTTTCTCGGATATCCACTGCCATCATAGTTTTCGTGATGTTGGAAAGCAACGTGGGCTGCCGGCAGTGAAATGGTCTTCCGTAAAATATCAAAGCCGTTACTGGCATGTTTTTGGATCTCTTGCCACTCTTCAGCGAGTAGCGGAGTGGTTTTGTTGAGCAATTCTATCGGGATCATCATTTTGCCAATATCATGCAAAATTACCCCTATTGCCAATTCATTGATCTTGGGCATAGAAAGCCCCATTTTGAGACCAATCACGATAGATATCAAACACGTGTTGATAGAATGGCCGAATGTATAATCATCATGCGTTCGAATTTCGGTAAGATGGATCAAACTATTCTTATTGCATAAAACGTCATCGATGATCATTCTAGCCGCTTGCCCAACTTCAGCAACATTGACAATCTTGGATTTTTTAAAAGTTTCAAATGTTTTACGGGCAATTTTTACCGTTTTGATCCGAGTTTCTTCATCAAGCAGTTCCTGCGGTTCATAGTCCGCATAGGGATTTTTTACATATACCGAATCGATATCTAACTCTTGCAACCGCGCAATCAAATGTTCATCCAAAATCACGTTGGCAGCAAGTAGTAAATTTCCGTTGGCATTATAAATATTTCTCGCAACGGTTAGCCCGGTTTGCAAGTTTTCAATAGACAACCGTAACACTGATTGAGGCCCCCATCCTTGCCATTACAAAATACACTTTATTTCCATTATACTGTATACTTATTATATATACCAATATTAAAAAACGGCCTGTTAATTTCGGCTATTTTTTCAAGTCGATATACATAAATCCCCATTACCTCCGAAGCAATAAAAGTAAGGGAAGAAATCACTGATAATAACCCTAATAAGTTCACGCTGTCTTTCCAGGGAAACTTAGTAACCGGAATCTTCAAAACTATATGCTACTTTTCCAATGTTCTTTTAATAACTATTCCCTATAAACTGATAATTTCCTACATATTCCCTGCAGAATTTAAGAAAAATATAGTATACAGCCTCTTCCGATAAACTCCCCCCAATTCTTCTTCTAGCTTCTTTATGGCAACGCTGTTCGAGGCCGCGATATATTCAATAACATAAACTATCATCTTATAAATAATTGATAATTTATATTTATACTCAAACATACTATAATGATAGCAGATACCTTGATCGGGTCAACTATTTATGCTCAAATACAATCAGTAGTTGAACGCATGCAATGGAGGAGATCCTGTTGTTAACTATCTTGTCTTACGTAGTATTAGGATTTGCCGTTGGAACGTTCGGCACGTTAGTTGGTATTGGTGGAGGTGTCATTTTAGTCCCCATCTTTTTACTGATTATGCACTGGACACCTCAGCATGCCATCGGCACTTCGTTAACCGTTGTTTTTTTCAACGCGTTATCGGGATCAATTGCTTACATTCAACAAAAAAGAGTCTATTATGATGCCGCCATCCGTTTTAGCCTGGCAACGTTGCCGGGAGCAGTAGCCGGAAGTTATTTAGCAACGTATTTTACAGGCCGCACTTTTCATATTGCTTTCGGCATTTTGCTTATGGTTATGGCGTTCTTAATGGCTTATCGCCCTGCCAAAAAAAATAACTATGATGCAGAATTTGATAAGAACACTTTTCAATATAACCGCACCCTTGGCGTCATTCTCAGCGCTTGCGTCGGCTTTCTATCCAGTATTCTGGGAATTGGAGGCGGAATTATTCATGTGCCGGCCATGATCTTTCTGTTATCGTTTCCGACACATATTGCAACGGCCACCTCTCACCTCGTTCTGGCCATATCCAGTTTTTTTGGAGTCGCCTCCCACCTAGTTCTACATCATGTTTTGATAAAGGAAGCCTTGCTGATCGGCGGCGGAGCTGTGGCAGGCGCCCAATTTGGGGCTTTTTTATCCATCAAAGCCAACTCGCGACTGATTTTGTCTTTATTATCGCTGGCCTTGTTTTTTTTAGGTTTACGGTTGATTCTCTACGTATAATCAAATGGCTGAAAAATTGATACACAGCATGCCATAACATAATTTTGCTATGATATTGTAGTAACCAAATTCGTATTTTCCTTTACTTTATTCAATTTTATTTATATAATTCTTTATTATAGTTGCTAAAGAAACTGATATATAAGTGAGCCTTAGGTTCGGAGGGGGTTATTGCCCCCGCCGAACCCTTAGAGCGAACTTAGTTCGAGTGTTATAGCCTGTTGATCCCCGACCTAAGAGGGCGGGGTCTTACAGGCTGTTAACGAGATAAATAATTATTGCGGAGGTAACTATTTTGCCAAAAGACAGATTGGGCAAACATATTTCTCTAATTTATCGATACAATCAGATATTTTTTAATGCGGCATTAAAAAAATATAATCTAGGCAGTGGACAATATATTTTCCTGGTTACTCTATTTGAAAATAATGGTATTAACCAAGAGCAATTGTCCAATATCGTAAAAATTGATAAAACTACCACGGCTAGGGCAGTTGCGAAACTAGTTGACGAAAATTACGTCATTCGAAAAATAGACAAAAATGATAAACGGGCCTATAATCTCTACACTACCGATAAGGCAGAATCTATTAAAAATATCTTGTACGATATCATTGATGATTGGAATAAAATAATGCTGGATGATCTGAACTACGAGGAAAGAAAATCCCTACTCAAATTGACGGAAAAAGTTGCTTCCAACATTATTCGCCAGATCAATCAATTTGAATCAAACAACAAATAGGAACTACGAGAATGACGTACAATGAAATAGCACGCCTCACCCAAGCGATACACGTTTGAGCGAGACGTGCTATTTTATTTTGTATCAGCGAAGTAAACCGTGATTTTTACCGCTGTATTTCATCAGGTCTTCACTACCTGTCGAACCTGTTTTTGCAGGTACATGGCTTCATCCGCTTTTTCGATAAGGCTCTCGGCAGTTAGCTTTTCTCCGGGTTTTACATAAAAAATTCCTGCGCTAAAACCCATTGAATACGGCTTTCCAATTGTCTGTGACAAATTATCCACTTGCTGCTGGATACGATAAATTATTCTTTCCGCTTCCTGCTTAGAACACCAAGGTAATATAACCGCAAATTCATCGCCGCCAAGCCTGCCTAAGATGTCATATTCACGCAGCGAGCTACGGACAATGGAACTTACTGTGCTAATGTAAAAATCGCCTTCCCGATGGCCGTAATTATCATTTACTTTTTTCAACCCGTCCAGATCGAGAAATGCTAATGAAACTTCCATTTTTCCTTCTTGTACTCTGCCTAAAATGGCTTCGAGATTTTCTAAAAATGCTCGGCGGTTCATTAAGCCTGTCATATGATCGGTTGCCGCCAGTTGTTCAAAATATCTGCTTTGATTATGCTTAGTAGTAATATCAACCAACCCCAGGATTAAATGCAGTTTCCCGCGATAGTTGATATGAGTGGTAAATGCCATAACCATAGCATAATCACCCCTGAGGTGCATTGGTAATTCTATACCGGTTACTCTGCCACGGCTTACGACATGGTTCCAAATAGAATTATCATTCTGCTCATTATCAATGAATTCTTGCAAAAACTTATCTTTTGGCTCTTCTTCCGAAATATCGAGAAGATTAGCAGCAGCCTGATTTACCCGCATAATTTGTAATTCGTTTAGTTTTATCATCATCATTGGGGTTGGTATCATATCAAAAAGCTTTTTAATGCCTTCTTCGCTGTTTTGGTAATCATCGAATATTTTTTGAATTTGCTTTTCCGCTGGCCTAAATATGAATAATGCCTCTAGCAATAGGACGAAAAAGGTTACTATAAGTAGAATAAATTCGAGGTGCTTAATATTATTTACTTTTTGCTTTGCTTCCGCGTCATATTGAAAAACAATCGCATCCATTCCACTCAAAAATTCGGCTTGATTAATCAGCAATATCTGCAATGCTTCTTTTCTGCTATTAGAACTTACGCCATCCGCAGTAATAATATCTAATGCCTGCAAAATGGCTTGGTAATTTGGTTCGATCATGGCAAACATTTCTTTAATTTTGTCGCTGTTTTTTTCCGGAAGGCCAAGATTTTCATCGCCTTTTTGCAGACCATTGTGGGATTGTATCCATAAACCGCGCGCTTTTTCCAGTTCAACTAAATAAGTTTGCCGATCTTCTGGAGAAATGCTCGATTGAATAAGCAAAGTGCATTTCGTAATACGCTGACTCAACATGCGTTGACGGCCGGCAACATTAATTACTCTTGAATCTCCCTCCTGATCTTGCAGCGCATATTGAATCAGCCCTTGGCTCATAATGACCAAAATGGCGATTATGCTCAGGGCTAAAGAATATCTTTTGCGAAGTGGTTTTGTAATTCCGGAAGAATGATTAAAACTCATCATTTAACCACCTTACTCTTTTATGTAAAATCATTTACTATTATTCCTACAAAATGCATAGATTCCTGCAACAAATTATATTCTATTCCAATACTGCATTAATCTATTAAAAGTATTTTTACTTTCAACCATGATGAGGAATACTTTTTTCATCCTATGCATTATAGCAACCGTCGCAAGCTACAAATAACATCCAAACCTATAAAAAACCGGCTAGGTCCAGAATTTCTGAAGCATTGCCGGTTTAATGTTTTGGTTGCCAAATTAAATACAACAAAGCGCATACATTATTTTCTGGCAATCACCCAACACGCAGATTGGATACGGAACCAGGCGATATTGCCTCCACAGCCTTCAATTTTACTTGCTGCTCTTTAGCCCGGCCTAGGATTTCATTAATCGTAATCAACAGGACTTCCATCTGTTCACTTTGTAGTTTTTTATCATGCTTAGCGTCGACAAGATCCCCGCTAAATCGTTTTAAGTAATCTATGTTTTCACCAAAATAATTATTTATAGCCGGTTTGAACTCGTTTTGCATGTATCTCTCTATGGTTACTAATAAAGCATACAAATCTTTTTTTATTTCTCTTTGTATTTTTTCTACCACATCCTGAATACATACACGGTAAGCACATTCTTGATAACAATACACAACCTCGTGTTTGTGACACCACAACGTGTACCATTTCCGTTCATATTTGGTTTTTGTCATGGTCGTCTTCTGCTCCCTGATGGAAGATTGATGCAGACTGTTGAAATCAACTTCAATAGCTTTTACGCTAGGCTTAGGAAAATCCATTGTTACAGAGAACGTTTCATTTAATCTTGTTTCTGCTGCTTTTAACGCTTTGTCAATACAGCCGTTAATGCCCAGCCATACCCCAGTAATCAATTCATCTACAGCGGTTTCAATGAACCCTTGTATTTCCTTGAGTTGCGGTTCAATAGTATCGGCTCCAGCGACGATCAATTTGTCGATAAATTGGTTTACTTTTTCTTCCGAAGAAAAGTCATAATGATCGCGATGCGTATTCCCACTGCTCCTATTATATGGTCCCAAACGCTTCTCTATCCAATTGTCCCGATCAAAAACAAGCTGCATTTCATCCAGCACAATTTGATCCACTTTGTCTAAGAGTTGAAGAACCTTTTTCTCCAACGTTTCGATACCTTCATCGATAAGCCAGTGAACTTCGTCTCCAGAGGAATGGATCAATAGTATCTTTTCATTTAATTCCTTGATATTATCCTCAATCGTTAGTACGTCCGTATACAATGCAGTTTGTCGTAATTGCAGGCTTTCAATGATGCGTTTATTGTATTCCAGCATCTTAGTCAAGGCCGCGCGCAAGCTCATTGCGGCAGAATTCGCGTAACTGTCTTTTAACACATCTGCCAAAAGCACGTCAAACCGGCTATTTCGCCACAACTTTAAGGCCCGAGTTGTTAATTCCGCGGCATCGACGTCTTCATCTTCCCAGCATGGTCCTAGCGTCAAGGCCACAAAATCTTCCACCCAAGGATTAAATTGATACTCAGGCAACCGGTGAAATTGGTTCAATTCTCGCAGGGCAAGGGTAGCCAAATAACCATAACGACTGGAAACCGGGTACACATGCGATTTATCCAACCGACCTTCAAACAGTTGTCGTGCAACATAAGCGCGCAAAGTATCCGCATCCATGCCATGCCGATCCTTCTGGTCAAATTTATTGACAACAACAAATAATCGATCACCCGTCACATCGGCTACCTCATGTAAGGACCGACGGATATCGGCATCCGCCTCTCCGTTCAATTGCGTATAATCCAGCACTGCAACTACCGCTGACGCTTTTTCTAGTTGCTCACGCATAATCTTTCTTAAAAAATTTTGCCCTGCTTCGTTAGGTCCAGGCGTATCGATGAAAGAAATTTTTCCATACCCAAGGCTTGAGTCCTGATCGTTCAAATGAGCAAATTCAATTTCAATCGCGGGAAACTTTTGAATATCGTCATACTGGCGCAAGCAGCTGTCAATATCAATCCCTATCCCTTCACTGCTGCACAGACGCCAAATATCATTAATATTTTTCAAAAAATCGAAAATTTCCCGTCGTCCTTTATACCGCCCATAGATCTTCCCAAAAGAACCATCCATAATTTTCCGCACTAGCGTATTACCATCTTCAGTAGCACAGAAGGCCAGTTCACTCAAATCACCCTTCGTCGCCACTTCCCGAAGAACATCAGCAAGTTGTTCAACCAGCTCATTCATGGGTTGAGGTTCAGGGAATAGTAATTCCGGTTCATTTTTCCCCGGACAGTGGCGGATAACAGTGGGCAAAGTTGTCATGGGCTGATTACGGTTCGGCAATACCTCAGACCCTATAATGGCATTAATCGTCGTCGACTTGCCTGCCTTCATTGTGCCAACAACGACAAACGATGCCTCTAACCGATCTACTTTATATCGTTCACTGCGTAATATATCCTCCCATTGACCGATAGCCTCACTGCATAGATTGCGCTGCTGTTGATCCGTCCGCACATTCTTTAATAAATCAGGCGCCTGCAATAGAGGCAACAAGATCCCTTCGATCTGTTCATCAATTAAATTCGCTACTTTCGTACGGGCAGCGTCCATTGCTCCTCGAAACATACCGGTCACCCCATTTCAATTGTAATAGTTCTTAATCAATCGTTCGCCTTCCTAAAAAAACAAATAGACCAGATATTTCTGGTCTATCTACATTCCTAAATAATCGCAACCTGGCAATCATTGCATAAAAATGCATTTAGACCCATGGTTTTGCGTCCCCGTCTTTCGGCGGGTTTGCCCATTATGCAGTTGAAAATAGATTAAGCTCTGTCCGAAAATACTTCTGAGTATGGATAATTATACCACTAATTTTTTTCAATGTCTACAGAAAAAATTTAATTTTCATTATATTCTCAAAAATATAATATCCTGGACGCATAGTAAAATAGCCCTTATCCAGCGATTTTTGAGGATAAGGGCTATTAATTTGTATGAATATGTGCGGGTTAATATAAACAGTAATTATTGGTTTTTATTTAAAAATTCAGCAGCCGCGGAATCGCTAAGAATATCTTCAATAAAAATGGTCAAGTGCTCTTTATCGGACAAATCAATACTATATGGCTTATACAGCAAAACCCCCTTAGGATCAGTAATAATTTCAACTCTCGGCCGATGCTGGAGCCTTGCTGTGACGGCAGAAACAACACCAATTTGGCCTGTCGTCAATTTAACCATGGTACCAATAGGGTACAGCGCAATTTTGGATAAAAAACCGGTCGTCACATTAGGATCAAATAGAGAGTTTACACCGGCGACAATTTTTTCATAAGCTACATGCGGGGCCAGCCCCTTATTGTCCGGCCGGTCAGCGACCAGATTATCATATTCTTCGGCAACCGCGACAATGCGGGCAAATAAATGGATTTCCTCGCCGGAAATTTTTCGTGGATACCCGAGTCCATCGAAGCGTTCATGATGTTGAAACGCAATATGCGCAGCTAAAAGAGGAAAGCCTCTCACTTTCCGCAAAATTTCAAATCCATGGACGGTATGGCCTTCTAATAGTTCCAATTCCTCTGGCCGCAAAGAATCGCGTTTCGCAATGATGCGCGGAGGAACTGCAATCATTCCAATATCATGCAGCATCGATCCGACAGCGATACTGCTTAAATCTTGACTATTGCTAATACCCAAGCTCACAGCAGTCATCGTGGAAAGAATCGATACATTAACTGAATGGGCAAACAAATCATTGTGATGCCGATGGATCTGGGCCAAATGAATAATTGCCAGACGATTCCGCAAAACGCCTAAAATAACTTCATTCACAATTTTACTCATCTCTGAAGTCAATTGGTATAAACCACTTTTTTGGGTTTTGTCAAAAATATCCCGCATTAAATTCGCTGCTTGTATACGGGTCGTTTCTTCCACGACCTCACTAATAGGAGGCAAAGTGATCAAGGGGTTATTTACGTAAATGTAGCAAATTCCCCAATTCTCCAAGATTGAAATCTGCCGTTTGTTAATCGTTGCACCGGTGGACAAGACAATTTTCCCATCATCGCCATAAATATCACGGGCTAATTGCATCCCTGGTTCAACATATTCTAACGCCATTTTAAACATTGGAATCTCCACCCACTTCGCCCACATCATTTTTGGGGTTAATTTCTTCTTCTTATCATTATTACCAATTCATGAATATACATCCTTATTTATTATACTATACCAAACTACACAATTAAAGGCTATTCATGCATTGGCGACAGTAAACTAGACAATTCGCTTATTTTTATCTCGTTAACAGCCTGTAATACCCACAGGGCACAGAGACCCCGCCCTCTTAGGTCGGGGATCAACAGGCTATAACACTCGAAACCCTAAAGGGAAACTTCGGCTTCGCGAAATCAAAGATTTCGAGCCTCAGTCTTAAGTTCGCTCTAAGGGTTCGGTGGGGGCAATAACCCCCTCCGAACCTAAGGCTCACTTATATCAATTATGGATGTTTTTACAGTTTTCATGAAATATTTTGGTGCAGATATCTCCTCATTACTGAATAACCACATTATATTTATTCTTTTTCAACAGGCTTCGTATCTCCATAATATGTTCTTCATCTGAAGTTTCAAGTTCAATTTCCACACAAGCATACCCCAGCGCAACATCTTGCCGTTGCCGGTTGTGGCTGACAGAAAGAATATTGGCTCCAGTATCAGAAATCAATTCAAGGAAATGCCACAGGGTTCCCGGTTTATCAGGAATAATCGTGTTGCAATAAACTTTCCGCCCGCTCTTCATCAACCCTTTATCAATAATTCTGGATAGAATGTTGACATCAATATTGCCACCGCTAAGAACGGCGGCTATTTTTTTGCCACGGTACCGGGAAAGACTGTTTATAACAGCGGCCACTGCGACAGCGCCGGCTCCTTCCGCTACCGCCTTGGATTTTTCCAGTAACAGCAAAATTGCAGCAGCAATTTCTTCTTCATTGACGGTCACAATATCATCCACATATTGCTGTATGATCGGAAATGTCTGCTTGCCGGGAATTTTAACCGCAATCCCGTCAGCGATTGTCCCGGCTCCTTCAACGGCAACTATCTTTTGTTGTTGGAAAGACTTTGCCATGGAACACATATTTTCTGTTTGCACTCCGACGACCTGTATATTCGGACGGATATTTTTGGCAGCCACTGCAATTCCGGAAATAAGGCCGCCGCCTCCTACCGGTACCACGATAACATCCACATCCGGCAAATCCTCCAATATCTCCAAAGCGATGGTTCCTTGGCCGGCCATGACAAACGGATCATCGAAAGGATGAATAAATGTTGCTTTTGTCTGCTGTTGAATTTCGACAGCCTTAGCGTAAGCCTCATCGTACATACTTCCGTGAAGAATCACTTTTCCGCCGTGCTTTTGCGTTGCTTTTACTTTGGATAAAGGAGCATGCTTCGGCATGACAATAGTAGCTTCAATGCCATAAGTTTTTGCCGCCAAAGCCACCCCTTGAGCGTGATTGCCGGCCGAAGAAGCTATAACACCGAACTTTTTTTCTTCCTCGCCTAACCAGGCAATACGGTTATAGGCCCCTCTCAATTTAAACGATCCTGTCCGTTGCAGATTTTCCATTTTTAAGTAAACTTGTTTCCCGCACATTTCTGTCAATACGGCATCCTGCACTAAGCCAGTTTTATAAGCAACTCCTTTTAAAGTTTGCCGAGCACTAATGATGTCTTCCAGTGAAATCATCCAAAACCATTCCTTCCTGCAATATAATTTTATACTACGGTAAAACAAAAAAGGTATATACGGGAATGTACCGCATATACCAGCTCCATTGCTAAAGGTTTATCTATTTCTACTTTATTTTCTTTTTGTACTTAAATTATAACACATCGATCAAAAATGTCCATATTAGGAGGTCATTTCCCCCTTAGTTATCAATCGACGATCAAGGACATTGCCAACGGGATCATCGTTACAAGTTATTTTATGCACCTTGAATTGAGCTATAGCATATTTTATACAAGACTATTTTGCTTCATGATCCGGTAATGGACAAGCTGAATTTTGAATTCTTCTGTAAAAACTCTTCTTTCAGTCATGTACATTCCTCATTTTTCTTCGTTGCTTTTATTCCACATGACCTCATCTTTTCTGTCTAGTTTACATAACAAAAGCTCCCAATTTCTTGGGAGCAGTGTCAGCATCATTTTACATCCCCGGAGGAAGTTCGTCCATAATATTCATTGGTTTATTTTCATGAAGAATGGCTTTGGCAACAATATAGTCAGTGGTTTTTTCCAAACGGATGGAATGTATTATCTGTTCCATTGCCCCAGGCATTTCCTCAAAGCGTTTACGCTGCGTTTCATAATCGACAGTTGCCCCTGGCATTGAACCAGGTTGTCTGGAGATCATTTCTTTGATGTCCTCTTCAGTAACCTCTGGCGAAATCTTCTCAACAACGGCAGAGAGAAGCAGCATCTTTTTAACCGTCGTTTCAGCCCAAGGCCGCGCTTCTCGTTTAAGATCGTCGATAGTACGCCCGGAAGACTTCATATAACGTTGCATGGCCTGCTGCCCCATTTGCCGACTCATCCGATCGATCTCGAGCATAATCTGCTGCTCAACAACCTCGTCCGTAAGGGTAATGGGATTCACTGCAATAAGTTGTCGTATGACGGCTTCCTTTTTGTTAAAATTCGTTTTTTCTTTGGCCATGGTTTCAAATGAGCTGCGGATATTTTCGGTCAAAACTTCCATTGTATCGAAGGGGAGCCTTGACAGAAGTTTTTCATCGTCGGTTTCGGCATCATGCTGCTTACGCAATCCACTAATCTGACGGGTTACATCTTCTTCAGTAGCAATAACCGGCGTGTAAGTGGCCTCCAACCCTTCGAATTGTTTCAACTCCACTTTCGGTTCAAGGCCGACACGGACCTCAATTACACAGGGTTGCCCCAGCGTTGTGGATCTCGGCGTAATCTTTGGAAACGTTATGGGCTGTAATCCCAATTCCTTGACAGCGTTCATGTAGTAGGACGGCATGAGTTGTTCCAGGGTTTTACTCGCTATTTTGTCCAGTTCGGGATATTGTCTCAATATAGCTTCCGTGCTTAGAAACGCAGATTCAGTTTGGTTATTTTCATCTGCAGTTGCTTTTTTATATTCTTCCAGCAGTGCTTTTTCAAAAATCTTCGCGTCAATTTCGATCAGAAAGATCGCTTCCTCTTGGTTGGCTTTAATCAATTTGGCAGACATGGTTTGCCTCCTTGTTTTTATTATTGAATTGATATGCTGTCTTGCGTTGTTAATCCCCCATCAACCATTTTTGCACACTTTGGCTAATTATTATATCTAACGCAACAGTTAACAGTATACCATTCCTTGATAAATTCTTCAACACATCTATCTTATAAAACAGCAATCGTGTCAATAACCCCGTCCCCTCGACACGCCCCCTCGACACTATTCCGAAACAGTTTTTTTCTGTTGGATCGTGGCCGCAACAATCGCAGAAAAAGTTGCGCCGGCAACAAGAAACAAGAAAGCTGACTGAAAATTGCCAGAAACTTGAACAAGATAGCCTATCACCATAGGGGAAATAAAACCGGCAATTTGTCCGGCCATGTTAATGAACCCGCTTGCAGCTCCCATCACTTCTTTGGGCATTACATTCATCGGCAGACCCCAAATGGCGCCGAAAGCAATGCCGATAAACAATCCTGCTAAAGTCATAATAGGTAAAATTGTATCAGTTGAAGCGCTGTAAGTTATGTATAGGAAAAATGCGCCAAGTAAATTACCGATGACCACAAGGAGCTTGCGATTGTTTCTAAATAATTTATCGGAAATATATCCGCCGAGAATTAAACCGATCGTACCTGCAAAAAAAGGTACCGATGCCGTTATCCCCATTTTGACCATTTCAAAACCACGTTCTTTAATAAGATACGTAGGGATCCAGGACATAAAACCCCAGAAAGTGATATCGAAACAAAACCAGGTTAAAAAACATTGCCAGGCAACACGGGACTTAAGAACATCAGAAAAAGTGATAGTATTGCTAACAACCGCGCTGCCAACCGGTTCATTGCCTCTAATTTCAGCCAGTTCCTGGGCAGAAACCCGCGCACTTTCTTGCGGATTGTCTTTTACAAAAAACCATATTAACAACGTAATGAGAATGCCCGGAACGATGAGAGAGTAGAACACCGAACGCCAACCCCAGGCCGACATCACTGCAACAACAAATAACGGCGCTAGCGCAGGCCCCAAGAAATTGGACGACATCATAAAACCGTTGGCTGTAGCCCTTTCCTTAACAGGAAACCAGTTCGCAATCGTCTTCCAGGAGGAAGCTGGAAAAATCCCTTCCCCAACACCAAAAAAGAACCGTAGCAGCAGCATCGGCTGTAATGAGTTAACCAAACCGGTCCCAAATGTAAAGATAGACCACCAGGCAATGCCGCTCGCCATAACTTTTCGCGCACCGAATTTATCGGCAAGTATGCCGCCCGGTATTTGAAACAAAGCATATCCGGCAAAAAAAGTGCTTATAACGACCCCCATCGCCATTGGACTTAAATTAAAATCAATTGCGATGTAGGGAATAGCAACCGTCATAACCATGCGGTCTAAGTATGAAACAACCCATGTAATAAATAATATAAATAATACAGTATAGCGTTCTTTCCACATCGATGAACCCTCCAACTTCAATTTGCTTCCCAGAGCATACTATGGTTTTCCTTTTTATGCGACAAGATATTTTATGATCATTGCTTTATAAAACTGTACTGCCTCGTCAAGGCGCTCAATGCTGATATTTTCGTTTGGCTGATGGGCCATTTCCGCATCACCGGGTCCGTAAAAGATCGCCGGAAGATTTGTCACCGGCAGAAAAACGGAAGCATCCGTATAGAAATTAACCCCTTTCGGTTGTTCTGACTTCTTAAATTCTGTTTCGATCACGTCCTGAGCCATCTTTACAAAGGGGTGGTCTACCTTGGTTTCTACAGCAGGACGGTCATTTAATACCTGCAGCGTTGCATTGAAACCGGAGACACGTTCTTGTAATTTACCAAAAATATCTTTAAAATCGTTAAGAATGTCAGCATGCTTCATTCCCGGAACGGTTCTGATATCAATTGTAATCACACATTTATCGGGTACCACATTCGTTTTGACACCGCCATGAATGGTCGCTATATTCATAGTCGGATGTCCGAGAAGAGCATTTTGGCTGTAAGTAAATTGATACGCAAATAACTCATTCAGTAAGGCGTTCATGCTGGCAATCGCATTTATGCCGTGAGTTGGAAAAGCTCCATGCGCTGTTTTCCCAAACGTTGTAATTTCCAGCCATAATGCACCTTTTTCTGCAACATTTATCCCGCAAGAACTAGGTTCGCCAATAAGTATTGCACCGACGTCATTTAACCCGCCTTTATTCAAAAAATCAAAGGCCCCGATGCTATCAACTTCTTCTCCCGCCGATCCGCAGAAAATCAAATCGCCCTGTAATTCCATTCCGGACATTTTGACTGCCTTGGCAGCCAAAATCATTGCCGCCAAGCCGCCCTTCATATCGGAAGCTCCCCGTCCGTATATTCTGCCACTTACTACTTGCCCTGAAAATGGGCTATATTCCCATTCCACATCACCCGGCGGAACAGTATCTAAATGTCCGTTAAGCAATAATGCTTTTCTTTCGCCTTGGCCTCGTAACCGACCGACTACGTTGGCCCGATTATCACCCAGATCAATTACTTCTGCTTCCATACCGAAAGAAGTCAACTCTGAAGCAATAAGTTCGGCCAAGGCTTTTTCATTGCCCTGGGGATTCACAGTATTCGTCTGCAGCATTTTCCGCAACAAGACCACTGCTTCATTATCTTCCCAACAAGCTTGGTTTTCTACTTTTCCCATCGTCTTTTCCCCCTCAATATTCTATTTAGACCTTTTTAAAATTGAGAGAGCCCGGATTACACCGAGCTCTTAAATACAGCAGAAGCTGCAGGCTGCACTTATGTCATCGCGTGTCAGGGGGACGGGGTTATTGACACACATGGGTGTGTGTCAATAACCCC
>Ga0316604_10002001_pt1 | contig 16603 bp, 15 predicted proteins | sample OWC_soil_day20_C_FD_207650 | JGI IMG/M metagenome (GOLD analysis project Ga0316604, IMG submission 207650) | Wetland soil microbial communities from Old Woman Creek delta, Ohio, United States - OWC_soil_day20_CT | ecosystem: Environmental > Terrestrial > Soil > Wetlands | place: USA: Ohio... | reverse complement strand
AGTGTGAGGCTGCGACCTATATTAATGACTACAGCCGCTATGATCTTTGGTATGATGCCTATTGCCCTAGGAGTTGGTGCAGGAGCAGAACTACGCCAATCCATGGGTGTAGTATTAGTGGGTGGACTCATTACTTCCACTATACTGACATTAGTGGTTGTGCCTGCAGTATATTTAATAGTTGATAAATTGAAAAACCGTTTTAACACTAAAACAGACGAAGTTTCATAAGTTCAAATCAAAGACCTACAGGCTAGATGATAGTTTGTAGGTCTTTTGATCTGGAATTGTAATTTTTAGTTAATGGAAAATTACAATTGCAGGTGTTGGGAATTTTATGGCGAAAATAAATTATAATTTCAGGCATACTAGGGATGATCTGCGTTGTAGTATGGTATTTATATTATTGTGATCCTAAAGATGATTATGGAATAAAAATTAGTGAATTAAGGAGATTTGAAGTGAAGGGTAAAGTAATTGGTGAAGGAACTAAACCCCTGATATGTACCCCGCTGGTTGGAAAAACCAAAGACGTTATACTAGCTGAATTGTTTGCTGTCCTGATCAAAAAACCTGATATCATTGAGTGGCGTGCAGATTTTTTTGAAGGTATTGCCAATACAAATGAAGTAATCGCCATAGCAAAGGAAATAAAAGAGATTGCTGGGAACATACCCATTATATTCACCATTCGATCCATTCGAGAAGGTGGCCAACCGATAATTTTATCAGACAGTGAAGCCATTGAATTAAATGCAGCTATCTGTACTGGTACAAGTGTAGAATATGTTGATTGTGAATTAAGCAATACTCCAGAACATTTTGCGCAACTATGCAATGTTGCACATGCCAATGGTGTAAAAGTCATCGCATCATTTCATAATTTTAGATCTACACCGAGTCAAGACATTCTGAATCAAAAGTTTGCGCAAGCAGAGCTAAAAGGTGCAGATGTTGCAAAAGTGGCGGTTATGCCGCAGAGCTTGGAAGATGTAATTACCTTATTCAGTGCAACATTAGAAGCGAAAAGAAGACTTAAAATACCTGTAATCAGTATGTCAATGGGGGGGCTTGGTGCCGTGACCCGCATGTTCGGCGGAGTTTTTGGTTCCTCCGTTAGCTTTGCAGTAGGGCAAAGCAGTTCGGCGCCTGGGCAGGTACCGATTGAAGATTTAAATGCTGTATTCCATATTGTTGATAAATCCATGGGTGTGTAATTTTTTATGCTATAAATATTATTTCGATAAAGAGCTTAGTTGCATAATAGTTGTTGAAAAATATATAATATTGACATAATCGAAAATGGGGGCAGGAAGAATGAGTATACATATTAATGCGCAACAAGGTGACATTGCAAGCACGGTATTAATGCCTGGTGATCCGCTTAGAGCTAAGTTTATTGCTGAAACCTTTTTAGAAAATGCCATTTGTTATAATGAAGTCCGGGGTATGTATGGATATACAGGATTTTATAAGGGAAAACGAATTTCAGTTCAGGCTTCAGGTATGGGGGTTCCTTCTATCTCGATCTATGCTCATGAGCTCATTACCAGTTATAATGTAAAAAATATTATTCGAATTGGTACTTGTGGTTCTCTGCAAGAGGATGTAAAAATAAAAGATGTTATTATGGCCATGGCGGTCTCTCATGATTCTAATATCAATCTACAACGCTTTGATGGGATGACTTATGCACCTACTGCTAGTTTTGATTTATTGAAAAAAGCATATGATGCTGCAGAAAAACTGGGTATTAAGGTTAAGGTTGGCAATGTATTCACAACAGATACTTTTTATCATGACAATTCTGAGGATTGGAAACGCTGGGCTGATTTTGGCGTCTTGGCTGTAGAGATGGAAACTGTAGGATTATATACTTTGGCCGCTAAGCATGGTATTCAAGCCTTGACAATTTTAACTGTTAGCGACAGTTTGGTTACTGGTGAAGCTACTTCAGCGGCAGAGCGTCAGACTACTTTTACGCAAATGATGAATATTGCCCTGGAAGCAGCTGAATAAATATAACATTGTGCTTTACTAATCGTCGCAAATGCATTATGATTTAACTAATTGAATAGGACGCTAGGGGGGCCAATTGGCTGAGAAGGATATTCCTGACCCTTTGAACCTGACATGGTTAGCACCATCGTAGGGAAGCTGCTTTGTATATTTTTTATATTTGCGAAAAAGCTTATCCTCTTTGGATAAGCTTTTTTAAGTGCGCTACGGATGAATATTGCCGCAGCCCAACAAGTTGATATTATTTTAGATTATATATTAGGAGGAGAGGAATTAATATGAAAAGGAATTATCATTTTAATACAGATTTATATTGTATTACCGCGGAAGAACTTTCAATGGGCCGCAGCAATATTGAAGTTGTAAAGGAAATGATTGCTGCCGGTGTAAAAATCATACAATACCGGGAAAAAGATAAAAAAATGAAAGATAAGTACAGTGAGTGCTGTACGATCAGAGAAATGACCAAGGAAGCTGGTGTCACTTTTATTGTCAATGATGATATTGATTTGGCGATGATTGTGCAGGCAGATGGGGTACATATTGGTCAAGACGATTTACCCCTAGAGAAAGTGCGGGAGCTAGTTGGGGATAAGATGATTATCGGTATTTCTACCCATTGTCCAGGAGAAGCCCAGCAGGCAGTAAGATCTGGTGCTGATTATATCGGAGTGGGACCTATTTTTAAAACGGCTACTAAGAAAGATGTATGTGATCCAGTGGGTTTTGAATATTTGGAATATGTAGCTCAAAATATCCCCATTCCTTTTGTTGCTATTGGGGGAATCAAAATAAATAATATCTCAGACGTAATGAAGCGAGGTACTGAGTGTATTGCGATCATCACTGAAATAACGACAGCTAAGGATATCCCTGAGAGAATCAGTCTGATTAAAGAAGTAATTAAAAATAGTATAGTTGAGGAGAAATAATGATGAGTTATACAACACAAATGGATGCAGCTAAAAAAGGAATTGTAACTAAGGAAATGGCTAGAGTGGCAGATAAAGAAGGTATGGACGTTGCTCTGTTGATGGAGTTAATTGCTCAAGGGAAGATCGCTATACCAGCTAATAAAAACCATACATCAATTGATGCTACAGGCGTGGGTCAAGGCTTAAGCACGAAAATCAATGTTAACCTAGGGGTTTCAGAAGATTGCTGTGATGTGGAACAAGAAATCTGTAAAGTTCAAAAAGCCATTGATATGAAAGCAGACGCCATTATGGATTTAAGTTGTTTTGGCAAAACACGGGAGTTTCGTCGTCGGCTAATTGAAATGTCGCCCGCCATGATTGGTACAGTGCCAATGTATGACGCTGTAGGCTTTTTAGATAAAGAATTGAAAAGCATTACTGCTGAGGAATTTTTGTCAGTCGTCCAGAAACATGCGGAAGATGGCGTGGATTTCATGACCATTCATGCTGGGCTGAATCGGGAAACAGCATCAAAAGTGAAAGGACAGAAACGGTTAACCAATATTGTATCCCGAGGCGGTTCGTTACTCTTTGCTTGGATGGAATTAAATAATAGTGAAAATCCTTTTTATGAGCATTATGATCGTGTGTTAGATATATGCGCTAAGTATGATGTGACCATTAGCCTCGGTGATGCATGCAGGCCAGGGTCTATTAATGATTCTACTGATGCATCACAAATTCATGAATTAATTGTCCTGGGAGAGTTGACGAAACGGGCTTGGGAGAAAAACGTGCAAGTCATGGTTGAAGGACCTGGACATATGGCATTAAATGAGATTGCTGGTAATATAATGCTCCAAAAGCGATTGTGCCATGGGGCGCCATTTTATGTTTTAGGGCCATTGGTGACAGATGTAGCGCCTGGTTATGATCATATCACCAGTGCTATTGGAGGAGCGATTGCTGCTTCTGCAGGTGCAGACTTCTTGTGTTATGTAACTCCAGCAGAACATTTGCGTTTGCCAACAATGGATGACATGAAAGAAGGTATCATTGCTGCTAGAATAGCTGCCCATGCTGCCGATATTGCTAAAGGCGTTAAAGGAGCACGAGATTGGGATAATAAGATGAGTCAAGCACGGGCTGATATTGATTTTAATAAAATGATTGAACTGGCCATTGATCCTGAAAAAGCCAAGGCATATCGGGAATCCTCAGTGCCTGAACAGGAAGATACATGCACTATGTGTGGAAAAATGTGTGCTATGAAAACCATGAATAAAATCTTGAATGGTGAAGAACTAGATATTTAGGTAGAAGAAGGCGGTTCGCGAATATTCCTCTGACCCAATTGCGGGTATGTAGGAGTTATCGTGAACCGCCTTCTTTGTTGAGTATTAGAGATTATAAGTTTTTATCTGTCATTGCGAGTGTAGCGAAGCAATCCCCTACTTGTCAAGAGATTGCTTCGCTACATTCGCAATGACAAAAAATTATATACTAGTACTGTTCTTATAGATAGATTGAATTAAAGATTCTTAACGGCAATCAGTAAAAATTAGATATAGGATTGAGCGGCGTTATGTAGGAAGCAAGCGATGCCCTATATCTCATTTCTGGTGGACTAGCAATAGGGATGTAATGTATCTAACACATCAAAAATAGTATTAGAAGTTATAAGTTTGGGGTGAGTCATGCTTTGTTTATTCGGACGGAGTGCTATAGGTTTATATAATATATTTATGTTGTTTTAGTAGTTGCAGTGCAATATTTTGCTCATCAGGTGCTACCAAAATGATTGGTCCTATACAGCCCATACCAGTTTCGGCATAAATACCATGCTGCCAGAGGAGTTTCTGTGCCCTTTCTAGCTCTAAAACATCAATACCAACAATTTGTTGATCAACTATTTTTTTAGGTGGTATGGTTATTTCTGTAGCAGGAATAGTTTGTTTGTTTGGTTGTGTTAGAAGTTCACGTAAGCCAGCTTGGTTGGCAGAAGCAAATTCCTGGGCAGCTATAGCGAGGGCTTGCCCCTTGACCATTTCATCAGCATATTCAATGGCGCTAGCGATAACGGCTGCCCCTGATGAACGAGAAATAATATTGATGATACTAGAAAAATTTTCGCCAATGCCAGGGCCATAACCATATCCAGATGTTTCATAATTACCGCCAGTGGTATAGGCAGAAAAAACTTTCATTAACAGATTGCCTGTTAGGCTATCTGTTACCATAATATCAGGTGTACCCATCAGAAGGTCATTACCCCGCATAATGATGCCGCCGTCAGCTCGCTTACTATGGGCAAAATTGATGTCATAGCCTTCATTTTTAAGTTCCCTTAATATTCCCTCGGTCTTCTTTGCGCCATCCACATTTAGAATGCCGACAGTGGGGCTTGCGATCCCATATGCTTTGGCGGCTGAAATACCACAAAGGGTATTTCTAACCATGCTTTCCACTCTATTAGTCGCGGTAGTACCTGTGGTGGATGCAATGAACATTTTTTCTCCTCGGCTTGGGGTGATTACGAGTCCTACGGTAGCTATGCCAATGGGGAAGTTGTGGTGCATGGTGACAGCAGCATCTAGCTCACCTGTAGCTAACATGTTAGTCATATGTTGATGGCAGGTTCTTTCATCCTCAGCATTTATTTTGGTGAGCTGAGTTTGGGCACTAGCTGGGCCGATAATTACTATCTTTACAGCAGGGAGGTTTTTTTGTGCTATTTCAGCGCCTCTGATGACTTCTTCTGGCCCGTGTTCGCTGCCCAGCAGGGTAATACCAATGTTGATTTTTTTTGGAGTTATGCTTGTTGCCAATAGGTCAGATGTTTCAGTTAGGAGTTCAGTAACACCTGAATTTTTTTCGATAATTAAGGATAAACCATCAAATAGGTTGGTCATACGAGCTAGAAATAAACTGCCTTTACCGATGAGCATCGCATTATTAATGTTTCCGGCTAATAACTGATCGCGAATATAACCAAGGACAGGCACGCCAGAAGGTATGTGACCTTGTGTGGGGGCGAAACCAGGCAGTCCGTGTTTGGCAACAAAAGCTGGGAGCTCCGAACGGGTCATTTCGCCATTCATTACTGCTAAGGCCCCAATTATTTTATAGTTGGCTTCGGGTACATTGCCGGCTCCCGCTGGTTCGGTAAGTTCAGGATTTTGCATTTCAACGGAGTAATAATCAATATCTTTGATTTTTTTGCCCAGTTTAGTTAATGGTTCACTGATTAGTGCTTTCATGACTTGCTGAGGTGCGGAACCTGATCCGATATTGTGTTTGCCGATAACATCGAGACGAATAACTGGATTAATGAAGTCATTTTTACTGATCAGTAGGGCGAAGGTTCCTAACATGTCCTCTAAAGCAGGCATGTTTTTGGCCACATGATCTTTGCCGTTCATGCCTAGCTTGGCGGTTGAGCCGCCGCCGACCACCACCACGTTTTTAAACACGCCTGCTTTGATTAGGGAAGCAGCCTCTAGCAGGGCGTGTACTGGTCCGGCACAAAAGCCGCGTACGTCTGAACCGGTAGCATTACCTAGATCAGCAATTTCTCCGATTGCTTTGGCGAAGTTGCCGCCGCCGCGCTGGTTCACATCGCCGCAGGCTTCTTCAGAGCATTCGATGATATAGTCAATGTCTGCGGCGTTAACTCTTGTATTATGTAAGAGATGTATGATTGCTAAAGCCCCTGAGGCTTTGGCAACAGTATTTTCTAGTATGATATGAGCTGATAAGTTTTCATCAATCTCATGAGCCTGGCGTATACAACCCACTACTCTATCTCCTAGATATAAGCCTTCAGCAGTATGGGCCGCTACCATTCTTTCAATATCGGGTAGCTTTTTGCCAGTTGTCAGGCTTGTTAGCTGCTTTTTACTGATCAACTGATGGGTGTTTAGCTTTTCTTTTATACTGATAAGAAAATTTTCTTCCAGTACTACCAAATCAAAAGTATCGGAGATTTTAAGCAAACCGTAAAATTCATCTTCAGGCATAATTTCGCCATAAGGACCAAAACGGGCAGGGATAGGGGCTGTTTTTGTATACCATGGCCGGGGGATAATAGCTAATTCATCTAATAGACAGTTGCCAATATAGGCCTGGTTGGGCAAGTAGTCCAGACTATTCGTATATTCACGCAAATGGTTTTTAAGTTTCTTTAAATATTCAGACTCTGGATGTTTGCGCCGTTCCATGGTTTGGGTCGCGCCGTTGTGATACAAAATATTGGGGGTATGAATGAGTGCATATCCTACGCCTTTTAGTACAGGCAACATACTTAACACCTCCATTGATTTAATAATTTCGTAAAAATAGGAAGCCGAAGTATGGGTATTCGACTTCCCTTTTTAACTACTATTCAAATACTGTTTGACCTTCTACTTCAGTAGATAATGCTTTTAAAGCCTTTTCTATTAGTGTATAACGTAAAGTTTGCTCATCTTCAGTCGTGAGGGCGGGGTTGCCAAGAGGATAGGGGATAGCGACTGTTGGTAGAATCCGATTGGCACCGACTGTTTTACTAATTGGCACAATAGTACACATGTGTACTATCGGCAAGCCTGCTCTTTCGATTTCTTTTACCATCGCTGCACCGCAGCGCGTACAAGTGCCTCAGGTAGATGTCAAAATGACAGCATCTACACCATCATTTCTGAGTTCTCCTGCAATGACTTTCCCAAATAAGGCAGCATTGGCTACTGATGTGCCGTTGCCGACAGTGGCGTAATAATAGTCATGAAGCTTACCAATAGCGCCCAGTCGTTCCATTTCTCGTAAGACGTCGACAGGAAGTACGCGGTCAGCATCCTGATTGGCATAGGTAGGGTCATAACCACCATGGGCTGTCTGGAAGGTAGTGGGAGTAAGGTTAACAATACCTACCAGGGAATATTTTCCGAATTTGGAGGCTGAAGAAGATTCAATATGGCTAGGATTTCCCGTTGGAACAATACCGCCTGAAGTCACTAGAGCAATGGTGGCTTTTCGGATATCTTTAACAGGAGGATTAGGTGGTACACGATCAAAAGTAGGCATTATCAGTTCGCTGGTAAAGGGTTGCCCAGTGATTTTGTTCACCAGCATGTTTACCGCCCGTTTGGCACCAGTTTCTGAGGTAAAGAAATTTTTTCTAATACCTCTCGTAATATAGCCCTCCGCTTCTGGTGTGCTCAGAGGCTCTTTATTGGCAAGTTTTAGGGCCAACTTTGCCATTTTGGGGATAGCTGCTTTCATGCCGATGGCTGAGTTGGCAGTACTTATTATATAGATGAATTTTTTATATAAGTCAGCACCGGGATTTTCTATATACATTCCGGTAACAGCTGGAATACCTAGTTCTTTCTCGACAGCTGCAGCGACAGCGCCGCAGGCAGTACCATAGCGGCCTGCATTGAAGGCCGGACCGGAGATGAATAAATCAGGATTATATTCTTTGATGAAGGTGATAATTTCTTTGAGAGCTGTATCCATGTTTTCGGCGAAATAGCTGTCGCCACAGATGATGGTGCCCACAACTTCGGCTTGATCGGCAAGAGCGCTTTTCAGTGCTAGGCCAGGACCGATAGGGCCAGTTTTTTTCAAGGGGGTAATATTTGCGTGATCTTCGCCACCGATTTGACCAAAAAACTGATTTAAGTAGTGGACGACTTTTAGCTTGGTCATAAGATTGCCTCCTTTGGAAGTGCTAAAAATTACTGCCATCTTGACGCATTTTGGAGACTTCGTCGATAAGACCGTCCACATCAACTACCATTTCCATCATGGCTACTTGCTCTTCATATACGGCAGGATCTATTTCTGCTTTTATTTCTGGTTCTATAATATGATACACTTTGAGTCCCAACGGGACTCCCGCCAGAGAACCTGCAAAAGTAGGGTCGCCCAGAGTTACCGTTTCAGCGATGAGGGAAGCAGTGTCAGGTTCAGCAGTACCTAACAGTACGATAATATTTTCAGCGCCGATTCCTTCGGTAAGTTCTTTAATGCGGGCTTGATTTTGCAAGTCCATCGAGCCGGCAGCAGTTCAGACAAAACATTCAGTAGTAGTAAATATGATTGATGCGCCAGCACTTATGGCACATTCGGCAATAGCCGGACCAGGTATGCCGTCACGGTCTCCGATAATGATGATTTTTTTATCAGCTAAAATTAGCATAAGATTTTCCTCCTTATATCGATTTATAAAAAATATGTTTTTTAAAAGAAGTATGGCTTTTTAATAACTTTGTACAGACAGTTTAGTAAAACCAACTTCACTGGTCGCGCCGGTTATGGCCTGGATTTCCACTTCAATACTACCGTCAGGCCGCAGTGAGCCCGAGAAACCTCCGGCAATACTATCAGCTGCATCTATATGTCCGATGACAGTAGTTAGCTTGGGCAGCAGGATGGTTTCATTGGCATTACCAGCAGTCACCACAGCTGTGGCTTCTGGCGTAGTATCTGCTAGTGACTGGGAACAACCATCCCGTCCGGCATATTCATCAGTAATGAGTACTGTTTTTATACCCTTTTGTTCTAGCTTACGGCAGTTCATAGTTAGGTCAGCATCTGGATTGCCAAAGCCTTCTTTGGTAATGATAGCAGCATCAATGCTGAGCATTTTTGCAAGCTTCGCCGTAAAGCCCGAAGAGCGTTCTTTATCTGCTAGGGTTACATTTTCGTTCGTGATAATAATGCCGACAAAGTGATAATCATGACCATGGCGTTTATATAATTCTTGAATGACTGGATTATTCTGATGAACGTAGGTGGTGTTTTTATCACAGGCTGATACGCAGTTACCGCTAATAATCGCTCCATCCATGATTTCAGTAGGTGACATGAAAGTAGGGAGGATGCCCTTGGCATCAACGCCGTAAACATAGGTATCATGCAATAATCCTTGGGCTTGTAACATATAGATATAAGCTATCTTAGGCAATGCCGGGAATTTTTCTAACCCTTGTATAAAGTTATTACATTCAAACACTTCTTCTTCATCAGGGATGAGTTTTCGGGCTGTTTCCCCTAGATAGGCTGCGGCTTTTAGGCCAGCTATTCGTATGATATTTTCATGTTCGTGCTGTGACAGGCCTATAGAAGGCTCGATTTTGAGAACGATATTGAAGGTGTGTGAAAAGGGAGTATACTCGGCTCCTGGGCCAATCATATCAATAATACCTTCCTGAAAGCCCATGATTTTGCCTGTAGTTACTACTGCTGCGCCTTTTAATACATGAGTGCGACCGTTGCCTACCATATCTACTTTACCAATGAAACCGGGAAAAATATTACCTGAGCCTTCGACTTTTACTCTGGGCTCAATAACATCCTTAACAGGTAGGATGCGAATGCTTTCGCCTGGTCTGGCGATATAAATGTCAATACTTTCAATGCGGTTATCTTGCTTCAGGTGAGTAACTAATTGATCTTTATTGATCAAGAGCAGGCCATTTTCTAAATTAGTGTCTGGGGCGAATTCTACGCCTTTAATATTTATGCTGCCAAGTACAAGGCGCATGCTATCCCTCCTTTCAATTGTTAGTCGATAATGGCCTTGATTTTTTCTTCAATTTCTTCGCTCTCGCGAGCGCCTTGTAAGCGTGCAATAACTTCACCATTTTTAAAAAATAGGAGGGTTGGAATGCTCATTATTTTGAATTGAATTGCCATAGGACGATTTTCAGCAGTATTTAGTTTGCAGAATTTCATTTTACCATCATAAGTTTCTGCGAGTTCTTCAACTGTCGGCATTAGTCCTAGACAAGGCATACATTTTGGACCCCAAAAATCTAGCAAAACAGGCAATGGACTTTCTTTTATTTCTTCCGCGAAATTATCTTTTGTTATCTCGATTAGCTTTTTACTCATTCTTTTATCTCCTAAATTTAAATTTACGTATTGATTGCCCCTCTCTTCTGGAAAATTGTCTTCAATATATTTCTCTGCATGATAGGCGGCGGTTGCGCCATCGCCTACGGCTGTAACCACTTGGCGTAAGAGTTTGTCACGAACATCCCCAACAGCATAAATACCAGCAACATTAGTGCGCATATAATCATCTGTTGGGATGTAACCTTGCTCAGTGATATCTATTATATTTTGGACGAAATCAGTATTGGGCTCAATGCCGACATAAATAAATATGCCATCAATAGGCATTTCGTTGATTTGACCTGTTAACACATTTTTCAGGATAACTTTTTCGACTACATCCCCGCCTTTAATTTCTTGTAGTACTGTATTCCACATAAAAGTGAGTTTAGTGTTGGCTAGGGCTCGCTCTTGGACAATTTTAGCGGCACGTAGTGATCCTCTGCGATGGGTTAGTATGACTTTTTTGGCAAATTTAGTCAGATAACAGGCTTCTTCCACTGCTGAATCACCGCCGCCAACGACCATGATATTAGCTCCTTCATAAAAAGCAGCGTCGCAGGTAGCGCAGTAGGAGACGCCACGGGCACGGAATTCAAGTTCACCTGGGACACCCAAAAGTTTGGGGGCAGCACCTGAGGCAATGATTACAGTTTTGGTACGGAAATCATCTTTATTTGTTTTAACGATGCGATAAATACCGTCAAGTTCGATGCTTTGCACTTTAGCAGCTAGTCTTTCAGCATCAAACTGTTGGGCTTGTTGTTCCATTTGTTTGGACAAATCTGGGCCGGTAATTCCATGGGTAAAGCCTGGATAGTTTTCAATTTCATCTGTCGTGGCAGCTTGACCGCCAGTGCCTAGTTTTTCAATATACAGTGTCTTGAGTTTGCTTCTGGCGCTGTATAAAGCTGCTGCTAGACCAGCGGGGCCGGCGCCGATGATAATAACATCATACTGTTGCATTATTTAACCTCCTTGTAAATAGATTTTTAAAAAATCCAAATCAATGCTGGCGAAATCATCTAGGAATAGCGTAAAGCTTTGAGGTCGTGGGCAGCTCTCTAATAGGGCTAGGGTTTTCATTAAGCTTGCTTCAGCCATTAAAATAGAATCAATATTGCTGATCGTAGATGTTTTTTCTACAAGTATTGTTTTATATGGTGTTTGATTGGGTTTTATGCTACCAATCAGTGGATGGGTAAGGAGTTGGTGGTTGGTGTGGCATAAGTCACGGACTTTTAATAGTACATTTTCTGTAAAACCTTGCACCCAGCATAATTCATAATATTGCGCTAAATTTTTTTTGTGAAAAAAATCCCGGGCTTGAGGATTATTAGTGACGATTATTTTCATTTGCAAAACCTCCTGTAGATATGGACTGACATAAAAAGACAGAGGCCAACAAAATGATATATTTAATATATTCTTAAGAAGAATAGAAAGTACAAGACAGTTATTGGAAAAGTCTAGAAATTATCTTTTCACATCTTTTATCTCAAATAGCATAAGATGAAAAGGAAAAATGTTTATTTTCATATAGCTACATGCCTGTTAGGTATATAGGAAATAATAATATATGAAGTGAAAACTGGCATATAAAAGGCAGGTTGATGGAATGGAGTATTTATTGCCTTTATTCAGTATTATAATGATTAATATTTTACTTAGTGGTGATAATGCTTTAGTGATTGCACTGGCCAGTCGTAAATTAACGCCGAAGCAGCAGAAGGCGGCTATGATATGGGGGAGTGCGGGGGCAATTGGACTACGGATTGGTTTAACTTTTATTGCGATACTTATCCTCAAAATACCATACTTGCAAATGGCTGGCGGATTGCTATTGTTATGGATTGCCATCAAACTGATTGCAGATCAAAAACATCATGAAAAAGTGGGGGCTAAAAAAAAATTATGGGATGCTGTTAAAACAATTATAGTTGCAGATGTTGTAATGAGTCTTGATAATGTTATTGCCATTATCGGTATTGCCAAAGGGAATACTATTTTATTGGTTATTGGATTGGCCATCAGTATCCCCATTATTATCTGGGGGAGCAAAGCCATTGGTATATTTATTCAGAAGTGGCCTAGAGTTATTACGATTGGCTCAGTTTTTTTGGGGTGGACAGCAGGGGAAATGGTTATAGCTGACAGACAGCTACTCCAGATAGTTGAGTGGTACTCTTGGATAAAGTGGGTTTTGCCTAGTATTTTTGTTGTGATTGTTGTTGTTGTTGGTAAATTAATATCAAATAAAGAGTAAAATCCGAATATTGAAACTCAAAAAACACATAACGTTCATATTTTATTGACAGCATTTTGTGTATGTTGTAGAATAATAGCGTAAACAGAATATAACTCGTATATTTTTGAGAATAGGGCTCAAGCGTTTCTACAAGGCGACCGTAAATTGTCTAACTACGAGTGAAAGTGTACCTAGGGTTCCGCATAATATAAGTTGTCAGTTTGCCTTATGTTATGGTCTGTGACCAAGTGGTACAAGCACTACGACAGTGCTACACCGATGGGATAAAAACCCGGGCGGGGAGGTTTCGCTCTTTATTTGATGCGATTCTCCCTGCCCGGGTTATTGTTTTACAATGGAGGTGATTGATTAGGCTTTATTATAAAGGGAATTGTTCGTATAAAAGCGTTATTTCTATAAAGAATAATAAGAGATCAAAGGAGATACATATGTTAGATAAATTATTTAGACTGAGTGAGCGCAAAACAAATGTACAGACTGAAGTCATGGCTGGTATTACCACATTTATGACGATGGCGTATATCTTGTTTGTAAATCCTAGTATTCTAGGTGCGGCAGGTATGGATAAGAATGCAGTGCTACTAGCAACTGCTATCGGTTCTGGCTTGGTTACTATTATGATGGGAGTGTTTGTCAATTATCCGATTGCCTTAGCTCCTGGCATGGGTCTTAATGCTTTTTATGCCTTTACAGTTGTTCTTGGGATGGGAATTTCATGGCAGGTTGCTTTGGGTGCTGTATTTATTTCTGGTCTAATTTTTCTGCTTTTAACATTGACCCAAATTCGCCAACTTCTGGTTGAAGGCATGCCCCATTCATTAAAGCATGCTATAACCGTGGGAATTGGTATGTTTATTACGATTATCGGTCTAAAGATCTCAGGTATTATGAGTATTCGTTTATCTCTCATTCCGCCTACGCTAGAGAAAATTGTTGCTGGACATGGTAATGGTACACCAATGTATTTTGAAACTATGATTGAAATGGGTAAAGTAGCGGATAAGGAAGTATTGCTTGCGTTATTTGGTCTTTTCTTTATGAGTGTCTTAATTGCACGCAATGTAAAAGGCTCTATGTTGATTGGTATTATAACAACCACTTTTGTTGGCATTGCTATGGGAATTGTGAAAGTTCCAGCAGGTTTTATTCCTGTGGCTATCCCTAATTTTAGCAATAATGCTTTTTTTGCTCTTGATATTCCTGGGGCAATTGGGATGGGCTTAATGACTATTATTTTTACATTTACCTTTGTTGAGCTGTTTGATACTATGGGGACATTGGTCGGAACGACTAGTAAAGCTGGTCTAATGGACAAGGATGGAAAAATTCCTGGTATTGGCAAAGCTATGTTGGTAGATGCTACTGGTGTAAGCCTTGGTGCAGTTCTCGGGACAAGTACGATTACTGCTTTTGTTGAAAGTGCTGCCGGTGTAGCAGCAGGTGGTCGTACAGGCTTAACCGCTGTTGTTTGTGGTATCCTGTTTGTCCTAGCCCTCTTTTTTACACCGATTGTTAGTTTGATTCCTGATGCAGCTACTGCACCAGCTCTTATTATTGTTGGTGCTCTTATGATGGAAGGTGTACGTCACATCGATTTTACTGATTTTACAGAGGCGATGCCTGCTTTTATGACAATTGTTATGATGCCGTTCACCTATAGCATTGCCAATGGTATTTCTTTTGGGCTCATATTATATCCTTTACTGAAGGTAATTACTGGACGCCACAAGGAAGTACATTGGATTGTATATGTGTTAGCTATATTGGTTATTATACGTCTAGTGTTTCTTGCGGAGTAATAAATACATAAACCCAGATATCAAGTAAAAGGTATCTGGGTTTACTAATCAGCTATTTAATTATATAGATACTATAGTAAAGAAAGGCAGGGAATTTATGAAAGTTGCAATTATCATGGGCAGTGATTCAGACTGGCCTGTTGTAGAACCAGCAGCTCAAGTTTTAGCTGGATTTGGTATAACCACTGAAGTGATTGTGGCATCAGCCCATCGTACACCTGATAAAGTGCATGTTTTTGCCTCAGAGGCTCGGGAAAAGGGAATTGAAGTCATTATTGCTGCTGCTGGTGCAGCCGCGCATCTAGGAGGTGTTATTGCTGCTTATACAACACTGCCAGTGATTGGTATACCTATTAACAGCACTTCCCTCAACGGACTTGATTCACTTCTTAGTATTGTCCAGATGCCCGCAGGCATTCCCGTTGCGACTATGGCGGTCAATGGTGCAAAAAACGCAGGTATTTTTGCGGTACAAATCATGTCAGGCAAATACCCCCAGCTGATTGAAGGGTTGGCTGATTATCGTAAGAAAATGGCAGATGAAGTTGAGGCTAAAGCCGTAAAACTCTCTACTCAATTGTCAAAGTAAACTTGGCTTGTGCCAAGTCCGCAGACGTAGGTAGAAGCCCTAGTTGCCCTTGCTTGGAATCGGAAAGTGTCGTACTTTCTGGTTCCGCAAAGTAAACTTGGCTTGTGCCAAGTCCGCAGACGCAGAAGGGTGTTCGACTGCTAACGCATCGAACAAAGCGATCACATCGTCGCTGAAGCGTCGTGTGCTTGCTTTTTGGAATTGGAAAGTGTTGTACTTTCTAATTCCAAAAAGGGGACTGTTTAAAAATGTTCAGATGCTAAGGGAAACGAGCATCTGAACATTTTCGATCAGTTTCTAAAATAATAATTAATAAATAAGAATTAAATAGGAGGGCTTTTATTATGGAAAAACAACCTATATATGAAGGAAAAGCAAAAAGGGTATATAAAACTAACGTTGATGGTGAATTATTAGTGTATTTTAAAGATGATGCAACAGCTTTTAATGGTGAGAAAAAGGGGACTATTGAAAGTAAGGGTGTACTTAATAATAAGATATCTACCTTTTTCTTTAACCTACTCAGTGAGCATGGTATCCCTCACCATTTCATCAGTATGCCAAGTTCGCGGGAAATGCTAGTAAAATCACTACAAATTCTGCCAGTTGAAGTTGTAGTCCGTAATATTGCAGCAGGTAGTCTTGCTAAACGTATTGGTTGGGAAGAAGGTACTAAACTTCCTCAGACTGTTCTTGAAATGTATTACAAAAACGATGATCTTGGTGATCCTTTAATTAATAATTATCATATCAAAATGATGGGGCTTGCGACAGAAGATCAAGTGAAAACTATGGAAGAATATGCTCTCAAAATTAATGAAGTATTGACTGGTTATTTAAAGAGTAAGAATCTTGAACTGATCGATTTTAAACTAGAATTTGGCATACACAAAGGTGAGGTACTACTCGGTGATGAAATCTCCCCTGATACTTGCCGTTTCTGGGATAGCCAAACAGGTGAAAAAATGGATAAAGATAGATTCCGACGCGACCTTGGTAATGTTGAAGAAGCATATAAAGAAGTATTATATCGTTTAACAGGAGAAAAGGCATGATTCTCGATTATGACAAAATGCATGATGAATGTGGTGTTTTTGGAGTCTATTCCCGTCAAGATAATGTAGCTAAA
>Ga0316604_10002000_pt1 | contig 16615 bp, 21 predicted proteins | sample OWC_soil_day20_C_FD_207650 | JGI IMG/M metagenome (GOLD analysis project Ga0316604, IMG submission 207650) | Wetland soil microbial communities from Old Woman Creek delta, Ohio, United States - OWC_soil_day20_CT | ecosystem: Environmental > Terrestrial > Soil > Wetlands | place: USA: Ohio... | reverse complement strand
AATTTGTTAAAGATCAGTCGCCGCGCCGTTTCGTTAAATCCGTCAGCAGCAGAGAGGCGAGATTATGAAGCAAACCCCTTCTCCCGTCAAGCACTTCAGCAAAATTTTCTGAAGCACTTGGTTATTCTTACTCCAGAAAAATTCAGCCTTGTCAGCTTTATTTACTGGTTGCGGGGGCAGGACTTGAACCTGCGACCTTCGGGTTATGAGCCCGACGAGCTGCCAACTGCTCCACCCCGCGTCAGTGAGAGGGGCGCATTATCCAGATACCGACCGATCGCGTCAAGCACAATCTGAAAAGAATGGGGTTATTTTTTCTCAACCCATTCTATAAGCGAAGACCATTGCTCCATCTCGCGGCGATGCTTCGCTCGTGGCGGATCGAATACGGTTCCACCCGCAGCAGCGACATTAACGTAATTCTGGGTATTACGAAGATAAGCAACAATAGGAATATCGAAGTGCTTCAGAAACTCTTCAAGCATGCCAGCCGCCCGGGTTCGCGGATCGACGCGCATAGCGACGATCCCGACTTTCGCTCGTACGCCACGAACTTCGCTACGGATGGAGTTCAAAAAATCTTCGGTTGCTGCCATATCAAATACCGAAGGCACGAGAGGCACCAATACTTTATCAACCGTACGCAGATAATCAGAGAGCTTATAGCCCTGCAGACCCGCCGGCGCATCAACGACCACCCAGTCTGCCTCCCGCGGCAAATTCAGGCTAATCTGGTTTCCTGCAAAGTATCCGGTAATTGCCGGCAAGGCCGGGTCGCGAAAGGCCATCCAGCGTAGCGATGATTGCTGCCGATCAAGATCGCACAGCGTAGTTTTCTTGCCTTGATTCGCAAAATAACCAGATAGATTCGTGGCCAGCGTCGTCTTGCCAGCCCCACCTTTCGGATTTGCAACCAGTACCGCTCGCATAGAACCCCCTATATATTTGCAGCGGCATTATATTCGCCACCGCAAAGGTGTCATAGATGCATAGAATGTGGTTTTTTCACCCAACAAGATAACCATGGCCACTAAAGTTGCGAGCGATCGCCAGGGAATTCAGTCTGTCGAGGTAGGGTTTCGCCTGTTACGTGTACTGGCAGCCACCAATCGTCCGATGATGCTGCGTGATATCGCCAAGGGAGCAGGAATGCCCGCAGCCAAAGCTCATCGTTACATGGTGAGCTTTCTGCGCATCGGCATTGTTGAACAGGACGCCAGCAGTGGTCGCTACGACCTAGGCGCCTACGCATTGGAGCTTGGCTTATCAGGTTTAGGGCGACTAGATCCAGTCCGCTTATCCGGCCCTATCCTTGAAGCCCTATGTGAAGAAATTCACGAGACTGTCGCACTTGCAGTTTGGGGAACCCATGGCGCAACCATTGTGCGAATTGTTGACCCCGGCGGCCCCATCACCATCACCTTACGCCCAGGAACAACGCTGCCACTGTGTAACTCAGCCACAGGACGAGCCTTTGCCACCTTTTATCGCTCACCCTTTCTCAAGAAAATGCTGGATGACGAACTGAAAGAAATATCGGAATCCAGCAAAACAGCCGTCACGACCATTCGCCGACAACTGGAAAAAAACCTGACTGAAATTCGCTCCCACGGCATTGCGCGCGCCACCGGAAGCCTAACACCTGGCATCAACGGCTTCAGTGCCCCCGTGTACGATCACACAGGAAGCATGGTCGCTGCGATTACCTCGCTCGGATCAATGGGGGAATTCGATGTGGAATGGGAAAGCCCTGTTGCCAAGGCGATGCTGGCGGCTTCGATTAGCCTGTCACACCGCCTAGGCTACGGCAGCATGGCCGAATAACTATTGGTGCCCCCGAACGGCATAGGGAACTATACAGAACAGCCCGAAACAAGCGCCAACTCGTAACCTGAGGCATGGCTGGTTGATGAAAGTACCACAAGCGTACCACACAGCCAGCCTAATAATTGCCGAAAAATTCCGAGGGGTCCATCCTTCTTTGGCCTCTGAAAGTTACCCCCCGTAGGGGGTCCCCCGCCCTTGTCAGCCGCAGAGTATCTATTGGCGGAATACCTCTCTTAATTTGAAGAGCCACCAGACACCGACAGCGTACCCGTGGCAACTCCGCCCTGCGCCGACCCATACCCTGTCACGTTCGCAGCAGGAGCAAATGCATCCTTGCGCACCTCCAGCCGCCCCATAACCTCTTTGAGTTGCTGCCTAACTTGTTTCAACTCATCGGCCTTCGCTTTATCACTTGCAACCAGTCTTGCAAGCTCCTTTTCCTGAGCGACCAACTCCGCTTTCCTTTGCTCCTCTTTCTCCTTCTCCTGAACAACATCATTCAGGTACTCTTCCCAGCCGCGCTTAAGTTCTGCCGTCCTGGTCACCTTATAGAAGTAGCGAGCGAACCGCTCCCTGGTTCCCACGTTCTCAGCCAGGGCATGCTCAACATACTTACCGTAAAGCTCCATCTCCAGACGCTCACTCTCGCGCTCCTTAAGCGCTACCTCCCGCTCCTTTATTGCGCTTGAAGCGAAGTGACCAAGCAAGCCAATGAGAGCGGTACCGATAAGAAACTTAGCCCCATCCAGTGCCAGCTTGGAGTACTCCAGCTTCATCTCGTCGGTCATTTATAGGCATCCACAGAAGGTTTGATGGATCAATTATGCATCCAGATTACCCAGCAGTTCAGCAGCCCCTGTTCACAGCTCTCATTGCATGGTATAAATTCACCTAACGTCCGTTAGTCAATTCTATACCGCCCTCCAGGGAGTCCTCCATGACCACCACTAAGCTAGTCTCCTACCACCGCGTAAGTACCTCCAAGCAAGGCTCCAGTGGTCTAGGCCTAGAGGCCCAGCAGGCATCTATTGAAGCCTACAGGAACCGCATAGGGGCCTCCCTGGTAGCCTCCTTTACAGAGGTGGAGTCAGGTAAGAACAATGAGCGCCCTGAGCTACTGAAGGCTCTACATCATGCCCAGGTCACGGGCTCTGTTCTGGTCATAGCCAAGCTAGACCGCCTCTCCCGTAATGCAGCCTTCCTCCTGACACTGAGAGACTCAGGAGTTAAGTTCGTAGCTGCTGATATGCCAGAGGCTAATAACCTGACAGTAGGAATCATGGCTCTGGTGGCCCAGGAGGAACGAGAGGCCATCTCCAGGCGCACCAAGGAGGCTCTACAGGCTGCCAAGGCCAGAGGCACCAAGCTGGGTAACCCTAACGGGGCTGCTGCGCTGCTGAAGGCTGGCAAGGGTAATGCTGCTGGAGTGGTGGCTGTGAAGGCTAAGGCTGAGGACTACGCCAAGCAGATGAGGCCTGTTATCGAGCATCTACAGGCCCAGGGTAAGACGAGTTTAGGGGCTCTGGCTGAGGCTCTAAATGGGGGCGGGTACAGGACACCTAGAGGTGGCTCCTGGCACAAGACATCTGTGGGGAATCTGCTGGGGAGACTCGCTCTAGCTGCCTGATTTCTTTTCCGTAATGCGAACCATTATTATTTAGTCCCTGTCTCCCCTCCCCTATTTTTACGGACCTCTTCAGAGCCTCAACCGGGGACCCGTATAGAATGCCCTCAGATAATCTACAGGGCATATCATGGGGCTTTCCTATTCTCTCAGCATCATTCAGGGCCGATTCCGCATAGCCAAGGAAAACCCTCTTCTTTGGTACAGCCTCCTACTTACCGCAGGGACAGCGATAGCTGTTTGGTTCTGGCCCGCCCCCGTCACAGATGCCAGCCCTTCGGATTTCCGAATTAGGTTCTGGGGGATGACCCTCCAACTCATTGGAGCTTGGACCGTATGGCACGACCTAACTGACTCAGCGCGGAAGTTCGGAAAGACCAGCCTACTAGCCAACACTATCGAGTGGGCGAAACGCCTCATATTCGGACATGGACACGCAGTAGGCGGCACATTTGCGGTGACAGCGGATAGTTGCGCAAGCTTCCAAGGAAAAGCCCGCAAGCCCCAACCCCCAGATGGCTCCCCTTGGGAGTCCAGGATAGAAACCTTGGAGTACAACCTATCGAAGGTAGATGAGGAGTTATCACAGGCCTTCCGGCAAATCACTGATACCGAAACCAAGCTAAAGGACCAGATCAAAGAGGAATCAAAGAAGCGCGAGGAAGCCCACAAGGAAATCCAGAAGGACCTCCATGAGGCAATCGTAGGTAACTATGCAACGCTTGTGTTTGGTGCCTTCTGGGTGGCTATAGGGATTGTTGTCTCTGCCCTAGCTCCAGAGATAGCTAAGGTAGTTGCAGGTCAGTGGTCGGTGGTTTGGCGGACTATGTAGCCCTCCTAGCCTCATCTGAGTTAAACGCTGTAGGCGCATACCCCACAGAGTCCATCGGACACTCTTTGAGAATCAGCAGCAATAGGTCCGAATCAATAGTTAGGTTGTCAAACAGCGCGTACCGATTGATTAAGTCCTTGAATTTTGTCCCTCTAGCAGACATCCCGTTGTAGAACAGGAAGACCATCTCAATCCACGATAGCTGGCTTCTCACAATCCCCACATAGAGCCATTTATCAGTGCAGGACAAGAGCTCTGAGGGCTGCTCGTCGATCCACTTAAGCAACCTGTAGAGAACCCGATAGAAGCTGTCTAGTTGAATCTCGAACGTTTTGTACAGCATCCCCCATGTTTCTCCTGCTGCCTTTGAAATCACGGGGTAATGCTCCCTCCTAGCCGCTTTCAGTGAATCAATTCCAAATCCAACAAGCGCCTCGGGAATCATGCTATTGCCAGAAAACGTTATGCTATCCCAGCCAGAGATAAACTCCCCTGATAGCTCACGCTGCCACATATGCTTAAGTGCCTCTCTGCCATGCCCCTCCCCATTCTGAACCTCACCGAGAATTTCACGGTAGGTTCCTAGCCAAGCAAAGAATGTCTGCTCAAAGCTCTGCTTTTGAATTGCCTTATTTTGTAGAGCCAGGGCCTCCGCCGCCTTAGCTTGCTCCTCCCTGGACAACCTCAGCTCTTCCTGAGACAACTTCAGGGACTCCCTGGACAGCTTCAGCTCCCTGGTCTGAAGCACCAAGGCCACTAGCAAGGCGAACACCGACAGGAACCCAAAGACCGGATTTAGCACCCCTCCCAGGTAGTCCCCAAACTGGCCCCATACATCACCCTTTTCTGCCAAGGGCACGCCCCAGAAGTGAACAACGTACGCGCCTGCCACGATGAAGATTGCAAGCGCTGCAACTGCGAGTACCGCCAAAAGGATTCGCTCTGCATTCTCAGCAAGAAACTCTGCTAATCCGTTACCTTTCTGATCAACCATACCCAGAGCCCCATTTAGCCACCATTTAAAGCAATAAGCATACATCGGGTTTGCATAGAGACCCATGAAGGCCGCATCATGTGTCTTTGCCAACCAGCACCAACACCATGTATAGCATCCTCAGAGCCTCCTTCTCAGCCCTCCTACTAGCAGCACTAGCCGTACCCATCCAGGCATCCGCAGACACTCTCCAGGGGCGCGTAGTAGGCGTCACAGATGGCGACACCATCACCCTGCTAGACGCCTCCAACACTCAGTACAAAATTCGCCTATCCGGCATAGATGCCCCCGAGAAGAAGCAACCATTCGGGCAGCGCTCTAAGGAGGCCCTAAGCGCCATGGCCTATGGCAAGGAGATATATGTAGAGTGGTTCAAAAAGGATCGCTATGGGCGGACTATCGGCAAGCTGATGACGAAGCAAGGCCAGGACATCAACCTTGAACAAATCAACCTCGGCATGGCTTGGCACTACAAGAAATATGAGAAGGAGCAATCCAGGGAGGATCGGCTTCTCTATGCTGATGCTGAAGTCAGGGCTGAGCGGACCCGTGTGGGCCTGTGGTCGGACCCCAACCCGGTGCCCCCTTGGGATTACCGGAAGACCAAACGTAACGGGGGCGAGTGATGGAAAGCAGAATCCCCCTGCCCACTGACAACATCTATAAGTTCTACGCCCTATTTGGGTTCGTCCTTCTCATAGCCTCTATGGCTGCGTTTCTTTACCTCCACAAGACCACCAACGAGCTGATATTTGAGGCTGCCATAGCAGTTGAAGAGGTTGCCACAAAGGAGAAGCCAACAAGCGTGGATACCAAGCGTAAGGAGATGATGGAGAAGCGAGTAGCGGTAGCTGTAGAGGACCGAAACCTATTCAACAATATCCTCTTTGCTGTAATCAGTGTTGCCCTCTGCCTCATGGCGTATGGCTTCTGGCATTGGCAGATGGAGGTGCAACCCAAGCAAGATAGGCTCCTTGACCTCCAGATAGAGAAGGCAGAGCAAGACCTTAAGAAGCCTGAAAGGAAACCATTCAGGGCACCAATGTCCTAGACTGTGGTTTCAGGAGCCTATCTTGCTATTTATATTTGTTATCGTCGTTGCGACAATAATCGCGTGGTTCGTAATGTCGCGTCCCTTCTTTCTGCTCATGGCAGCAGTATTTATTGGGTCTTTTGCATTCGGGGTTTATGCCACGGCAAGCGCTAACACCACTGACCGTGAGGGCTTATTTGTAATAACTCTGATAAGTGCCAATATCGGGCTGTATCTTCTGGCCATTTTCTTGGGAATCCTTAGAAAAATATTAGATTCCGAGGGCGACTATAAAGAGAAGCGGAATCTAATTTTCAAGTTCCTTGGGAAGTGGGGAGGCCTCTATACTGCATTCGCATTTATTGCCCGCCTGATCCTAACCCCTATTACAGGGGATTCGGTTACGGCTTGGTTTGCTGTAAAACTCTATGGCGTACCTGTTTTCGCGGTGCTTGTAATGGCCTTCTACATTAGGCGCTTCAAAAGAAAGCAACGCTTATCCGCACCAATAAGCGACAGCGAGGGATAGCCTAAACACCTCCAGCATCCGCGTAGTGACCCTTGATGGGGACCCGTGGTTTGTCGCCAACGATTGCCTATCTCTCATCGGCATTGTCCAAGACAGTCGTGGAGGCTATGGCAATAAACTGAACAGACTAGATAAGGATGAACGCTTCACGTATTCGCTCCCCACCTATCTGGCGGGTGGGAGGCAAGGTCCGGTTCGGAAGCAATATCTCATCTCCGAATCGGGCCTCTACAAGCTCATCATGCGGAGCGACAAGCCGCAGGCCAAGGCTTTCCAAGACTGGGTTACTAAAGAGGTCCTGCCGAGCATCCGCAAGACGGGCTCCTTCGTGACCGGCCAGCCTTACTCTGAGAGGGGCTGAATTCGCTCTACTTCCCCGGCTGCCCTAATAAGTCCTATAACGATAAGACCAACCGTCCATTGGAATAGCTCCCGAGTGCCTAACGTAGATTCCAAGGCATGTATCGCCCCCCTATCTTCCGGGGCTATGGGGAGGCCTTGATAAGCCCAATTATGCTTAACAAGTATCCAGATATTGCCGAGCACCGCCTCATTCAACCTGAACATTTCCAGCACTCGATCCCGCACCGAAGCTGTCTGAAAGGAAAGATGTGATGAACGATGAGCGAAATCATTGCGCACTCTTCTACAAAGGTGAAGGGAGAGTTTTACTTGGCGGCGGATTAACCCAAGCCTGTATGCAAGATCAATCTTCGCCGAGAATGTCCCTACCGCCCCACTCACGCCAAACACTTCATCGCCTTGCTTTTTGCCGCCCTCCGGATGGAGGCAATATCCCACAAGAAGTTCAGTGAGTTGGTCCTCAATCCAAGCAATACCCAAAATAACGCAACCTCGATCACTTTCATTCTTCAAGTCAGACGTTAGCGATATGAAGACCTCAGCCATTTTCTTGCTCAGCTCAGGAGATGGAGGCATAACGTCCCTTGTTTGTCATATACGTAGTAAATATACACCCCATCAAGCAGGACACCTTTGGCCGGTACTGCCTGAATGACCTCCATAAGGCATCTGGAGGTGACCCGAAGCATGGCCCTGACCGCTGGTATCGCTTGGACTCCACTCAGGAGGTGGTGGATACCTTATTCAAGGAGGCGGCTAATTCGCCAGAAGTGGAGATTTGCAGCCCTGCGAAGGTTCGCTCAGGCCGCTACGGTGGCACCTTCGTAGTCAAGGAGCTGGTGTATGCAGCCAATTTGGAAGCCTCCACCTGAAGATGGCCTAGCTACAGGGTTATCACTTCATTAACCCTTGCGTCTATCTCTAGCGGGGCCTGATGGTAGCCGACTGACGCTAGCTGCATTAGATATACACCCAAAAAGCTCTCAATCGACCCAAATAGCTCATATTGATACACATGGCGGCATTCGTGAGAAATCAGGCGAATCGAATCTTCACCATGCTTGATAAAAATACTGTGCCCCACAGTCAAACCCGCTGTATTAGAGGATAGCAACCCCGTCTGCACAGCCAATGCCCTAAGCATCGGGTGTTCCGGCACGGGCATCTCTTCGACCAATTTAACTCGAATTAGTTGGGGCTCTCGGACCCCCACCCGTCTAGCCAAGGCTTGTAGGTTCTCGGGTAGGGGTACGCCCACATAAGCCACATGGTCAGCTTGGAATTGAGCCCAAGCGATGGCAAGAGGGAGGAGTTCGGGTAGATGCTCTTGAAGATTCATTTGCCTAGCGTACGAAGTATCTGACGGACAACATTATCCTATTTTGCATAATCAAAACATCACCAAAGACTTCAACGGGCTGCCCATCGTGTCCGCGAGGATGGCTATATCAACATGACGAAGGCAGCCAAGCATTTCAAGAAGAAGCTATCAGACTTCTGGCGCAGTCCTGAAACCGGCGAGTATTTGATGGCCCTCGCTGAATTGCCCCAATTTGGGGGAATTGAATTGGCACCATCCAAGAAGGGGCGTTACGGAGGAACTTGGTGCCACCCCCAAGCTGGCTGCCTTCTTCGCCCGATGGCTGGATGTCCGCTTCGCAGTGTGGTGTGACCTGATGATCGGCTTCGCCAGAAGCTACTGCGTAGCGACAACATCATTCAGGGCAACATTCAGACAACTGTAGTGGTCCCTACGGTTGGTAATACACAATACGATTGTGTATCTATCTATTTGTTTTAATAGGGAAACTATAGCACACAGGGGGTTGCGCAAGACCCCCTAGAGTGGAATAAATTGCGGGTTCCTTAACCGCTCCTGGAGCCTCTGCATGTCCCTCTCGCTATCCCTTCCCGGCCTCTCCGTTTCCATCTCTCGCTCATCCGCCTACGTTCATCTAGCGGGGCTCCTGGAGGTTTCCCTTACAGGAAGCGGCAGGGGATCGCCCTTACTAGGTGCGTCCTGGTTCGAGGTCGGGGGCGGATTCAATCTGTTAGCTGGTCCGTTAAGTCTGGACATTGGCAAGGCTTGAATGGGCTACACGCCAGGAGTTCCAGGCACCCCCATCCAGACGCCCTATTGGCGGGCCTCGTAGGGGAATGATCTGGGTAAAACCCACCTATAGCAATTTCAAATCCATCAATCCATATTTCTAAAGGAATCAGAAATGAACAACGCTCACCAATCCGCCATTGCTGAAGAACTCAAAGCCGAGGCATCCGCCATTCTCCTCAAGCATCTACAGGTGCAGGTTCATGAGGCCAGCCGGTACGCCAACGAGGTTCTCCCGCAGTTCAATACATTCGTTAGACACGGAGGCCTGCCCCCAGCTGGCGTCAATCCGTGGGTAGCATCCATGATGTTTAGCGCCGTGATGCCTGATCACTCGGTTTGCGAACGGACGAAGCATAAGCATCTTAGGGATCACGTTATCGGCATGGTGGCGCACACCTCACCTCATGCCGTTAGCTTGGACCTTCGCAAGGCCATGATTGAACATGGCTGCATCTACAGCTACTACCACGACGACGAAGACACGGACCCGGCAGAGTACGCAGCCGTTACCGGCTACGGCCTAGCCTATCTTCTTCAAATCGACCTCCTAGACTTCATTTCTGAACACTGGCCCAGCACTACCGCAGCCTCCTAAGCCAGCCCCCCTCAATGGCCTCAGCAGAAAACCCTGTTGGGGCCTTTTTCCTTGGCACTACAGCTTCCCTCATAACCCTTACGGGGTGGCGATTGTAGGGAAATGGCGTAGGTAAAACCTACCTATCGCATACAGCAATTCCGCTACATGCAGACAACTCAAGAGGCTAAAACATGACCGCACCCGCACTACTCACTCCGAAGGAGGCCGCAGCTTTCCTCCAGGTATCCGAAAAGACTCTGGAGAAATGGCGCACCACAGGCATAGGACCCAAGTTCCGCCGCCTTGGTCACCGCACCGTCAGATACCTCCAGAACGACCTCACTGAATGGCCGGGAGTCACCCTGCCCGCCACCACGCAAGACAACCAATGAGGCTCCTAGACCATGCCACGCACATTTGAAACACGCAACACAGCCCAGCCGGTCCCGAACCAGCAGGCAACAGGCCGTCAGGTCCAGGCCAAGGTAGCAGCAAGCTCATCCGATAACGTACCGTCCTACATCCCGCAGATGAAGAACCCGGACGCGGACGCCTTCATTCAGGGCCTTGGGATGATGAATTCCAAGCTCCTGGAGTGGTCCGATAAGGCCAAACAGGAAGATGCCAATCAGGCTGTCCTGGACCGGGAGCAAGGCTTGGAGGCCCAGCAGTCAGGGGCTTCCTACAAGGCCAACTACTTCGCCACTGACGGCCTCATTCGGGCTCAAGAAGACGGCACCAACCTTCTCGCTAGGTACAACACCGAGTTCGACAAGGACAAGGGTGACCTGGAGAAGTGGCTGCAAGAGAACTATCAGAGCCGTGTTGGTGGCGTCCCTGACGAACACTACAAGGCAGCCTACCAGAAGGGCATGACTCCCGCCTTCCAGGCCATCCGAGAGGCCCACCTTGGGTATCAGAAGAAGGCTGTGGAAACCCGTGTTGAGTCCAATGCGATGCAACTGCTGGACAACGGGGTACGTGCCTACACCTCGCAAGGCCAGCCGATCCCCACGGAGTATCTGGCTGCTGTCCAGGAACACGTAGGACAGAACCTTGGGGTATCTCAGCAACGCTTCGGTGAGCTGCTGTTCTCCACGGTCAAGCGTGTGGGCGATGAAGGTCACTACGATGCCTACGATGTCCTCAAGCAGCCCCGGCCAGATGGCTCTCCAGGGATTTATCACGACCCCAAGTGGAAGGATGAGATTGATAAGGCTCAGGCCCATTCCTTCACGGTATCCCTATCGATGGCCCAGAAGGCCCGTGAGCAACGCTACAACAAGGCGCTCTACGATGTCTTCCTGGAGGAGGACCCCAAGAAGGCCCAGCAGATGTTCCGCGAGATGAAGGGTAATGAACTCTTCAAGGGTGACACTGAAGGGCTCATCAAGTGGGAAAAGCTGATGAACGAGAAGGTTGATGGTAAGCCTGACGCCAAGCAGCTTGAGAACGAGGTATCCCTACTTGCCAAGATTTATGAAGGCAAGGCCGGTATCAAGGACATCCTCGCTCAGAACTCCAATGCAGCCATTACCTCCAGCCAACGTAAGTACCTCCTAGGGGAAGCCCGCCGAGTCACTAACGAGAACCAACAGGCTTCCGCTGCTGCTGGTAAGGCTGACGAGGCCGTGTTCAAGACCCGTGAGTATGCGGATGCCAAGGACTTCGTGGGCTCCATGCTCCAGCCTCGTCCCCGCGACCCGATGAACTTCAGTGGTCAGCAGACCATCGAGTTCGACCGGGCTAACCAGACGCAGGCCCAGCGCGAGTTCTTCATGGGCCTCAAAGGTAAGACTACGGCTGAAATCCAACCGTGGGCTGAGGACGTGGTGAAACGCTACAAGGCCCGCCAGAAGGACTACACGGAGCCCCAACAGGCTGCTGTAGCTGACAACAAGGTGCCGTTCAAGAACCTTCAGGAAGCCCGTGATGCGTTCGCCAGGGGGAACCTGTCCCCTACTGAAGCACGCCGCTACATAGCTTACTTCTCACAAGGAAAATAATGCAGCTCTACCAATTTGATAACGTAGCCACCGGGGATAGTTTCGCACTGTCCGCCTTGGAGAAGGATGGACAAGGCTGGTTTATAGCTGCCGATGTCTGTAAGGCCCTAGACATCAAGAACAGCAGCGATGCCATGTCTCGCCTGGACGACGATGAAAAGGGGGTCGGTAATACCGATACCCTTGGAGGACGCCAGCAGGTTGCCATCATCAATGAGTCCGGGCTGTATTCCCTCATCTTCAGAAGCCGTAAGGAGTCCGCCAAGCGGTTCAAGAAGTGGGTAACTTCCGTGGTCATTCCCTCCATTCGCCAAAATGGGGGCTACATCAACGGCCAGGAGGCTCTCAGCAATGAAGAGCAAGCCAAAACACTCCAGGTAATCCATAAGGAAGCCCAGCGTGTAGGAATGTGCGCCCTAGAAGAACGGGAAGCACGGGGCGACGCATTCAAACTCCTGAATAGTGGGCGCAGGCGCAGGAAGGCTCCACGACCACCTAAGCCCTTGGCAGACAACCGCAACGGGTAATAGCTCAGAAGGCCCTGGAGGCGCTCAAATGAAGCAAGCCCAGGGCAACCGACAGGGATGCATCGCAGCGCCGGCAGCCGGGGCCTTCCGCGCCCCCCTATTGCCGTGACAAACGCATAAATATACAGCCGCACAGATTGGCTTATTATCGTTATATATCAGCATGTTACATCAAAACAATGGGGTAAAACCCACCTATAGCAAGGGCCCCAATCCCTCCCCCCGGTTACCTACTTATAGATACACCTATAGATGTACTCTTTAGATTATCTATAGATGCCCTACAGATAGCCCCTCCAGGATGCCCTGGTTAGGATGACCACGTACTGAGTAGTAAGAAGTAAGGACTCTATGGGCTATCTGAAGATTACCTACTTAGACTCCCACAGGATGCCAGCAACAAGCCCCCCCTGTGGTCTGAGCGGTAGGTGTCTTCAGTGGCATGGGCAGCCCGCAGTGATTGGCCGTACAATTTGCAATCAAAATGAGTAATCGGTGATCGACGTGGCCAACTCGGGTGGAATTGGATACATATTAGGTCTTGGTGTGGCAGTAATTGGCTGCCTGAGTTGGTTGGCGCTTCCCTATTACGCTTACCGTAAGATAGTTGGAAAGCCCGAGGAAATACCTATTACAGGCTTTGTATTTGTCGCATTCTTCCTCGGTTTGTTTGTTCCCACCTACATCTTCGGATTTGCGCTTAACGGTTACTCTGTACTACTTGCATTTGTGATGATATTTGTAGCTTCGTACATCGCTCGCCTATTAGGGCCTAACGAAAACGACAAAAAGTAGGCTAACCGCAAAGCAATCAGCCAAGACATAAAACTAAGACTTAACAGGAAGTGTCTTGAGCAAGGCATCCTGGAGCATCTTCAAGGCATACCCCTGCCCGTAGTTGTCTGCTATCTCGCTCTTCCCCCACCCACCTACCGCATCCTGGATGTCTCTAGTCGCTCCAGTATTACGAAGCCTATCCCGCATCGTGTGGCGTAGCTCATGAGTAGTGTGGTCAATACCTGAAGCGAGAAGCCATTTATTGAGGGTTGCTGAGGCGCTGTCCGCCTTGCATTGGTCGTCCTTGACATAGCGAGGGAAGGCATACTTCTGGCCCTTCTCTGCCACCTCCAAGAGCCTGCTAGCAGCCCATAAGGCGTCACCTACCAGAGGCACCTTACGGGTACTTGTGGCTGGATTCTTTAGTGTCCTCCAAGGGCGTGGCCTGATGTCCAGGTAAGGGACCTCCTCCCCGGCAATATGGATGTCATCCAAGCCCGCCCCCACCACCTCTGCAAGACGCGCTCCTGTCTCTCCCTGAATGGATAGAGCCCAGCGCATGTCGTCATCCTTGGCCCTGCACAGGCCGCGCATCTTCTCCAGGCTTTCGTGACTGAGCGGCTCTCTATCCTCTGAGTCCTCTCCAAGGCCTGCAATCTTCAGGCTGTCCCAGACATTGGGGATATTCAGCTCCTTCTCAACGATGGCAGACTTGAATACAGCCTTAATCACGTTGATATTTCGCTTCACTGATTCAGTCTTCAGAGTAGCCAGCAGCTTGTCTCTAAAGGCCTTAGCATCGTCCCGGCTAACCTCCTTGAGTATCTTGTCACCAAGTAACTCAGTCAGCTTTGAAAACGCTCTACGGGTGTATGTCTCCAACTTATCAAAGCCGGGCTTACCCCGCTTTACATGCTCCGCCAGATAGACCTCCAGGGCATCCGACATAAGAAAATGCTCCCCCCCCTCCAGGAGTCTGGAGGCTTCTAGCTCAGTCTTTGATAGGTACTCTGAAGGGTCCCCATAGTGGTATGCCTCTTCCGGCTCTGGCTGAGTAGCGGCATAGTCCTCACGCTTCCTATCTAGCCTATCGTAGAACAGAGACAGAGCCAGCTCATCGTTGGGCTGCCCTCGCACCGATAGCCCGTGCTGCTTGAGGATGCTTAATGCTGCCTCCCTTGCAGACTGAGGGGTAAGATTGTGGTCTTTACGCATGGCAGCCCAGAGGGCCTCATGCTGGCGGTTCAGCTTCGCAACCTTGGACGCAATAACCCGAGGGTCTGATGTCTGAAGGTTTATCTTCAAGGGGCCTGATGAGGGGTATCTCTCGGCTAAATCCTTGGGTATCCTTCGCTGCCAGTAATAGGTATCCCCGCGCTGGAATACATACTTGATCTTGACCATTAGATGAGGCTCGATGACGATGTGCATAGCAGAGTACCACGAAAGTACCACACATCCGGCCGCGTCATGCGCGTATGCTGTTGATTAACAACAACTATTCTTGCTTTACTGGTGCCCCCGAACGGAATCGAACCGCTACCTGATGATTACAAATCAACTGCACGACCTTCATGCTACGGGGGCCCAAGCGATGGGCCGCAATTATAGCCTGATCATCCGAATTTCGACATGACCACACTCACCAACCCATTCGAAATCGCCCGGGAGACATTGCGCCTGCTGGCAACCCGAAGAATCCCCCCCTCTCCGGACAACTATCTCACCCTTTACCACGAGATTGCCGGTACAAAGCCAACCGAAAATTCGTTTCCCGAATCTCAACTGCGCTCGCTGGCTGCTGCCTTACCGAAAGCATCACCAGACCAGCTTCGCCTGGCCCGGCAACTAGACGAGGCAGTCAAGGCAGCCAACTGGGAGGACTTCAAAAAGGCACTGACTGATTTCATCTCAGCCCTTGCTGAATCGCAAAAGCTGAGCTGGTCTGAACTCATCACTGACTTGCTGCGCCAATGGGATGCCAAGCACCCAGGGCTGACCGCTGCCCGAAAACGCGAATCACTGGAACATATACTGACCAGTAGCGGCGCCAATCCGGATATTCTCTTCAACCGACTGCAAAGCCTCTTGCGCGCATGGGGTCACGGCAAAGAGACAGAGGCCGCCTCCCTGTCCGAAGAAGCCGCCTCAGAGACAACCCCAACACGCGCATTAACCGCAGCAACGGGTGATCTACTACCTGAATTACGCAAGCTGTTTGCCTTTACCCTCGAAACCGCCATCGCCACCCAGTTACTCGAAAGCCCCCAACTCTCGAGCGATGCAAAAGTACTGGCTAACGACATCCGTACTGCCGTCAGCCCGGCACAGTTGCAGGAGTTTCTCACTCGCCTCAAGCGCTTTGCATTCAAACTTGAATTGCTCGCCGAAGACCAGGCCGAGCTACGTCACAGCCTCCTTAACCTGCTCCGTCTACTCGTTGGAAACATCACAGAACTCGTCCTCGATGACCATTGGCTGCACGGGCAAATCGCCGTCGTGCGTGAAATCATCGACAAGCCGCTCTCCCAGCGCGCCCTCGACGATGCCGAAAGCCGCCTGAAAGAAGTACTGTTCAAGCAGGCACAACTCAAGGCCAGCCTGTCCGAAGCCCGCGACGCCATCAAGCACATGCTCGCCGGCTTTGTCGACCACCTGGCCGACTTCGCAGATGCCACCTCTGACTATCACGACAAGATTGAAAGTTGCGCTGAAAAAATCAGTTCATCCAAAGACATCACCGAACTGGAAGACGTCCTTGGCGAAGTCATGCGTGAAACACGCACCATCCAGATCAACGCCCAGCGTTCCCGCGATGAACTACGGTCGACCCAGCAAAAAGTACAGGAATCAGAAGCGCGGATTCAAGAACTCGAACGCGAACTCGTCGCCAGCAGCGACCTCGTCCGCCATGACCAGCTAACCGGCACACTCAACCGCCGGGGGCTGGAAGAAATCTTCACAAAAGAAGCTGCCCGAGCCACCCGCCACGACACTGCGCTCTGCGTGGCATTGATCGACATCGACAACTTCAAAAAACTGAACGACTCGATGGGTCACGACACCGGCGACCAAGCACTGATCCATCTCGCCACCATCTGCAGGGAAACCCTCCGCCCGCAGGACACCGTTGCCCGTTACGGTGGCGAAGAGTTCATCATCCTCCTGCCCGAAACCTCACTGGACGATGCTGCCATCGCCCTCACCCGACTCCAGCGTGAGCTAACCAAAAAGTTCTTCCTGCATGGTAATGAGAAAGTATTGATCACTTTCAGCGCCGGCGTCACACAAATGCTCCCCAACGACACACAAACAACAGTGATCAAACGGGCGGATGAGGCGATGTATCAGGCAAAGAAAACAGGCAAAAACCGGGTTACTACTGCGTAACCGCCCCTTCGCCTTCGCTACTC
>Ga0316604_10001998_pt1 | contig 16620 bp, 19 predicted proteins | sample OWC_soil_day20_C_FD_207650 | JGI IMG/M metagenome (GOLD analysis project Ga0316604, IMG submission 207650) | Wetland soil microbial communities from Old Woman Creek delta, Ohio, United States - OWC_soil_day20_CT | ecosystem: Environmental > Terrestrial > Soil > Wetlands | place: USA: Ohio... | reverse complement strand
TCGACATCGCCAAGCGCCTGATGGACTACGGTTTCCATGCGCCGACGGTGTCCTTCCCGGTCGCCGGCACGATCATGGTCGAGCCGACGGAATCCGAATCGAAGGCCGAACTGGACCGCTTCATCGCCGCCCTGATCAGCATTCGCGAGGAAATCCGCCAGATCGAGAACGGCGTGTGGACGGCCGACAACAATCCGCTGAAGAATGCTCCGCATTCCCAGGCGGACGTCATCGATGCCGACTGGAAGCATCCGTACAGCCGTCAGCAGGCGGTCTTCCCCCTCTCCTGGGTAGCCGCCAACAAGTTCTGGCCGAGCGTCAATCGCATCGACGATGTCTATGGCGACCGTAACCTGAACTGTGCCTGCCCGCCGATGGAAGCCTACGCCGACTGATGACCGTCGATCTCTCTGCCATTGCCAAGTGGCCCAACGTCCCGGCCTGTTACGACTGGTTGTCGCTCGACCGGCGCGGCGACTGGCGCTTGCAGGGAGAACGCGTCACGCACAGCGGCCTGATTCAATTCATCAACCGGCAGTACGGTTGTGACGAATCAGGCTGCTGGTTTCTGCAGAACGGCCCGCAACGGGTTTTTGTGGCGCTGGCCTACACCCCCTGGATTTTTCGCCGCGAAGCCGACGGCTTCGTCAGCCACACCGGCCAGGCGGCCGGCACCGTCAAGGCCATTTACCTCGACGAGGACGGCAACCTGCTGCTGGAGACGGAACTCGGCATCGGCCTGCTCGACGACCGCGATCTGAGCCGCTTTCTGGCCGACTGCCGGATGCCGGATGGCCAACCGGTCGACGACCCGGCCTTCATCGCCCTGCTGGAAACCGGCCAGGGCCATATCGCCTGGCAAGGGTTGCCCGTACAGACCATTGCTGCGGTCGACCTGCCAAAACGCTACAAATTCAACCCCGCCCCCAAGGCCTGACTGGCTTTCTTATTGCTTGACTGCAAGCTCGGTCAGCCAATTGTGGGAAAGCAGACAAGGCATGGACAACAGCATTGATCACGCTGCCCGCTGGGCCGGGCAACATCTCGTCGATCCCGTGCATATCGACTGCACGACCACCGTCGTGCTGAAGATTCTCGACGGCAAGTGCAAGATGAACGAGCACGACGAGGCGGTCATCAGCCGCCTCTACGACGTCGTCAAAAGCCGCCCGGGCAAGCTGATGGGCGAGGAATACCACGCCCTGATCGAGCAGGCACGGACGGCGCCGGATGAGGCGCAGGCCATGTTCATCTACGAAAAACGCCTGCTCGCCGAGACCATGATTTCGCGGCCGGTGATGAAAGCCTACAAGGCCTGGCTACGCGACAACGGCATCCTGCGCCGGCAGGATGCCGAGGAAGCTTAGATTAGCGACTGACCGCCTTGGCGCCGGCCATCGCCACCTGTTCGTCCTGATCGGCCCGTACACCGGAAACGCCGACCGCGCCAATCACGTCGCCGTCGACGACAATCGGCACCCCGCCCTGCAGGAAAACCTGGCCATCGACCGACAGCAGCGCCGGCCGGCCCTTGTTGACGGCTTCCTCGAGCGCGGCGCTCGGCCGGCGGAAGAGCGCGGCAGTCTTCGCCTTGCCGATCGAAATATCGACGCTAGGGCGCTGGGCATTATCGAGACGATCGATGGTCAGCGGATACCCGGCATCGTCGGCGACGACGATCACCACATTCCAGCCATTCTTCTTGGCCTCGGCAGTCGCCGCCGCCATTGCCTTACGCGCTTCGGCCAGGGTCAGCGCCTTCTTATCGACCAACTGCGCCTGGGCGGCCAGCGAGGTGGCCAGCAGCAGGCCGGCGGCGAACAGCTTCTTTTTTGGGTTCATTGAGATCTCCTTTGGTGGGCAAGCGAACAGACCGGCACGGCCGGTCGACGCCCGGGAGATCGGCAATTTATGGGGAGCGGATATGCCCTGGCGCTCAGGCACTATAGCGGTAAATGACATGACGATGAGTTCGGGAAAACCCGCCCCCCGCTTAGCGCGCTGGTGAGGTGAAGCTCAGTCAGGCAAGCCCGTTGGCCTGCCGCCAGGCGAGAATTTCCGGCAGCGCCGCCTCGATGTCGTCGAGCAGTGCGGCATTGGCCTGCAACAGCAGTTTGCGCTGGCGAACGCTGAGCCGCGCGGGAAAAACCGGGGTCAACTCGACCCGCAGATCGCCGGCCGGATTCCTGCCCCGTCCTGGGTAGCCCTTGCCAGCCAGATGCAGGCTTCGCGTTTCGGCGCTACCGGCTTCCAGCGGCTGAATGAACGGCCCGGCCAGCGTCGGCAATTCGACGTCACCACCGGCGATCAAGGCCAGCGCACTGACCGGCATCCGGAAATGCAAATCGCGCCCGCGCAACTGGTAGAGCGGGTGCGAACGGAGAATCAGCGTCAGGTAGAGATCGCCCGCCTGCAGTTCGCCATCGCCCGGCTCGCCCTGCCCGGCCAGGCGCAACTCGTCGCCGGCCAGCATGCCAGGCGGCACGGTGATTTCCAGGCTGACCTCGGCCAGTTCGCGGCCGCTGCCCGAACAATCGGGGCAAATGCGTTCGCTGAAGAAACCGCGCCCGGCACAGGCCTCGCACGGCAGCAGCACCCGCTTGGCATCACGTACCCGACCGCTGCCGTGGCAGGCCTCGCAGAAGCGGGTGCGGGCAAAGCCGGACTCGCCGCTGCCCTCGCAGGTCGGGCAGGCCTTGCCACGGGTATAGCGAATGGTCTTGCGGCAACCGCTGGCCGCTTCCTCCAGATCCAGTTCCAGATTGAGGCGGATGTCGGCAGCACGGGCGACCGTTTCTTCCGGCTCAGGGCTGCTGGCCCCGGGTTCATCAGCCCCGGTTTTTGCCTCTTCCGGCACGTCGCCCCCAGGGCCAGCAGTTGTTTCTGTGGTCGCAGCAAGCTGGTCGTAGGCGGCGCGGATCTCCTTGAAACGCTCGGTCGCCTCCGGATGATCGCTGCGATCCGGATGCCAGCGCATGGCCAGCCGGCGATAGGCCCGCTTCCATTCGGCCGGACCGGCTTCGGGCGAAACGCCGAGAGTGGCGTAGGGATCGATTGCGCTCACTTATTTGTCACCATGACAACGGGCCGGCAAGCTGCCTTCGCCTTGCGGTGCGAAAGGCGTCTTGCCCCAGTCCAAACTCGGCTTTGCCATCAGCCAGCCAGCACGCGTTCAAGCGCCGCCCGCAATTCGCTCACTTCGTTTTCCAGTGCCGCGACGCGCGTGCGCAGTTCGTCGAGTTCCGAACGCGAACCGGAGGTGTTGGCCGGCGCTTGATCGATCACGGGTTGGCCGCTCAGCAGGTGCGTCCAGCGGTTTTCGCGGGCCCCGGGCAGGCGTGGCAGCTCAAGGACCAGGCCGCCTTCGGGGCGAGCCGCCAGTTCCTCGAGAAAAGCCTCGACCGACGAGATATCGGCGAACTTGTGCAGGCGCTCGCAATTCAGTCGCAATTCACCGGCCGTTTGCGGCCCGCGCAGCATCAATACCGTCATCAGGGCCGAAGCCTGGGTCGGCACGCCGAGTACGCGCTCGAACTGATGGGCGAAACGCGGCACCCGGCTGCCACTGACTTCGCTGACCAGTCGGGCCTCTTTCAGGTTGTCGATCGCTTGCAGGATGTCCGACTCGCCGAGTTCGAGCACCGGGTTGCGGCTCGTCTTCTGGTTGCAGCCGGCGGCCAGCGCATTCAGCGACATCGGATAGGTATCCGGCACCGTCCGCTGCTTCTCGACCAGCGTGGCGAGAACACGGGTTTCAACAACAGAGAGGATCGGAAAACTGTCAGCCATGTTGATATCTTTTGCTATTTGCATCGAAGGTTAAAAAGGCGGGCTCAAAGCGCCGCTTGCTTGTCGCGCTCACGCCGCCAGACATGATAAATCTGCAGCGCGACATGGGCATCATTGGCCGCATAGAGCAATTGCCGTTCGCTCAATTGGCGGCTGGCCCAATTGCTCGTCCCGGTTTTTTTGGACTTCTGCAATTTCTGGCCAAAGTAATGCGCGACCGCCACCTTGGCGCCCACGGTGCCGCGATGCCCGGGGCCGCGCAGCACTTCGCCGAGGTCGAGGACGTTGCACAGATCGATGCCCAAGCGCGATTTCAGCGCACTGCGATCATTGCCCAGGCCAAAGCCGACCTTCAGAAGCTGCGTCGCCTCCAGCACGGTCTTCAAGACCGCACCGTCGGAGGAGCGGGGCAACGGAAACAGGTATGTCCGGCGATCGGTCGCCAGTTGCACCAGATGCGGCCCGGTCGACACCTCGCCCTTGAGGAAGGTCGGCTTGGACTCGGTATCGAAGCCAATCACCTCGGCCGCCATCAAGGCCACCAGCGCATCTGCCGCCTGTGCTTCGGAGGCGACCAGGGTCACGTTCTCCAGGGAGATCCCCGGGTAAGGCGGCAAATCGGCTTCGGCGAGCGTCGCCCGACTCATCACCAGTTCGCTCAAGGGCCCCTCCGGGCGGCTTTTTGCCGGCGTGAAGGCAAGGGATTTTTGCTTGCCTGAATCCTGGGCTGGCCCATCCATGTATCCTTGTCGTTTTCAGAAGAAGCAAGTGTATGGGATCGCAGCGGCACAAAGGCATTTTTGTCTGGCTCAAAGGGCTTTTTTCAGCCAAGGCGGCACCGCTGTCTGAAATCGCCCGGGCAAAACTGCTGATTTCAGCCGTCGACCGCGGCGGTATTCCGCTCAATGCCGCCAAGGTCAATGCCATCGCCCGTGATCTCGGGCTGGAGGTTTCCCGCACAGCCCCGGTCGAAGAAACCATACAACGCATCCGCGACGCCCTCGGCCGCATCAACCACCATGAGTAAGCCCAAGCCCTGGTTTCTGTACCTGATCGAATGTAGCGACGGCAGCATCTACACCGGCATCACCGTCGACGTCGCCGCCCGTTACGCCGCCCACTGCACCGGCAAGGGCGCCCGCTATACCCGCTCGCATGCGCCCTCACGGCTGCTCGGGGTCGAGTGCCACCCGGATCGCTCGGCAGCCTCGAAAGCGGAATACCGGATCAAACAGCTATCGGCTGCCGAAAAACGCTGCTACGCCGCCAGCCTCAACGGCAGCACGCCGCCAAACTGAGCGGTCGACAAAAAAGCACTCCGCAAAGTGCTTGTTTGAGAACTGCGCGCAAAGCCCCGGCAACTGGCAGCCTGCCAGCCCGGGGCATTCACTCAGCGCAGATAAACGCCAGGTGGCTGGATCACGACCGAGGGCGGCTGCAGGTAAATGGCAGGAGCCGGTACCGGCACCATAACCCTGCTCTCACCGCAAACACGCCGTTCCCGATAATAGCCATGGCGATCGTACCAGCCATCGACCCGGCACGGCCCGCCGCGATAGTCATCCCGGTAATGATCGTGGTCATAGTGCCGATGATGCTTGTGGTGATGACGATGCCCATCGCCATCGGCAAAAGTCGGCACGGACAGCGCCATCAGCAGGGATGCGAGAACAACTTTCACGGGGTGACGTGTCATACAAAAACCTCAATTTCGAAAACCGGGATTGATCCTGCAACAGACCTTGGCAAGGCTGCACAGGAAGCGAACAAGGCACAGCAAAGGCTATGCCAAGCGGCATTTCGATGATTTTTCGGCAAAATTTTGAGGCCATGCGCCTGCCGCTGTCGTCAGATGGCGACAGCAGCAGGTTTCACGCAGCTAAGCAGCTGTTTTATCGAGCATTTCATTGTCGCCAACACACGACAAGGATTATCGCGACAAATCGACAAGCAAGTGGGCGTCGAGGCCGGCGGGATCACCCCAGCCCCGGCCCTCGTAAAAATCAAGAAGCCTTGATCTCATTGCTTAACGGGCGGCCTTCGGCAAACTCGCTGACGCTGTTGATGGTCGTTTCGCAAATCGTGGTGATCGCTTCCTCGGTAAAGAAAGCCTGGTGCCCGGTGACGATCACATTGGGGAAGGAAAGCAGGCGCTGAAACACATCATCCGCAACAATCGTACTCGACAGGTCGCGGAAGAACAGATCGGCCTCCTGCTCGTAGACGTCGATGGCCAGGCCGCCCAACTGGCCGCTTTTCAGCGCTTCGATCACCGCCTCGGTATCGACCAGGCCACCACGACTGGTATTGATCAGCAAAGCGCCGCGTTTGGCCCGGGCCAGGGTGTCGGCATTGACGATATGGTGCGTTTCCGGCGTCAGCGGACAATGCAGGGAAATGATATCGGCCTGGGCGCCGATTTCCCCGGGCTGGGCATAGGTCGCGCCCAGCGCAGTAAAGGTCTCCGATGGATATTTGTCGTAACCGATGACCCGGCAGCCAAAACCGAGCATGATTTTGGCAAATACACAGCCGATCTTGCCGGTCCCGACGACGGCAACGGTCTTGCCATGCAGATCGAAACCCATCAGCCCGTCCAGCGCGAAATTGGAATCCCGCGTCCGGTTGTAGGCCCGGTGAATCTTGCGGTTGATGGCCTGCAGCAAGGCCACGGCATGCTCGGCCACTGAATAGGGGGAATAGGTCACCACCCGGACAACCTTGAGCCCTAATTCCGCGGCAGCCTGCAGATCGACATTGTTGAAACCGGTGCAGCGCAGCGCCACCAGGCGGGTGCCACCAGCGGCCAGTGCCTTGAGTACGCCGGCATCGGCACGGTCATTGACGAAAATGCAGACGGCTTCATAGCCAGCGGCGAGAGCGGCCGACTCCTGGTCGAGCATTTCGTCAAAAAAGCGAAGCTGGTGAGCAGCCGTTGCATTGGCTGCACTCAGGAAGTCACGGTCGTAACGCTTGGCGCTGAATACGGCAATTTTCATTTTGTCTGCTCCATGAGTTATGGAAGAAATGTCTCGGTACCGTCTGCTCCAGGCCTCACCCGCCCAGCAATATCACGGCGATTTGCGCAAATACAATCTTGAAGATGGTCATCGATGGAAAGATCATGGCGTAGCCGACATCCGGCCGATCGGTACCGGCAGTACGACTGGCAAAAGCCAGGATCGCCGGATTGCCGGTAGCGCCGGAAATGACACCGATCGCGGTATCGAAGGGCAGCCGGAAAACGACCAGACAAAAGAACGCGGTAATCAAGACCAGGGCGGTCGCGATCAGCGCACCGTAAAGCAGGAAGCTGGCGCCGGTCGTACTCACCGTTGCAAAGAACTTTGGCCCCGAAGCCAGCCCGACCTGCGCCAGAAATATGGTCAGACCGAAGTTGCGCAGGACGAGGTTGGCCGAGAGCGGCATGGTCCAGACAAAGGGCCCGCTCCGCCGAATTTTGCCGAGGTAGAGAGCGACCAGCAGCAGGGCCGCGAGGCCGAGAGTGAGTTTGCCGACACCAGGAATGGTCAATGGAATAAGGCCGACCAGCAAACCGAGCGCGGCACCGATGCCGATCGAGATATAGCTGAGATCAGCCGTTCCCTTGATCGAATCGCCGAAGAAGGCCCGGATGCTCTTGATCTTGTCACGCGACACCAGCAGGCCGACCCGATCCCCCACTTCGAGGATCAACTCGGGGCTGGGCTGGAGGTCACTATCACCACGCCGCACCTGGATGATCGAGCATTCAACGCCGGCCGGCAGCGCCAGGTCCCCAATTGCGCAGCCGACCACGCTCGGTTTCGAAGCAAAGACGCGAATGTAATCGAAATCCTCGCGATGGCTGGTAATCCGCCCTGGCTGCAGCTCCCCCAGCAAGGCCACCGTATTCTGCAGCGCGGCCTTGTCGGTGGAAGTGGCCAGCAGTACGTCACCCGGGGCCAGGACAAAATCGTCCGAAGGCAGGCAGTTGTGGTGCTCCCGCCGGATCGCGACGATCATCACACCGGCCGGCAAGCGGGCCACCAGCTCCGGAAAGCCGACACTGTAGAAAGCCGAATTCAACAAGGCAATTTCAGCCGTTTCGACCACCTGGCCAGCCGGTTGCTCGATCCTGGGTTTCAACCAGGCATTGAGGACGTAGATGCCGAGAATCGGAATCGCCACCCCGAATGGATAGGCCACGCTATAACCCACCGCCGCACCATTGCTGGTTACCGCGGCGAGGATCGCCTGCAAGGTCGCGGTACTGGTGCCGGCGCCGGCAAAGATCCCCAGTGACTCGTCGGCGGCGAGGCCGGCGAATGGCACCAGGGCCGCCGAAACACAGCCCGCCCCCAGCACCCCCAGGGTCGCTGCCGCGTTGGCCTTGATCCCTTCCTTGCTGGTCAGGCCTTTGAAGAACTGCGCACCGTACTGAATCCCGACACCGTAGAGAAAGAGCAGAAGGCCCATGGTGCCGAGTACGCCGGGTGGCGCCGCCTTTGCGGCAAAGCCACCGATTGCCAGGCCGACGAACAACACCGCGCCGGAGCCCAGCGCGAAGCCCTTGATGTTGATTTCGCCGACCAGATAGCCCACGGCAATGGTCAGAAATAATGTGAACAACGGCTGTGTTTCAAGCAGTAGCTTTATCTCTTCCACGGCCAGACTCCTTTGTTGTGTTTAGTTTTTCACAGGCATTGCGTCATCAACGATGGCCAAAAGGAGTCTGGCTCAAGGACGATGTTTGAACGCCAGGTGTGCACGCCAAGCCATTACCTTTTGATAATCGGGAAGCTGGAACCTGAGTTGTTTCGATCAGGCGCCCCGGATCCGATTATGCGCTTGTCACCACGAATTAACAGTCTCCTTGGTGACTTTCAATAACCAGGCAATTGCCCCTGAATCGCCTTGTCAGCTGACGATTGAGGCGCCGTAAATAGTGTGCGAAGGAAGCTTCAACTGTTCATCGAGCGCCCCGGGAACAGAAATTTGAAAATAGCGGATGTTACTGATCGGGAAAATCAAAAAGTCCCCATCGACTTCGACCACCAGCCGATCGCTCTCCCAAAGACTTTTCAGCATTAGTTGTCGGGCGGCGTTAATCTCGACCTGCTCCGGAAACTCGAACGACATTTTCTTGCCATCGATGAAATTCAATGTCAGCGAGCGAACTGTCTTCATTTCATTTCTCCAGCACAGCCAATGAGGAGTCGGCTAAACCCCTTATGCAAGGGGGCTATTCATGCATGATAGGTGGCACAAAGCAGATCCTCAATACCCGATCACCTTCATTTTCCGGGAGATGCTTTTCTTGGATATGATTGAAAGATATCCACCCCGAACGCAGGTCACGGCAACAAGCAATATTCCGATAGACAAAGACTGGGCAAGGAGATGTGCATCATGAGCGACATCCGTCAGTACGCCGAAACAGAATCCCTGAGAAACGGCCTTGAGATATGTATCCGGGCATCACGCCCGGATGACAGCGAGAGGATTGTCGAAGCATTTCATCAGCTCAATCCGGAATCAGTCTATCTGCGCTTTTTCGGCCCCAAGAAAGAAATATCGCCGGCGGAACTGCAGCGTTTTCGCGAAACCGACTTCGACCGCCGGGTCATATTGCTCGCGACCCTGATGCAGGAAGGTCGGGAAATCGTGATCGCCTCGGCCAGTTATGTCCGGGTGGGCGAGGACAGCGCCGAAGTGGCCTTTCTCGTCGAGGAGGACTTTCATCGACTAGGCATTGCCGGCCGCCTGCTCAAGCATCTCGGCCGGATTGCGGTCGGTGCCGGCATCAAGACCTTCATCGCAGAAGTTCTGCCGCACAATACAGCAATGCTCGGCGTCTTCAAGCGTAGCGGTTGGCCAATGACTTCCGAGGTTTCCGATGGCACGGTGCACCTTTCTTTGACACTACAAGACTAAGGCACAAGGCAGGCGCCGCAGCGCCTGCTTCAAGATAAACTGGCTGGCCTCAGGCCACCACCTTGCTGGCATTCTCCCGCCGGGCCTGGGCAACCAACGCGGCAACGGCACAGGAAGCAAGTCGCGTCAGCACCGAGTCGGCGCGGCTGGTCAGAATGATCGGCACGCGGGCACCGAGCACGATACCGGCAGCATCGGCATCAGCCATGAAGCTCAGGCTCTTGGCCAGCATATTGCCGGCTTCGAGATCGGGCACCACCAGAATATCGGCCTTGCCGGCGACCGGCGATTCGATCTTCTTGATCTTGGCAGCGTTGAGATCGACGGCATTGTCGAGCGCCAGCGGGCCGTCGAGGATGCCGCCGGTGATCTGGCCACGGTCCGCCATTTTACAAAGCGCGCCGGCCTCGATGGTCGATTGGAGCTTCGGATTGATCGTTTCCATGGCCGAGAGTATCGCCACCTTGGGTTGCTCAATCCCCAACGAAAGCGCCAGATCGATGGCATTCTGGATGATGTGCATCTTGTCTTCCATGCTTGGAAAGATGTTGATTGCTGCATCGGTAACGATAATCGCCCGGTCCAGGCTCGGCACATCCATGATGAAGCAATGACTGATCCGCCGCGCCGTTCGCAAGCCGGTTCCGCTGCGCACCACGGCTGCCATCAGTTCGTCGGTATGCAGGCTGCCCTTCATCAACAACTCAGCCCGCCCTTCGCGAGCCAACTGCACAGCAGCCTCGGCGGCGGCAACGCTATGCGGCACATCCACCAGTTCGAACTTCGAGATATCGAGTCCGAACTGTGCCGCCAGTGCTGCGATCTTGCTACGGGGGCCGACCAGAATCGGCTGCAGAATTCCCATTTCCGCGGCCTCCACCGCCCCCCTCAGCGAATTCTCGTCACAGGGATGGGCGACTGCGGTCGACGTCGGTGACAGGGTTTTACAGCGAGCAATCAGGCGTTCGTATTTCTCGTGCTTGCGTTCCATGCCTCTTCCTCTCGTCGATGAATACCAGTTAGCTGACCTTGCGGGAGATCCGTTTGGTCGCCACCTTTTGCTCGGTACCCGTAAATAGTTCTTCGATCTGCGCCAGTCGTTCGCCCCGTTCGCCAGTCGCCTTGCCGGTCGCCTCGACCGTGCGCCGGATGGCCTCCAGCGATTTGGCACGGACAGCGGAGTCAGTTGGCAACATCGATTGAATGGCTGCCAGCGCGGCCTCCTGGTCGAGCAACAGCCCAAAAAACTGCTCGCGAACAAGCTGCTTGAACTCTGCCAAAGACAGGGCCTTATTTTCAGCACGAATCTGCCGCAATTCGTTGAAAGCGCGTTCGTCCACCCCGGGCCCGGCCATCCCGATATAGACCAGGCTGCGGATGACTGCTTCATGCAGTCCGCCATCGGCAATGCGCGACTTCAACTCGGCGATACGCCGCTCGATGAAAGCAATGCGTTCCGGGTCCATGCCAGGCCGCTTGCGGGGCGGCGCATCCGAGGCCTTGAGGCCGAGCAGTGCCTGCAGAACCGGGGAACTGTAAGTAGCCAGGAATATCTGCTCCAGGCTGCTGTCACGCAGATCGCGATAACCGTCGAGAGCGGTGACTATCCCCTCAGAAATCGCCGATTGCCAGGCCAGGAAAGGATTGTCTGCGGATACCGGCTGGCGCTGCCGTCTTACCTCTTCGGCAAGCTGGGCAATTTGTTGCATAAACGGGTTGCGATCGGAAAAAATCTCGAACTGGAGTTCGGATGGATTGAGCTTTTTCATCCACTCCGCCGTCTGTTCGTTGATGTTTGCCCGGACAAGGGGTTGAAGAAGCGTCCGATAGAGGCCGAGATTGATCTCCGATACCCGCTGTACGGCAGCAAAGCGCCGTTCGTTCTCGGCACTGGGCTGGACGACGGCACGGATGTCGTTCAAGGTACGCGGCTCGAAACGCACGATCCAGTCGCCAACCACCAGATCGGGATTGGCGGCTGCGCCGGACTTCGGGGTCATTACCGCCTCATACAGGCCAGGCGGCAAGACATCGACCAGATCGATGTTGGAGGCGAATTCCTGATGTTCCTTCTTGGCGATACCGCCCGAGACAAAGATGCCAAGGTGACCAACGCTTTCGTGAATGGCGTAAATGATGGTCTGGCCGCAGGCGCGGATGTCGTCATCCTTGGCGTACAAATCGGTGATCCACCCCAAGGCCTGCTGTGGCGGGGTGATGTTGTCGCCCTTGGAGCAGAAACAGATGATCGGCGAGCGAATGTTGCGGAGATCGATCCGCTTGCCATCGCTGGTCACGATCTCGCCCGTCGCCAGTCGATTGCCGACGAACAGCTGGTCGACAATCCACTGAATTTCCTCACCATTGAGATTGACGTGACCGCCCCACCACTTCTCGAATTCGAGAAAACGCTGGGCGCCGCTATCGATCGTCGACCAGATATCGTAATTCTTGCTCCACAGCGTGTTTGCCGGGTTGAGATTCTCGAAATTCTTGACCAGATGGGCACCGTCGAACTTGCCGTTGCCAAGATCGCTGGTCAGCGCGGTGATCCAGCTACCGCCGGCCAGCCCGCCGGTGTAGCGCATCGGATTCTCGCCTTCGACTCCCGCCCAATAGGAAAGCGGCGAGCCGGGAACGATGACCGGGCCGCACAGTTCAGGCCGCGTCGCGGCCAGCATCATGACCGCCCAACCGGCCTGGCAATTGCCGATGATGCAGGGCTTGCCCTCGGCCTCCGGGTGCAGCTCAATGACTTTTTCCAGGAAGACCGCCTCGGCGCGCATGATGTCTTCGATGGTTTGTCCCGGCATCGGCTCCGGGGTGAAGCCGACGAAATAACAGGGATGCCCGGCGCCCATGGCGACGCCCAGTTCGCTGTCGGCCTTGAAGCCGCCAATCCCCGGCCCGTGCCCGGCTCGCGGGTCGACAACGACGAACGGCCGTTTCTGCAGATCGATCGTTACCCCGGCCGGCGGTTTGATACGGACCAGCATGTAATTGACCGGCCGCTCGAAGCCACGGGCATCGAGCACCAGTTCGGCATCGAAGTTGAGCACATGGGGAACCTTCTTCGCCTTTTGTGCATAGTATTGATCACTGCGTTGGCGCAGCAGATCCCAGAACAGAATGGTGCGCTGGCTGGCATCGACCAGATACTCACCCACCGGCCCCCAGGCCTGCATGATGGCATTCATGCCCCCCACCAATCCGGGCAGCGCATCTGGTGTCTTGTTAGGCTTTGAGTCGGTCGGGCTTTTGCTGAACGTGTTCGACATATAGCTAATCCTCGATAACGGTATTCACTTGCTGCGCGGCCTTTACGGCCAAGGCGGAGTCAGGTCATTTGACGGTGTAGCCCCGCCCTTCGAGACAAGCGGCGCGTGCCTTCGTATATGCCCCCTGTTGTTGCTGGGAACTGGCCTGTTGCTGTTGCTGGGCTTGTTGCTGGGTCGCGGCGTTTTGCCGGCGGCTTTGTCCGCGTGCGGCAACTGCCCCGACCGCTGCGCCAGTCCCGGCATCGCCGCCGACAACCTCGCCGACGACCGCCCCGCGCATCGCACCACGTGCGCCGGCCCCGGGGGTTGTCCCGGTGGCAGTCGTCGGTGGCTTGGCGGCTTGTTGGGGCGGTGGCGGCTTCGCGGGATCGAAACCGGTTTGCTGAACGGCCCAAGTATGGCAGGCCGATTCATCGCTCTGCTGTTGCGACGGAGACTGCCCCTTCGCCGGATACACGTATTGTTGGGCAAACACCTGGGCAATCAGCCCCAGACCGCAGGCAAACACCCAAAGGGTTTTCTGTTTCATTCGATCAACCTCCATAAAAGGTGGGTGCCTGGCGCCATGCGGCAGGCAAAACACTTTGCTGGTTCATGTCTCGCATCGAAGCAGGGTCAGATCATCCAGAAGATGACAAGTGGTAGCATACCACCGGCCAGTGTTCGCTTTGAATACCGATTTCAGGGGTTAAACAGGTCTTGTCGGCACTTCGCCGACCACAGGAAAAACCGCGGATCAGGGTCCTGCACCATCGCCAGAAAAACCGACGCAATGACCAATCAAATTCGTATTTATGCATTCAAAGTAGTTTGCTTGCTTGCATTGCTGTCTTCGGGCATGAGCGCATCGGCGCAGACCGCTCCATCCTCGGAACAGAAGCCCGCCGAAGCAATTGCGCAGCAAGCGCCATCGCCCGGCGCGGTCGATGATGGCTGGCCGGACTTGAGCAACTTCATCGATCAGGCCTACGGTTTCCTTCCTCTGGCCATTCCGATCACGGAACCGGCCGTCGGTTTGGGCGCCGTTGGGGCCCTGGCCTTCATTGACAAGCAAAATCCGGAAGCAGGTGCGGGGTTTGGTCGTCCGAACATCTCGGTCGTCGGCGCCCTGGCAACCGACAACGGATCGCGCGGCCTGATCCTCGGGGATATGCGCTACTGGATGGATGATCGGCTGCAAACCCTGGTCGGCGCGATCAAAACCAGCATCAACCTGGATTACTACGGCACTGGTGAGCAAGGCTTCCTGAACAAGCACCCGCGCTCCTATTCGTTGGATTTGTCGGGCGCAATGGCACAAGCCAAGTACCGCATCGGCCAATCCCAGAACTGGCTCGGACTGGGCTACATCCTGGCCAACACCAGCGCCACCTTCAACACGCCCTTCGATTTCCCGGAGCACGACCGATCGATCCAGCTTGGTGGCATCAATGCCACTTTTTCGCATGATTCACGCGACAACATTTTCACGCCGCGCAGCGGCAATTATCTGGAGTTGTCGGCCAGCCTGTTCGACAAGGCATTGGGCAGCGATCTCAAGTTCACGCGATTCAACCTGATCGGCATGCAGTATTTCCCGCTGGATGCGAAGTGGACGTTCGGTTTGCGTGAAAGCCTCAGCTTCAATTACGGCGATGCGCCTTTTTACATGCAACCGTTTGTCCTGATGCGCGGCGTACCCGCCATGCGCTATCAGGGCGAAAAGGTCGCGCAAGTGGAAGCCGAATTGCGCTGGCAATTCTGGCAGCGCTTCAGCCTCCTGGGTTTTGTCGGGGCCGGTTCGGCGGTGGATGAAATCCGGCAATTGACGCAAACGAGCAACGTGGTCGCCGGCGGCGCCGGGCTGCGTTATGAGGTGGCGAGAAAATACGGCATCCACATGGGGCTGGACATCGCGTGGAGCCGCGATGGCCCCGCCGCGTACTTTCAGGTCGGCAGCGCCTGGATGAGGCCGTAAGCCAGGCTGAAGATTCAGCCCCCGGCATTTCGCCCAGGCCTTCGGAATTCGCTCTAGGTGATATCGAACGCCATCTGGCCAAGCTTCTCGGGCACGGCGAAACGAGCCCCGGTTTTCTCGCGAACTGTCTCGACCGAGACCCCCGGCGCGGTTTCGAGCAGCACGAACTCGCCGTGCGAAATCGAGAAAACGGCCAGTTCGGTAACCACCATCGAGACGCGGGACTTGGCGGTCAGCGGCAAGCTACAGCGTTCGAGGATGCGCGTTTCGCCTTCTTTCGTGCAGTGTTCCATGGCGACGATGACCTTGCGGGCACCACTGACCAGATCCATGGCGCCGCCCATGCCCGGCACCATCTTGCCGGGCACCATCCAGTTGGCCAGGCTGCCCTCTTCGTCGACCTGCAGACCGCCGAGCACGGTGACATCGACGTGGCCGCCGCGAATCAGCGCAAACGAGGTAGCGCTGTCGAACATCGCCGCCCCCGGCATCAAGCCGCAGGGCACGCCGCCGGCATTGACGACGCCCGGCATCGGCTCGCCTTCGAGTGGCCCGAGGCCGAGAAAGCCGTTTTCCGACTGCAGCGTAATGTTCACACCTTTCGGCAGGAAGCGCGGCACCATGGTCGGCAGGCCGATCCCGAGATTGACGACGTAACCCTCCTTCAATTCCTGGGCAACGCGGCGGGCAATGATTTCCTTGGCTTCCATGTTCAAGCTCCCTGACTCAGTACGATCTTGTCGACCAGTGCGGCCGGGGTCATCACCATGTCCGGATCGATCTCGCCGACCTCGACCAGTTCATCGACTTCGACGATGACCAGATCGGCGGCAAAGGCGATCACCGGATTGAAATTGCGTGCCGCCCGCTCATAGACCAGATTGCCGGCGCGGTCGGCGCGCTTTGCCTTGATGATCGCGATATCGGCGCGCAGCGGCAGTTCGAGCAGGTATTCCTTGCCGCCGACCGCCATCTTGGTCTTGCCCTCCTCGACCACGGTACCGACACCGGTCGGCGTCAGCACGCCGCCCAGGCCGCTGCCGCCGCAGCGGATGCGTTCGATCAGCGTGCCCTGCGGCACGAGGTCGACATCGAGTTCACCGGCAATCATCTTCTTGCCGGTAGTCGGGTTGGTTCCGATATGGGAGACGATCACCCGGCTCACCTGACCGCTCGCCACCAGCGGACCGACCCCGGCCTCCGGCATCGCGGTGTCGTTGCCGATCAGGGTCAAGTGGCCGACCCGGCTCTCGCGCAGCGCGGCAACGATGCCCAGCGGAGTACCGACGCCCATGAATCCGCCGAACATGACGGTCATGCCGTCCCGGAACAGCGGGCCGATATCCGGCCATTGCACAATCTTGTTCATGATCTTTGCTCTTTCAAAAGGTTCAGCGCTGGAGCATCAGGCCGCCGATGATGAGGCCGGCGAGGAATAGGGTATTGACGATGAGCATGGCCACCGGGCGCCAGCCGAGGGTGGCCAGTTGCTGGAAGGAGGTCTTGACGCCAAGACCGGCGATGGCGACGACCAGACACCAGCGCGACAGGCTGGACATGCCATCAACCACCGGCTTCGGAATCCAGCCCAGGCTATTGATCACGATCAGCAGCGCGAAGCCGACCAGGAAACCCGGCAGCAGCGGCGGCTTGGCGCCCTGCCCGCCCCCCTGGCTGCGA
>Ga0316604_10001997_pt1 | contig 16628 bp, 15 predicted proteins | sample OWC_soil_day20_C_FD_207650 | JGI IMG/M metagenome (GOLD analysis project Ga0316604, IMG submission 207650) | Wetland soil microbial communities from Old Woman Creek delta, Ohio, United States - OWC_soil_day20_CT | ecosystem: Environmental > Terrestrial > Soil > Wetlands | place: USA: Ohio... | reverse complement strand
GGATAGGGAAGCTGGTACCTCCATTCCATTTCGTGACACCACAGGCATTGTAAGTAACCGGACCTTTACATCCTACCTTATATAAACAGTATCCTTTCTTTGCATTTTCGTCATCAAAGCTTTCCACGTACAATCCGGCATCGAAGAATGGTCTGCGATAGCAGGTGTCATGAATACGTTTGCTATAGAAAGCTTTTGGTCTGCCCAAAGCATCCAGTTGAGGAATACGGTCAAAGGTGACGAGGTGAACGATCACCCCTGCCATTACCTCGCCGATTGGCGGACAGCCAGGTACCTTAATAATAGGTATCCCTTTTACGAGTTTGTGAATAGGGGTGGCAGCAGTTGGGTTCGGCTTTGCAGCCTGTACACAACCATTGCAGGCACAGCTTCCCCAGGCAATCACTGCCTTGGCGCCGGCTGCGGCTTCTTCCAGGATCTGCATGGAGGTTTTACCACCTATCATACAGTATACACCATCAGCTTCTACAGGCACACTACCTTCCACACAAAGGATGTATTCTCCTTTATATTTGGTCATCGTATTGTGCATCGCTTCTTCTGCCTGGAAACCGGACGCGGCCATCAGGGTTTCTGTGTAGTCAAGCGATATCTGGTCCAGGAGAATATCGGCAACAATAGGGTGGGAGGACCGGATAAAGCTTTCGCTGCAACAGGTGCATTCCTGGAAATGTAACCATATCACCGGTATTCTGGGCTTGTTGGCCATCGACTTAGCGATTTGGCCGACTGCAGACCGTTCCAACCCCATGAAGGCTGCCATCATAGTGGCAAATTTCATGAAGTCACGCCGGCTGTAGCCCTTGTTTTTCATTTCGTCGTAATACGTTAAAGGCTGGCTCATGAGCATATGTTTATCGTCATTGAAGTTACCGCAAATGGCAGGGGCCGGAGATGATGACCATCAGAAATACGGCTGATCCTAGTTACCCTTTTTGCGGCAATTCAATCTTTACTTTGAGGGTACAAACGAGCCCAATGAAAAGATCACTAATACTCTCAATCATTTTATTGCCACTTATGGCGTCGGCACATCCCGGTCATGGAACGACTGAAGGCTTTACAATCATCCACTACTTTACGGAATGGAACCATGCTATGTTTACATGGCCGGTGATACTGCTGACTATCGGATTAATAATAAGAGCAAAGAGAAGCACGGGGAATGCATGAGTTGTCCATAGTAATGGGCATCATTGATGTAGTCACGGAATATGCACAGGGTACACCCGTCAAAGAGGTAACACTGGATATTGGTTGCCTCACGACGATCGAGCTATTTGCTTTTGATATGGCCTGGAAACAGGCGATCAAAGGTACACTACTTGAAAGCGCTACGCTGGACATTAACCGGATCGAAGGGAAGGCCTTGTGCCTGGAGTGTGGGCAAGAGTTTGCTATTAATGAAGTATATGATGCCTGTACAGGATGCGGAAGTCACCTGATACAAATTGTACAGGGAAAGGAATTGAAGGTACGTTCATTGATCATTTATTAAATTGAAAGTTATGTGCGCTACTTGTGGATGCGATACACATACTCATACACATTCTCATACTCATGATGAGAAACATATAGCTGTAGAGAAGGATGTCTTATATGAGAATAACTTATTGGCGGCAAGGAATCGTGGTTTTTTCGATGCAAAGAACATACTCGCGATCAATCTGGTCAGCTCACCGGGTTCAGGGAAGACGACATTATTAGAAAGGACATTGACAGACCTGAAAGAACAAGTGAGTTTTAGCGTAATAGAAGGAGATCAGCAAACTACCCGTGATGCTGACCGGATACATGCCACAGGAACAAAAGTAGTTCAGATCAATACTGGTAAAGGTTGTCATCTGGATGCGCATATGGTAATGCATGCCTTACAGGGAATGCATCCGCATGAAGATGGTGTATTATTTATAGAGAATGTGGGCAACCTGGTTTGCCCTGCGATGTTCGATCTGGGAGAGAAAGAAAGAGTTGTCGTGATGAGTGTAACTGAGGGTGATGACAAGCCGTTGAAATATCCGGACATGTTTCATACATCTCATCTGTGCATCATTAATAAAATAGATTTATTGCCCTATGTCCCTTTTTCTCTTGACAAGGCAATTGCCAATGCAAAGCGGATTAATCCAAAACTGGAAGTGATTACGCTGAGTTGTACATCAGGAGAGGGACTGGATAAATGGTATCAATGGCTGGAATCAAAAAAATCGTGAATTCGTATCATATCCATATCAGCGGTCGTGTACAGGGAGTTGGCTTCCGACCATTCGTGGCCCGGGTAGCAAAAGACCTGCATATACTGGGAGCGGTAAGCAATAGTCCGGATGGGGTACATATTGCATTCAACGCCTCGGCAGGAGAAGCAGCTCATTTTTATAACACTATTATTTCGCAACCTCCCGTACATGCCCTGATTACCCATCACCATATGCGACCAGCGCCATTGTTTCCCTTTACCACCTTCACGATTTTACCTGGTACAGCTGCTTCAGCTACCAGTCTTTTACTGACGCCGGATATTGCGCTTTGCGATACCTGCAGGCGGGAATTGAATAATACTTCCAACCGGCGTTATCAATATGCATTTACTACCTGTACAAATTGTGGTCCACGGTATTCGATCATACGGGCATTGCCTTATGAACGTGAGAATACCAGTATGTCGCACTTACAGCAGTGTGAAGATTGCAATGAAGAATATCTGAATAGTGCCGACAGGCGTTTCCATAGCGAAACGAATTCCTGTCCTGAATGTGGTGTACCTGTATCAGGACCTTCACTACAGGAAGTAGATGATTGCCTGCGCAAAGGTGGCATTGTGGCGGTGAAAGGGATCGGCGGCTATTTGCTGCTGTGCGATGTGTCGCAATCGTCGGTAATGCGTACAAAGAAAAACAGGCCACAAAAACCTTTTGCAGTATTATACCCAACACTTGAGCAGGCTGCAGAAGATGTATACCTCACTGCGCAGGAGTCGCTTGAATTATTAGGACCTGTAGCGCCAGTGGTATTGTGTAAGCTCAAAAAGCCCGCTGAAGGCTTAGCGCCGGGGCTGGACAGATTAGGTGTGATATTACCTTATTCACCTTTATTACAATTGATTTCATCGAGATATGGGAAACCACTGATTGCCACAAGCGCAAATGGACATGGTGTGCCTATTATTTACAAAGATGAGGATGCGGTTGGAATAGCAGACCTGGTCCTGAGCTTTGACAGAGAGATTGTATTTCCACAGGACGATAGTGTGATCTGCTTTACATCGAAAGGACGCCGTATCATTCTACGAGGAGGACGAGGCCTGGCACCAGTGTATTTACACAAGCATAGCAGAGATGGCATACTCGCCATGGGGGCGGAATTAAAGAGCACATTTGCATTGACCGGCGAAGATTACTGGCTGATCAGTCAGTACCTGGGTAGCCATGGTACACTGGAAACAGAAGAGCGATTTGAAGAGACATTAAATAACTTATTACAACTATTACATAAACGACCAGTACAGATCCTGACGGATATGCATCCAGGCTATTTTGTTTCCAGACTGGGCAAACAAATGGCCGGGGTATCCGGCGCTACACTGACGACGATACAGCATCACAAAGCGCATTTTGGAGCTGTACTGGCAGAAAATAACCTGTTACAGCAACGGCATCCTGTGTTGGGCATTATATGGGATGGTGCCGGTTATGGTGAAGATGAACAGATATGGGGTGGGGAAGTTTTTGTATATAAAGAAGGCCAGATGAAGCGGGTGGGACACCTTGATTATTTTCCTCAGTTAATGGGAGACAAAATGAACAAAGAACCACGGTTGTCGGCATTGGCTTTATTACAAAACTTCCCCGGACGGCACGGCATAATCAGGCATTATTTTACTGACCAGGAATGGCGGTATTATCATCAGTTGCTACACGGACATATTGCATTAAAGACCAGTAGTATGGGGCGTTTGCTGGATGGCGTGGCGGCGATACTGGGCGTGACTGGTATCAATACATATGAAGGAGAGGCAGTGATGAAGATGGAAGCGTGTATTGGTGATGTAGTGACGCATACTTATTATGACATGCCGATATATGGCGATTTAATACAATGGAGGCCATTGATACTGGGTGTGATGGATGATGTGGAAAGAGGCATGGATAAGGGGGAGATTGCTTATAAAGTATATTACTCTTTAGCAAATTTAGTGACGAAATTGAAAAGGCATTTTCAGACTGAGAAGGTGGCGTTTAGTGGCGGGGTGTTTCAGAGTCCTTTGTTATCAGGGATGATGCAGGGGCACTTTCACAGAATGTTGAGTCCAAATGATGAATGTATAGCAGCCGGACAACTGGCTTGCTTTAGTATACAAAACGATTAATTATGTGTCTGGCTATACCGGGAAAAGTCATCACCATTGATGAAGGAGAAGATGCATTGTTCAGAAAAGGCAAGGTCTCTTTCAGTGGGATAACAAGAGAAGTGAATCTTTGTATGGTGCCGGAAGCGGTATTGGGAGATTATGTGTTGGTGCATGTGGGCGTGGCAATTGGGGTTGTGAATGAGGAGGAGGCGAAGGAGATCTTCTCGTATTTGGAGCAGATGGGGGATTTGGAGGAGTTATTGTGAGATAGATCTTTTCATATCCTGTAAAGGAATTGTAATGAAGTATGTCGGTAAATACATTTGTGATCTGAAGGAATTGTTATGAAATACATCAGTGAATATCGAGATCCACAGCTGGTAAAAAAATATCTGCATGAATTGTACCGTGTCACAACACGGCCATGGACGCTGATGGAAATTTGCGGCGGACAGACGCATAGTCTGGTGAAGAATGGTTTGCTCGATATGTTGCCGCCACAGATCAATATGGTGCATGGTCCGGGTTGTCCGGTATGTGTAACGAGTGTGGGGGTGCTGGATGAGGCAATGTGGCTGGCGCAGCAACAGGATGTGATCTTTTGTTCATTTGGAGATATGTTGAGAGTGCCGGGGTCATCGCAGAGTTTACTGCATGCAAAGGCAGCGGGGGCAGATGTCCGAATCTTGTATTCTCCTTTAGAGGCGGTGCAGTTGGCAATTGATAACCCTTCGAAAGAAGTGGTGTTTTTTGCAGTAGGTTTTGAAACAACGGCACCTGCAAATGCGCTTTCAGTAATACAGGCAGCGGCAAGAGGTGTTACTAATTATAGCATCCTCTCATCGCATGTACTGGTGCCGCCGGCGATGGAAGCGATATTAGGTGACCCATCTAATGTAATAGATGGTTTTCTGGCCGCAGGGCATGTATGTACCATTATGGGTACGACGGAGTACGATCCGATTGCATTGAAATATAAAGTACCTATTGTAGTGACAGGGTTTGAACCGGCAGATTTGTTGCAGGGGATACTGATGACGGTATCACAGTTAGAGAAAGGTACATACAAAGTAGAAAATCAATATGCACGCATGGTGGCCCGGGAAGGAAATGCGATGGCGATGAAGGCGATCCATGAAGTGTTTGATGTAAGCGATAGAATGTGGAGAGGGATAGGAGCCATACCAGATAGTGGGTATGAAGTGAAGGACGTTTACAAACAGTATAATGCAAGGTTAAAGTTTAATATACATTTGCCTGTAAGAGAGGAAGACCCTGATTGTATTAGTGGTGATATAATGCGGGGGCATAAAAAACCGGTTCAATGTCCTGCCTTTGGAGGCAGGTGCAGACCAGAGCATCCTTTGGGAGCGCCGATGGTGAGCAGCGAGGGGGCATGTGCCGCTTATTACCAATATAAAAGTTCAGTATGCAGTTAACTTGTCCTTTACCTTCTTCTGGTGTTGGTGAGATCATTACCCTGGGTCATGGTAGTGGTGGATTGATGACACATCAGTTGTTACAAACAGAGGTGTTTGATTTATTACACAATGACTGGCTGGATCAGCAGCATGATGGGGCGACTTTTTCATTGAATGGAAAGGTGGCTTTTAGTACGGATAGTTATGTAGTGTCTCCTTTGTTTTTCCCTGGGGGGAATATTGGGGATCTGGCTATCAATGGTACGGTCAATGATCTGGCGATGTGTGGGGCGATGGCGCGGTATCTGTCATTGTCATTTATTATCGAAGAGGGGTTGGAGATATCTTTATTCAGAGAAGTGTTGCAGCATATTAAGGCGGCAGCGCAGGCAGCGGGAGTGGCGATAGTAACGGGCGATACGAAGGTGGTGGAGAGAGGAAAGGGAGATCAGTTGTTTGTAAATACATCGGGGATTGGACATATACATCCGAGGGCGGCTATTCATCATAACAGGATTGTGCCGGGTGATGTGGTGATCGTGAGTGGGGAGATTGCGACGCATGGGATGGCGATCATGAGTGTAAGGAAGGGGTTGGAGTTTGAGACGGAGGTATGCAGTGATACAAGGCCATTGCATCAGATGGTGGGGAAATTATTGGATTGTTTTGGAGAGCAGATAAAGTTTTTGCGGGATCCGACGAGGGGTGGATTGGCGTCAGTGTTGAATGAAATGACGGAGGCGACGAAGTTGGGCGTGATGATGAATGAGGATAGTTTGCCAGTGAATGAGCAGGTGGCGGCGGCTTGTGAGATGTTGGGATTGGATCCGTTGTATGTGGCGAATGAGGGGATCATGGTGGCGATTGTGAGTGAGGCGGTGGCGCCCACATTGTTGGAGGTATTGAGGGGGATGAAGGGAGGAGAGCAGGCGGCGATCATTGGAACGGTGACAAAGGAGCATGCGGGGAAGGTCGTGTTGCAGAGTAGGATAGGTGGGCATAGGGTGGTGAATTTTTTGCCGGGAGAGCAGTTGCCGAGGATTTGTTAGGGGAGAATTGGTGAGGTTAGTGTGATGGGGTTTTGCTGGTGAAGGATTTGCAGAAGAAGTGCCGGGGAGGTTTTAGTGTGATTGATGTTTTATCAGGGATTTGCTGGTGTAGAAATATAAAATGAAAATTTAGTAGTCTCCATCCTGAAGGATGCATTTGTCCAGTTTAAATTGGCAGGCATTCATTGGGATGGAGTTTTTTTTGTAATAGATATATGGCTGCAGGTTAATTTGCATAGGCGTTATTATTTTAGTTCGTGTAGGAGTATTTCTTGGGTTTCATTCCTATATGTTTTTCAAACAATCTTGTAAAGTGGCTGAGATTACTAAACCCCAATTTGTACCCTGTTTCCGACACTGATAGTTGTTGTTCTTTAATCAGGTACGCAGCTTCCTTCATTCTCAGCGTCTGGTAATAATTGTAGATACTATCCCCAAAGATCTGTTTAAATAACCGTTGGATCTTACTTTCACTCATACCGGCTTGTTGTGCCAGTGCTTTGACGTCGGGTGTAATACTCAGGTCTTTAATAATTTCATTTCGTACATTATAAATGAGCTTTACATCTTCTCCGTTCAATGCGTAAGAAGTAGTGTGTTGTCGTTTCTGTAAATCTACAAAGAAAAGGTATATCAACTCTTCAGCTTTAAGGCGGAGGTAAAAATTTAATAATGCTGCAGGTGCGTGGGGAGTGATAATGTGTGCAGCTACATTTTGAATTTCAGGGGAAATGATTTCTTCATAGAGGTAGGAGGGTTGTTGTAAGAGAGAATGATTATTGAGCAAATCCTTCAGTAATTCTCCTTCGATAGTGATCATGATGGTAGTGATGAGGGTATTGGCGGGAAAAATTACTTCCATGGGAAGGTTGGGAGATGGTAGTTGAACGGCGGGAAGGAGGCGGATGTCTCCTTTGCGGGGTTGGGTGTTATGGAAGTTGAGGGTGAGGGTATCGGGTGATTCTCCCATACGGCTTCTTCTATAAATCAGTTCTTCTTTGAGTTCGTAATGATGGAGCATCATGCGGAGGTTGGGGCCGAAGTCAAAGCCTTTCATATAACCATTGCCCAGGGAAGGAGGGAGCACGATATGGCCTTTGGCTATGATAGTGCTGCCGGTAGCTTTCACAAAGGCGCGCATGGCGCCAATACGCTCGGGAGAATTGAATTCGAAGATCATTATTGACTGATTAGGACTATTTTTTGGCTAAAAGTAGCTATTTTATGCGGATAGCGTTACGGAACTTTGTTTGATCAAAAACGAAATTCTATGAAGAAAATAGCCATTGTAGGTGGAGGCCCTGGAGGATTGACGCTAGCGCGTCTATTGCAGGTAAAGGGTGTCTCGTCAGTAAAAGTATATGAGAGAGATATCAATAAGGATGCGAGGGTGCAGGGTGCGACATTAGACTTGCATGAAGAGTCTGGTCTGGCGGCATTGCGTGAGGCTGGGTTAATACCGGCGTTTATGGAGAATTATCGCCCGGGGGCTGATAAGATCAGGATATTGGATAAGGATGCGAATATCATAGTGGACGAGCATGCAGGGCAGAAAGTGGAATACAGGCCGGAGATAGACAGGGGGCCGTTGAGAAAGATCCTCCTCGAATCATTGGCTGATGATACAGTGGTATGGGATAGTCAGTTTGCAGATATGGAGAGAAGTGGTGAAGGGTGGTTACTGCAATTTAAGAATGGTACGACGGCGTATGCGGATATTGTGGTGGGTGCTGACGGAGCGAATTCTAAAATAAGGCCGTTTTTAACCCCGATAAAGCCGTTTTTCGTTGGGATGACAGCCGTAGAAGGAAGTGTGTATGATGCCGCTGAAAAAGTGCCTGAAATGGTTGAATTGGTGAAGGGAGGGAAGTTGTTCATCTTTGGAGATAGTAAAACGTTGATAGTAAGTGCGAAGGGAGATGGGACGTTGTCGTTTTATGCAGGGTTTCAATCTGCGGCGGATTGGGAGATACAAGGTAGTGTGTTGGATTGGTTTAAGTCTGCGTTCAAAGGATGGGCGCCTATATATGAAAGTTTGATCGCGAATGTGTCAGGCGGAGTGATTCCAAGGCCGCAATATTGTATGCCATTGGATCAGGATTGGGAGGCGCAGGCTAATTTGACAATGTTGGGAGATGCGGCGCATTTGATGCCTCCTTATGCAGGGGAGGGGGTGAATATGGCGATGCTGGATGCATTGGAGTTAAGTCATTGTTTGACGGAAGGGGAGGATATGCTTGCGGCGATTGCAAAGTATGAGAGAGAGATGAGGGAGCGGGCATCGGCTACAGCAGCGATGACGTTGGAGCAGACGGAGGTGTTGCATGGGCCGGATGCGATGCAGCATATGTTGGGGTTGGTGTCATAAGAATGTTGGCGATATTAGTGTCATAAATTGATTTTTAGAAGAAGATTGGAGATTCGCTGACTGTAGTGTCCAAAATTGGTTCTAAAGATTAGGTTAGAAATGTGCATTCAATCGCATCATAATTTTATCCGTTTCAATACAAGCCCCCAGAAGCTTTCGGGATTTTCGATAGCACTTGCTAGGAAGCGGCTTGACGGAGGCTAGAAGTTTCTTGACTGAGTTAAAAAGTGCAAATGATCGGTTTTATGTAACAATAAGCGACACCGAAAAATCAGAGGTGATCAACAATGCTTTCAGAGTATACCAGGGGATAATTGATGATTGGCAGGTTGATAATGATTTCGAAATCGTGTCATCTTTTTTAGAAAATACTGATTATAAAATAGTAGCTGAAAAATTAAACAAAAACAGATCACTTATGTGGAAACGTGAGAAGAGCTTGAGGTATAAAGAATACGTTTCCTTAAAACAAGTGATATATTATTTAGGTCATAATCATCATGTGTAAATTTAATTTTGTTAACAGCAGGTTTCGCAATTTCAGAAGTCATACTCGCATTTGCATTCGCAGCCATCGCCCAGATTTATTACAAGGAAATAAAAGGGTTTGAGTTCAAGTCTATACTTAAAGGCACTTTTGAAAGACTTTTTATCGCCATAGCCCTAATCCACGACCTTCTACATGCACTGACATTATTTAGTGCGCTGAAACTTGCCAACAGGTTAAAGCATAGTGAACCAGATTCAGCCCACAACAATAAGTTCAATGACTACTATTTAATGGGAAATCTTGCTTCTGTAATTGTAGCAATATTCTATACCCATGCATTTAAAGAATTTGATGCGATCCCTTTATTTAATACGATCTGCCCTTAGCCACCATCACGCCAATCCCCGTCATCATCACCACGCCCGCACCAAATAACCAATACACCACTGTCGGCGTACCACTCCCCCAAAAGTAAGCCATCACACACTGTGTCATCAATATCACTTCATTCGCAATCACTCCCGTAATAAATATCATCAACCCTCCCTTATTCCCCTTCACCAACTTATTCAATATCAAAAAACCTAAAATCAAAAAGCTCACAAACCCTAACACCACCAAATGCAAATACCCTATCACCACCGGTCTGAATCCGTAGGCAAACCTGCCCAATGCTGTTACCAACGTCAACACCTGCAATACAATCTTAATAATAAACGCCAGTGAAGCCAATACCCACAGCGGATGTAAATTCTTTATCACTGGCACCGCCAGTATTAAAAACACCAATGCCGCTAACTGTATCATCCCTGCCGCTCCTGCGATTGTATATATCCACCCTGCCGGATGAGACCATAACATAGACAAACAATACGCCGGGATACAGGCAATCGCCATCAAAATAACAAACACCTTACTGAAATTAGGTGCCAGGTAAATGTGAAATCGCGGCGCCGCCCAAAAGAACAATGCCATCACCGCAAAGGTGAACCAACCATTGTATTGAAAATGCAGATAGAAGTAAATAGCATTGTTATAATAGACCATATCCCCCTTGCCAAACGCCAGCATGAACGGCCCCGCGCTGGAAATTAATAAAAATGCAATCGCCAGCCGTAAACAAGACTTTACCAAAGGAGGAAAACTGATATCTGCAATATCATTCAAATATGCAATAGCAAACCAAAAACTAAACACCACCGACAATGCTGAAAACGCAATTGACACAGGTCCATATCCCTGTATCGTAAAACTGATCAGCATACCGAAACTGGCTACCTGGTTCAGCCAGAACTGGTAAGTATATGTTTTCCTATAAGGAATCAAATAAACAAAACAGGTAAATAATATCGTCGTCACCCATCCTGAAAAGGCGAAATGAGAATGTGCGTGCAAGAGGCATTTGTAATCCAGCACTGGCAGAGGAAAAGCGGCTTTATATCTTAGTATCACTCCAAGAATGGATACTATCAGTAAATTTACTAAGGACAAATATGCCCATTTCTTAATGGTTTCAGACATACACGTTTCCTTTATTAACGAATAGATCGCATTGCTGAAAAAATCACTTCATAGATACATCACTTACGCCTCACACATACACCTTCCCCTTATTCACCAGCAAATCTCCCTTCTTATACATCCCCCTGATCGTCCTTATCACCGTCTCCACCCTCAACCCTGTCATATCCGCAATCTGCTGCCTCGTCAACGTTACCCGTAACTTTCCCTGCAATAATTCCGGTACCGTATACCGCTTCAACACGCCTCTTATCAACACGGCCGGCTCACTACATGTCATCTCTCTTGACAAAATAGACTTCTGTCTCAACCGCATCGCCAGCAAAGTAGTAAATGCATAATGTATCTCCGGATTCTCTTTCAGCAACTGAATAAACGTGGGCTTCGGCAATCGTAAAATAACACTATCACTATCAGCTACTGCCGCTGCCGGATAACCCATACCCGTAAATAGCGGCGGCTCTCCAAACGACTCTCCTGCTACAAATATCCCCTGTATAAACTCCTTCCCATTCATGCCCGTGTTCACCATCCTGACTTCCCCGGATTCAATCTGGTAGTAACAATGTGCTTCTTCCCCCTCGGTAAAGATAACCCGGCCTTTTTCCGCTGTTAACCGGATAGCACCCCATTTCCTCAGCAGGTCGGTGTGGATAATCATTGTGAACGATTTATTAACTATACCAAAGCTAGCCCTACCCGTCATCCGGATAAATGATTGAAAACAGTTTTCCTGATGATTAGTATCAAGACCGTTTTTATGATCTGGATCATATCCTCGCAGTTTTAAGTAGCGTAATGTTGTACTCAGGTATTGTCAGAACACAATCTTTAATAAATGAAAAAGTACGTTTACATAGCAGTGCTCCTGGGGCTGACCTGGGCCTGCTCAAATAACAGCCAACCTCCCAAAGAGGAATCCCCGGCACCTGTAGTTGAAGACAATAGTCTTGCAAGTTCCAATTCTGCATCAGCATACGATTCCATCAAAGGGGCAGGGAAATTTACTAATGTAGCCCTTAGCGCCACATTAGATCAGAAAATGATTGCCGCAGGCAAAACCGTGTACGAAGTAAAATGTGCCGCCTGCCATAAGCTAACCGACGAAAAGCTGGTGGGACCCGGCTGGAAAGGTGTTACGAAGAAAAAATCCGCTGAATGGATTATGAACTTTGTCACCAACACTGATGAGATGATCGACAAAGATCCTCATGCTCAGGCTATGCTGGCAGCTTGTATGGTTCGCATGCCAAACCAGCACCTGACTGATGAGGAAACAAGAGACGTATTTGAATTTATGCGTAACAATGATTCATCTAAATAGTTATTCTATGCGGTTATGTTCAATAGCGGTGCTTATCATAGCACTCGCATCCTGTAAACCACGTAATGAAGCCGGCGCCATCAATGCAGGTGCTGCTGAAAAAGTTTACGTTGCACCGGGTAAATACGACGAGTTCTACAACTTCGTTTCCGGTGGTTTTAATGGTCAGGTGTCTGTTTATGGTATTCCTTCTGGCCGTTTGCTCAAAATTATCCCTGTATTCTCTGTAATGCCTGAAAATGGCTATGGATACAGCGAAGAAACTAAACCTATGCTGGAAACCTCTCACGGTTCTCTGCCATGGGATGACCAACACCACCTGGAACTGTCTCAGAAAGATGGTACCCCAGATGGTCGCTGGCTCTTCGCTAATGCCAACAACACTCCAAGGGTAGCACGTATCAACCTCGCTACTTTCAGAACAGAAGAGATCATCGAACTGCCTAACAGCGCCGGTAACCACTCTTCTCCTTTCTGTACTGAAAACACAGAATATGTAGTAGCGGGTACCCGCTTCAGCGTTCCTGTTGGTGACAATCAGGACGTACCTATCGCTGATTACAAGAAGTCTTTCAACGGTACCGTGAGCTTTATCAAAATTGATTCCAGCAATGGTCGCATGTCTCTGGCTTTCCAGTTGCTGACCCCTGCTATCAACTTTGACCTGAGCCATGCCGGTAAAGGACCAAGCCACGACTGGTTCTTCTTTTCCTGCTACAATGTAGAACAGGCACATACCCTGCTTGAAGTAAACGCTTCTCAGCGTGATAAAGACTTCATCATGGCGGTGAACTGGAAGAAAGCGGAAGAATTTATCCGTAATAACAAAGGTACATTGAAGAACTCCCGTTATGCACACAACGTGTATAATGAAACGACTCACAGCGCTACTTCTGCTATCGAAACCAAAGTGCTGACACTGGATCCATCTCAACTGAAAGATTTCGTGTACTTCATTCCCTGTCCTAAATCTCCACATGGTGTTGATATCGACCCAAGCGGTGAATATATCGTAGGTAGTGGTAAACTGGCGGCACTCATTCCTGTATTCTCTTTTACCAAACTGATGACGGCAATTGAGAAGAAAGATTTTGATGGCGACTACCAGGGTATCCCTGTTGTTAAATACGAATCAGCCCTGTACGGTGAAGTACAGAAACCAGGCCTTGGTCCATTGCACACTGAGTTCGACGGAAAGGGTAATGCGTATACTTCCTTCTTCGTTTCTTCCGAAGTAGTGAAATGGAGCATCAAAGACCTGAAAGTACTCGACAGAAAACCCACTTATTATTCCGTAGGGCACCTGTGTATTCCAGGCGGCGATACCAAACATCCTTTTGGCAAATACCTGATTGCATATAACAAGATCACAAAAGACCGCTATCTGCCTACAGGTCCTGAGCTGGCTCAAAGTGCACAGCTGTACGACATCTCAGGTGATAAGATGGAACTGTTGCTGGACTTCCCTACTGTAGGTGAACCTCACTATGCACAGGCACTGCCTGCTGACCTGATTAAGAATAACTCTGTGAAGTATTTCAAGATCGAGGAAAACAAACATCCTTATGTAACAAAGGGTGAAAAAGAAGCGAAGGTAGTTCGTGAAGGTAACAAAGTACATGTGTATATCACTTCTATCCGTTCCCACTTTACACCTGATAACATCGAAGGTGTACGTGTTGGGGATGAAGTATATTTCCATGTTACTAACCTGGAACAGGATTGGGACATTCCACACGGCTTTGCTGTGAAAGGTGCTGCCAATGCAGAGATCCTGATCATGCCTGGCGAAACCTGTACACTGAAGTGGGTACCAGATGCAGAAGGTGTTTATCCAATATACTGTACTGACTTCTGTAGCGCGCTGCATCAGGAAATGCAGGGCTATGTAAGAGTATCTAAAGCTGGTGCAAACACACCACTCAAGTACGGTACTAACCTACCTGATAGTGCAGTAGCGAAAAACTAAACTGATCATAATGCAAAGAAAATTGTCAACCCGTTTTCGGGCAGTCATTTTCATGCTTTCATTGGCGATGGTGGCAGTGCTCTATTTTCCTATCTGGAAAATAGAGCTGGCCGCCCCCCAATACCCGGAAGGCCTGACGTTGAAAATTGCTGCTAACGGATTACGCGGGGATGTGGATATCGTGAATGGATTGAACCATTACATTGGTATGCAAACATTGCACACCGAAGATTTTATAGAGTTTAAGATCTTACCTTTTATACTGGGGGGATTGGCTGTGCTTGGGTTTGTTGTATGTGCAATGAATAACAGAAAGGTATATTATGGGTGGGTGGTATTGTTCCTGCTGGTAGCGGTTGTTGCGATGGTTGATTTTTACAGATGGGAATATAACTATGGTCACCACCTGAATCCCGAAGCGCCAATCAGGGTACCGGGCATGGCATATCAGCCACCATTACTGGGTTATAAACAGTTGTTGAATTTCGGGGCGTATTCTATACCCGATGTAGGTGGATGGATCTTTATTGGAGTAGGAGCGTTGTTGGTGTTGCTCTCATTTAAATTTAAGAAAGGTTTTTTTGTAGTGGCAGGGTTGACGTTGGGATTACAGAGTTGTAGTTCAGGTCCTGCACCTATCAGGTATGGACAGGATGCTTGTGACTTCTGTAAAATGGGTTTTACAGACAAGCGTTTTGGTGCAGAGATCGTAACAAAGAAGGGGAAGGTTTTTAAGTATGACGATGTGCATTGTTTGCTGGCGGCTTTAAAAGCTGGCGGACAGGAAGTAGGCGGGATCTGGTTTCTGGACTTTACTGATGGACAATGGATCAAAGCGGAAGATAGCAGGTTATTGCACAGTACTGCATTTCATTCTCCAATGGGTAGTGACATTGCTGCGTTTGCAGACAGTGTGCATATGAAAGAATTTAACGGAGAATCACTCACATGGAAAGGGCTATATCGGTAATAATTTTATGGCTGTTGTCTTTGCAGGCATGGGCCGGGGTATTGACGGTGAAAGGGTCTATAAAAGAAACCTTGCAGCGGGCAGTGGCAGGTGATACTGTCGTAGTACCCGCAGGTGTTTACTACGAGAAAGGCCTGGTGATTGATAAAGCTATTTATCTGAAAGGGATCAACAAGCCGGTTCTGGATGGAGAGAATAAATATGAAGTGATATTGATACTGTCCAGTCATGTGACGGTGGATGGATTTGTGATCAGGCATTCCGGTTTTTCTGACTGGAAAGATCTGGCAGGAATCAAACTGGGCAATGTGCGGCATGTGACGATTCAAAACAATGTACTGGAAGAAACGTTCTTTGGCATTTACTGTCAGCAGTCTGATAGCTGCACCATACAAAACAATACATTGCGTTCCAATGCCAGTCAGCGTATTCAATCCGGAAATGGTATTCATTGCTGGCACTGTGATGGCATGCAACTGATAGGGAATACGGTCACGCAGCACAGAGATGGTATCTACTTTGAGTTTGTAACGAATTCACTGATCAAAGGGAATCATAGTTTTAAAAATGTGCGGTATGGTCTGCACTTTATGTTTTCGCACAATGACCACTATGAGGATAATATTTTTGATCACAACGAGGCGGGCGTATCTGTGATGTTTTCACATGGTGTGGATATGAAGCGGAATACATTCGCTGGCAATCAGGGTGGTGGTGCGTATGGGATATTGCTGAAAGAGATTACAGACAGCAAAATGGAGAAGAGCCACTTTGAAGACAATACGGTTGGAATTTATATGGAAGGTACCACGAGAGTGCAGGTGATGGACAATGTGTTTAAGGCAAATGGCTGGGCCATGAAGGTGCAGGCAAGTTGTTCTGAGAACAGAATCACCCGCAATAACTTTGTCGGCAACACATTTGATGTAGCGACGAATGGCTCGCTGGTACTGAACAATTTTGATAATAATTACTGGGACAAATATGAAGGGTATGATCTGAACAGAGATGGAAAAGGAGACGTGCCTTATCACCCGGTGAGTTTGTATGCAATGGTGGCAGATAAGAACCCGGCTGTGATGATGTTGTTTCACAGTTTCATGGTGAGTTTGCTGGACCGGACGGAAAAAGTAATGCCGGGTATCAC
>Ga0316604_10001995_pt1 | contig 16647 bp, 9 predicted proteins | sample OWC_soil_day20_C_FD_207650 | JGI IMG/M metagenome (GOLD analysis project Ga0316604, IMG submission 207650) | Wetland soil microbial communities from Old Woman Creek delta, Ohio, United States - OWC_soil_day20_CT | ecosystem: Environmental > Terrestrial > Soil > Wetlands | place: USA: Ohio... | reverse complement strand
GGTAGGAAGATGCATCATCGCCTGAAAACACAGCCACAGAAAATAAAGAGTATGCCATGCCACCCAAAGGGCTCAGGTAAAATATTGTATGGATTCAAATATGCAAGTCGTTCGGCCGCTCTTCGGCTACCGTAAGTTCTGGGCCCACCGCTTCGGTCCCGCCCCCTTTCTGCCCATGTCCCGCGCGGAAATGGATACCTTGGGCTGGGATTCCTGCGACATCATTCTGGTGACCGGTGACGCCTATATCGATCACCCCAGTTTCGGCATGGCGCTGATTGGCCGCCTGCTCGAGGCGCAGGGCTTCCGCGTCGGCATCCTGGTTCAGCCGGACTGGAACTCGGCCGCCGATTTCAAGAAACTGGGCAAGCCCAACCTGTTTTTCGGCGTCACTGCCGGCAACATGGATTCGATGATCAACCGCTACACGGCCGATCGCAAGATCCGCTCCGACGACGCCTACACGCCGAATGCCGAGCCCAACAAGCGGCCGGATCGCGCCGTCACCGTCTACGCCCAGCGCTGCCGCGAAGCTTTTCCGGGTACACCGATCATCGTTGGCTCGATCGAGGCCAGTCTGCGCCGCATCGCGCATTACGACTACTGGTCGGACAAGGTGCGCCGTTCGGTGCTGCCCGACTCGAAGGCCGACCTGCTGATCTTCGGCAATGCCGAGCGCGCCGTCGTCGAAGTGGCGCATCGCCTGGCCAGGGGCGAAAAAATTTCGGAAATCCGCGACCTGCGCGGCACCGCCTTCATGGTCTCGCCCGGCTGGCGGCCGTCCGACGACTGGGACGTGATGGATTCGACCGAGGTCGATACGCCGGGGCCGCTGGCCAAGCATGCCGATCCCTATGCGATGGAAAGCGATCCGAAAAATGGCCAGGATTCGTCGTCGACCGCAGCGCCGCCGCCGGGCGAGCATCCGGTGCGCATCGTTTCGCGCGCCGAGCGCCTGGCCGCCCGCAAGGAACGCCGCGCCCACACCGTTGTCCGTATTCCGTCCTACGAGCAGGTCAAGGACGACCCGGTGCTCTACGCCCATGCCTCGCGGACCTTGCACCTCGAATCCAACCCCGGCAATGCGCGGGCGCTGGTCCAGGCGCACGGCGAGCGCGATGTCTGGCTGAATCCACCGCCGTTCCCACTGAGCACCGAAGAGCTCGACCAGGTCTACGAATTGCCTTATGCCCGCCGGCCGCATCCGAGCTACGGCGAGGCCAAGATCCCGGCCTGGGAGATGATCCGTTTCTCGGTCAATATCATGCGTGGCTGTTTCGGCGGTTGTACCTTCTGTTCGATCACCGAACACGAAGGGCGCATCATCCAGAGCCGTTCCGAGGATTCGGTGATCCGCGAAATCGAGGAAATGCGCGACAAGACACCGGGTTTCACCGGCGTCGTCTCCGACTTGGGCGGGCCGACCGCCAACATGTTCCACCTCAAGTGCAAGGACGAGAAGATCGAATCGGCCTGCCGCCGGCTGTCCTGCGTCTATCCGGACATCTGCGAGAACATGAACACCGATCACTCGCAGCTGATTTCGCTGTATCGCCGGGCGCGTTCGATCAAGGGCGTCAAGAAGGTCCAGATCGGCTCCGGTCTGCGCTACGACCTCGCCGTCCGTTCGCCGGAATACATCAAGGAACTGGTCACCCACCACGTCGGCGGCTACCTGAAGATCGCGCCCGAGCACACCGAAGAGGGCACGCTGTCGAAGATGATGAAACCGGGTATCGGTTCTTACGACCGCTTCAAGCAGTTGTTCGACCGTTTCTCGCGCGAGGCGGGCAAGGAGCAGTACCTGATCCCGTATTTCATCGCCGCCCACCCGGGCAGTACCGATGAGGACATGCTGAACCTGGCCCTGTGGCTGAAGAAGAACAACTTCCGTCTCGATCAGGTGCAGGCATTCGTGCCGACGCCGATGGCGCTGGCGACGACGATGTACCATACCGAGCGCAATCCGCTGAAGAAGCTGCAGCGCAACGGTGGCGAAGTGGTCAGCGCGGTCCGGAACGGCCGTCAGCGCAAGCTGCAAAAGGCTTTCCTGCGCTATCACGACCCGGCCAACTGGCCGCTGCTGCGTGAGGCCCTGAAGGAAATGGGCCGGGCCGACCTGATCGGCAATGGCAAAAAGCAGCTGATTCCGGCCTGGCAGCCGGCCGGCGTTCCGGGCAAGTCCTGCGGTCAACCGGCCAGAACGGGGCAAAACCAAAAGATGGCGGGCAAGCCGCGCGGCGAGCAAAAGCCACTGCGCCAGCCCGGCGCTGCTGCCGGGCGTCCCGCTTTTGGCAAGCCAACAACGCCGCAACGGGTGCGTGGGCCGGCCCGCAAGGCTTAAATTTTTTTTGTTGAAGCAGTCATGGAAAACACCACCACCACCTACGAAAAAATCGGCGGCGAAGAAACTGTCGGCAAGCTCTGCGACCGCTTTTACGAACTGATGGACACCACGCCGCAGTTCGCCGAACTGCGCGCCATGCACCCGGAGAGCCTGCAAGGCTCGCGCGACAAGCTCTACATGTTCCTGTCCGGCTGGTTCGGCGGGCCGGACCTGTTCGTTGAAAAGTTCGGTCATCCGCGGCTGCGGGCACGCCACATGCCCTTTGCCATCGGCACCAAGGAGCGCGATCAGTGGGTCGCCTGCATGGTGCTGGCGATGGGCGACGTCGGTATCGATGAGGATATTCGCAAGGTGCTGCTGAATAATTTCTTCAATACCGCCGACTTCATGCGCAATAAAGAAGGATAAAAGCGGATCGGGGATGTTGCGTCGCAGCATGGGGTGGTAGAATCACGCCTTTGATTTTTCAGGCCATTCCCAATCCCATGTCCGCTCGTCCGATTCGCAACATCGCCATCATCGCCCACGTTGACCACGGTAAAACCACCCTGGTCGACCAGCTGCTCCGCCAGTCCGGTACTTTCGCTGCTCACCAACAGTTGGTCGAGTGCGTCATGGACTCCAACGACCTGGAAAAAGAGCGTGGCATCACGATTCTCTCCAAGAACACCGCGGTCGAGTACGAAGGCGTTCACATCAATATCGTCGACACCCCGGGCCACGCCGACTTCGGCGGTGAAGTCGAGCGCGTGCTGGGCATGGTTGATGGCGTGGTGCTGCTGGTCGATGCCGCTGAAGGCCCGATGCCGCAAACCCGTTTTGTCACCAAGAAGGCTCTGGCGCTTGGCCTGCGCCCGATCGTGCTGGTCAACAAGGTCGACCGTGATGGTGCCGATCCTGATCAGGCGGTCAATCTGACCTTCGACCTGTTCGACAAGCTGGGCGCCACCGACGAGCAGCTCGACTTCCCCATCGTTTACGCTTCCGGCCTCAATGGCTGGGCGGCCATGGAACTCGATCAGCCGCGCGAAAACATGAAGCCGCTGTTCGACACCATCCTGCGCCACGTGCCGGCCCCGGATACCGATATCGAAGCACCGCTGCAACTGCAGATCACCGCCCTTGATTACTCGTCCTACGTCGGCCGGATCGGCGTCGGCAAGATCAATCGCGGCAAGGTCAAGACCGGCCAGAACGTGCTGGTCATGTTCGGTACCGAAGAAGAAGCGGCCGAACACGAGCGCACCCCGATCAAGGCCAAGATTGGCCAGGTCTTCGGCTACAAGGGCCTGAACAAGGTCGAGCTGGAAGAAGGCCACGCCGGCGACATCGTGCAGATCACCGGTATCGAAGATCTGGTGCTGGGCTGTACCGTGACCGATCCGGAACAACCGGAATCCCTGCCGCTGCTCAAGATCGACGAGCCGACGCTGTCCATGCAGTTCATGGTCAACACCAGCCCGCTGGCCGGCACCGAAGGCAAGTTCGTCACCAGCCGCCAGATCCGTGATCGCCTGCATAAAGAACTGCTGACCAACATGGCGCTGCGCGTGCATGACACGGGCAACGGCGACGTCTTCGACGTGTCCGGTCGTGGCGAACTGCACCTCGGCATCCTGCTCGAAAACATGCGTCGCGAAGGCTACGAGCTGGCTGTCGGTCGTCCGCGCGTCGTCAAGAAGATTATCAACGGCGTCGAGTGCGAACCGTATGAACTGCTGACGGTTGACGTCGAAGAAGACACCCAGGGTGGTGTCATGGAAAGCCTCGGCATGCGCAAGGGCGACCTGACGGATATGGTGCCGGACGGTCGCGGTCGCGTCCGTATCGAATACCGCATCCCGGCCCGTGGCCTGATCGGCTTCCAGGGCGAGTTCATGAACCTGACCCGCGGCAATGGCCTGATGAGCCACGTCTTCGACGAATACGCCCCGGTCAAGGATGGCAATGTCGCCGAGCGTCGCAATGGCGTGCTGATTTCCCAGGATAACGGCGAAGCTGTTGCCTACGCCCTGTGGAAGCTGCAGGATCGCGGCCGCATGTTCGTCGTGCCGGGCGACAAGCTGTACGAAGGCATGATCATCGGTATCCACAGCCGTGAAAACGACCTCGTCGTGAACCCGATCAAGGGCAAGCAGCTAACCAACGTCCGTGCCTCCGGTACCGACGAAGCCGTGCGCCTGGTGCCGGCCGTTCAGCTGAGCCTGGAAGCCGCCGTCGAGTTCATCGAAGAGGACGAACTGGTCGAACTGACGCCGAAGTCGATTCGTCTGCGCAAGCGTTACCTGACCGAAATCGAGCGCAAGCGCGCCGTGCGCGGTCTGTAAGCAGCGCAGACTCTGCCGCCGCCAGCTGGTGGCGCAGTGCAAAAAGGCGACCCAGCGGGTCGCCTTTTCTATTGGTGCTGTTTGCCGATTGGAGTTTGGCGCTATGGCTCGGGTTTGTCGTGCCTAGCCCTGAGTGCTGCGGTCAACGAGAAATTTTTCGGCAAATTCAGCAGCGGCGAGCGGTCGGCTGATCAGGTAGCCCTGAATAATGTCGCAGCCCAGCGTTCGGAGTTGCCGGTGCTGGGGCTGGGTTTCGACGCCTTCGGCGACAATGCTTAGCGACAGGCTCTTGGCCATCGCAATAATGGCGCGGACCAGCGGCTCGCTCCCCGATGATCCGTCATCCAGTACCAGGTTGTTGATGAAGGAGCGGTCGATTTTCAGGGTGCTGATCGGCAGGCGCTGCAAGTAGGACAATGAGGAGTAGCCGGTGCCGAAATCATCCAGGGCAATGGCGATGCCCGCCGCGCGCAGCTGCATGAGTTCTTCGATACTGCCGCCGTCGGCATCGAGCAGCACCGACTCGGTGATCTCGACCTCGAGGGCTGAACTGGGCAGGCCTGCCGCCTGCATGCGTTCGATGATGTGGCGCGAAACCGATGGGCGCCAAAACTGGCGGGGCGACAGATTGATGGCGATTGGTGGAATGTCACCAAAGCGCTCGCGCCAGGCGGCGATCTGGCTAATGGCGCATTCGATCACCCATTCACCGATCGGGATGATCAGGCCGCTTTCTTCGGCCACCGGGATGAACTGATCCGGGCGAATCGAGTTTTCGCCATCGTGCCAGCGAATCAGCGCCTCGGCGCCGACCAGCTTGCCGCTGGTCGAATCAACCTGGGGCTGGTAGTGCAATTCGAACTGCGCTTCCTGCAACGCACGACGCAGCCGGGTTTCCAGCGACATCCGGAAAGTGACCCGTTGGTCCATGACCGGCGTATGCGAGCGGATGGCATTGCCGCCGGCCGCTTTCGCTTCGTACATGGCGGTATCGGCGTGGCGGAGCAGGGTTTCGCCATCGCTGGCGTCTTCGGGAAAAATACTGATGCCAATACTGGCACTGGTAAAAAAATCGTTCTCGCCGCCAGCGAGCGGCGCGGTGATCTTTTCCTTGAGCAGGAGGGCAGTATCGGTCGCCTCCTTGGCGTCGTTGATCGAGGTAATCAAGACGATGAATTCATCGCCCCCTTGCCGGTACAGGCTGCAGCCGGCGGGCATCTCGCTGCGCAGGCATTGGGCGACCAGTTGCAGCAACTGGTCGCCGGCCCGGTGACCCAGGGTGTCGTTGATGTTCTTGAAGCGGTCGAGATCGATGAAGAGAACGGCCAGCTTGTTGCCCGAGCTTTTGGCTTGGCTAAGGGCTTCCTGCAAATGCTCGGCGAACAGCAGGCGGTTGGGCAGGCCGGTCAGCGCATCGTGCTGGGCGAGAAATTCCATTTCTTCCTGATGCTGGCGACGGTCGGTGATATCGGTGACCGAGCCGACCATCTGGTAAGCCTTGCCGTTCCTGTCGCGAACCGCCAGTCCGCGGGAGGCAATCCAGCGATAGTTGGCATCGCTGCCCAGCACGCGATACTCACAGTAAAAAAAATCGCTTTCCCCTTTCAGGTGCTGCGCGACGGCCTTGTTGTAGATCGCGACATCTTCCGGGTGAACCAGCTTGAGCCAGGCGTTTGTGTCCGGCAGAAAGTCTTCGCGATAGCCGAGAATCTCAAGCAGACGGGTGCCAACATGCAATTTCTTGCTCAGCGGATCCCATTCCCAGAAGCCGTCATGGGCGGCGAGCATCGCCATGTCGTAGGCGCGGCGGATCGACTGAAAGTCCAGCCAACCGCCATAGGCAAACAGGGCGCTGCCCAGCAGGCTGGCCACCAACAGGGCGGAAAATAGTCCGCCCGGCGCCATTAGCGTGCCCAGCAGGCTGGCGATGATCATGGCCAAAAGAAGAGCAGCAAGCAGCTTGCGATTCTTCAGCGAGGCTGAGCGGGAGAGCCGGAAAAGTTGCACTGCCGAGCGCCCGGTATTCAGCCGCCGGTCATTGACATGAAGCGAACAACCTGCGGCGAGTCCATCTGCTGCGTGAAGTCGTGGCCGAGCGGCTTGATGCCCATGCTGTCGACAATTGCCTGACGCAAGGCTTCTTCGCTATTGTCGGCGCGCAGAACCTGCATCAGGTTGGCGGCGTCATTTTGGCCAAGGCACGGGTAGAGCTCGCCTTTGGCCGTAACGCGTACCCGGTTGCAGGTGTCGCAGAAGTTGTGGCTATGGGGCGAGATGAAGCCGATCCGCGACTCCGAGCCCGGTATCCGCCAGTAGCGTGCCGGGCCACCGGAGGATTCGGTGGAGGGGATCAGTTCAAAGTGTTCGGCCAGCTGGTCGCGGGTTTCCTCGGAGGATATGTAGGTATTGCTGCGGCCGTGGATTTCGCCGAGCGGCATTTCTTCGATGAAGGAGATGTCGAGTTCGTGATCGACGGCGTAGCGGACCAGGTCGACAAACTCGTCATCATTGGTGCCGCGCATCATCACGGTGTTCAGTTTTGTGCGCTTGAAGCCGGCCGTCCGGACGGCCTCGATGCCGCTGAAAACCTTTTTGATGTCGCCAATCCTGGTAATGGACTTGAAGCGGTCGGCGCGCAGGGTGTCGAGGCTGATGTTCAGGCGCTTGACGCCGGCGGCGCGTAACGGGGCGGCGAAACGGTCGAGTTGCGAGCCGTTGGTGGTCAGCACCAGATTGTCGAGGCCAGGCAGGGCGCCCAGTCGTTCGATCAGCCACATCGCATCCTTGCGAACCAGCGGTTCGCCGCCGGTAATGCGCAGCTTGTTTACCCCCAGGCCAACAAAAACCGTGGCAACGCGCAGGCACTCTTCAAGGCTCATCACCTCGTCGCGTGGCAGGAAAGTCATTTCCTCGGCCATGCAGTACGTACAACGAAAGTCGCAGCGATCGGTAATCGAGAGCCGAACGTAACTGATACGGCGCCCGTATTTGTCCACCAGCGTTCCTGTCGGGTGGTTGCTGGCCGCGGCGGCGCTGATTACCGGTTTGAAGTCGGTAGCGTCGGCTGGCGTGGATTCGGGCCTCAGGGTTTCGTTGTGCATGGATGGGGTGGAAATTGGATACGACCAAAAGTGGGAGCGGCCTAGTGTGGTGATCGAGGATTATCAATATCCACCGCTCTCCAGACAAGTGGAGACATCAAAAATGCAAAAGTTCATTCTATACGTGCTTTGCTTGTCGTGGCGGTGCTTTCGGCGGCGAGCGCCGGTTCCGTGACGATCACTGGCGGTGGCAGATTGATACTGGGGCTGCCCTCCTTGTTGCGTCGGCCTGGTCGCGCCGAACCGGTTGGCCAAGTCTTGTCGTATTTGGCAAATCTTGCCTGCGGAGTAGAATGCACCTGGTCTAACCGTCGGATTAAAGGCCGTTTTTCGAAACAAGGTGACTTGTTCCTGTGCGGTAATCTTTGTGGGGAATATATTGTGTGCAGCGGGGAGATGAAAATCGAGATGGCTGCGCTGAAAATGAAAACGGCCCGCATTGCTGCGGGCCGTTCAAATTTTGGCTCCCCGACCTGGGCTCGAACCAGGGACCTACGGATTAACAGTCCGGCGCTCTACCGACTGAGCTATCGAGGAGCAGAGGCGCGCAGTATAGTTTTGAGCCCCTTGTCTGTCAAGCTTTTTGTAACATTTTAAGAAAAAGAGCCCCCTTAATGGATTCAAGGCTGATTTATGCAAAGACTCCGACCGGGGATGAGGCGGTCAGGCAGAGTACGCGCGTCGTTCAGCGCAACTTGCGCATGGTGCTGGTCCAGGTCGACGGCAAACTGAGCGCTGGCGAGTTGGCGGTCAAAATCGGCAATCCTCGTCTCGTTGAGAACGCCCTGCGAGAGCTTGAAGAGGGTGGCTTTATCGCGCCAACCCTAGAGGCGGCTTCGGTTTGGGAGGAGAGCAAGCGACAGGTGGAAAAAACCGGGCGGGTGTCGGCGCTCTCCCAGTTCTCCACCTTCGGTCCGCGCTCGAAAACCATTCCAGAGTTCGTTGCCGAGGAGAGTGCGGCCAGTAGCTTTTCAACTTTCGGCAAGCCGATATTGCCAAGTGCCGGGCTGCCTGACAGTTCTGGAAAGGCCGGCTCTCAGTCGGCAGAGCCGACCTCCAGCGGCAAGCGGAAAAGCCCGTTGCAATGGTTCCTGCTGAGTGTCGGCGGCCTTTGCCTGACTGTTGTGCTGCTCATTTTTTTCTACCCCTATCAGAGTTTGAAACCCGGCATCGAGGCTGCCGCTTCGCGGCTTTTGCAAACGCCTGTGCATGTCGGTGGGGTTGGCATTTCTTTCTGGCCGCGTCCGGTGCTGGTCATTGACGGTCTCCGTCTCGGCGAAGGTGGTGATTCAACGATTGAGCAAGTACGGATTGCTTCGCCGCTCGCGCTGCTCGGCAGGCAGCCGCATATGCTGCCCAGTATGGAGGTGGTCGGCGCATCGTTGATGGCAGACCGCTTGGCGACCCTGGCGCTCTGGACGGCGGCGCCGAAGCCCGGGAGCAGCGGATTGCTGATTCGTCAGTTGCGCGTTGAGCGCATGACGGTCAGCGCGCTTGATTTGTCGCTGCGTGATCTTTCCGGCGAAATTCTGTTCAAGCCGGATGGCAGCGTTGAAAAAGCGACTTTTGAGACCGTCGACCGCAGCCTTCGCCTAGCCGCCATACCCAGCCTGCAGGGAATTCTGCTCAATATCGATGGCCTTGCCTGGAAACCGGCGGGGAGCGCGGTAAGTTTCAATGCGCTTCAGGCCAAGGGGCTTCTGCAGAAGGGCAAGTTGCTTATCCACGAGTTCGACAGCAGCTTTCTGGGTGGGGTGATCAAGGGGAGTTGGCTGCTTGACTGGAGCAAGTCACTGGCCATGGCCGGGGACGTGAGCTTGAACCGCCTGGATTGCCGGAAGCTGAGTGCGGCTTTCATCCCTTCCCTGAATCTCGATGGCGAACTGGCCGGGAGTTTGCGTTTGCGCTCTAGCGGCCAGGACTGGTCGGCTCTCTGGCGCAATGTTGAAGCCGTGCTCGATGCCGAGATTAGCCGTGGCAACCTGCACGGTCTGGATCTGGGCGAGGTGGCCCGGCGCGGCCCTGGTGCGGTAGTGCGCGGCGGTTCGACCAAGTTCGACCGTTTGCGGGCCAATGTGATGATCAGTCCACGGCTGGTCAGCGCCCGGGATATTCAGATGGTGGCGGGAATGGTCACGGCCAACGGCCAGTTCCAGGCCGGGCGGGACGGCGTGGTCGATGGCAACCTGACGGTCACGATGCAGACATCGGTGTCGACAATCAGGACGTCGGTCCGGGTGAGTGGCGAGCTTCCCGATCTGAGCGCGCTCAGCAAATAAAAAAGGCAGGACCGCAGTCCTGCCTTTTCGGCTTGCCGTTCTTGAAATCAGGCCTTGGTGACGGCAGCAATGGCCTTGGCGACGTATTCCAGATTCTTGGTGTTCAAAGCGGCGAGGCAGATGCGGCCGGTCGACACGGCGTAGATGCCGAATTCGTCCTTCATGCGCTCGACTTGAGCGGCGGTCAGGCCGGTGTAGGAGAACATGCCGCGCTGTTGAACAACAAAGGAGAAGTCCTGGGTGACGCCTTGAGCCTTGATCGCCTCAACCAGGCCGGTACGCATGGCGCGGATACGGTCGCGCATGCCAGCCAGTTCGGTTTCCCACATCTGGCGCAGTTCCGGCGAGGAGAGGACGGCAGCAACCAGGGCGCCGCCATGGATCGGCGGGTTGGAATAGTTGGTACGGATGACGCGCTTGACCTGGGACAGGACGCGACCGGCTTCTTCCTTGCTGGCGGTGATGACGGACAGGGCGCCGACGCGTTCGCCGTAGAGCGAGAAGCTCTTGGAGAAGGAGCTGGAGACGAAGAATTGCAGACCGGAGGCGGAGAAGGCGCGAACGGCAACAGCATCGGCGTCGATACCGTCGGCAAAACCCTGGTAGGCCATGTCGAGGAAGGGCACCAGGCCGCGGGCGCGGCAGACGTCAACGACTTCCTGCCACTGGGCGTCAGACAAGTCGGCACCGGTCGGGTTGTGGCAGCAGGCGTGCAGGATGATGATCGAGCCTGCCTCGAGGCTGTTCAGGCAGGCCTTCATGCCGGCGAAATTGACGCCGCGGGTGGCGGCATCGTAGTACGGGTAGTTTTCAACGACGAAACCGGCCGATTCGAACAGGGCACGGTGGTTTTCCCAGGACGGATCGCTGATGTATACCTTGGCATTCGGCGACAGGCGCTTCAGGTAATCGGCACCGATCTTCAGGGCGCCGGTGCCGCCCAGGGCCTGGGCGGTGATGACCTGGCCGTTGGCGAGCAGGGCGGAGTCCTTGCCGAGCAGCAGGTTTTGTACGGCCTGGTTGTAGGCCGGCGAGCCTTCAATCGGCTGGTAGCCGCGCGGCGGGGCGGCTTTCAGCCGGGCCTCTTCGGCGGCCTTGACGGCGGCCAGCAAGGGGATCTTGCCATTGTCGTCAAAGTAAACGCCAACGCCGAGGTTGACCTTGGTGCTACGGGTGTCGGCATTGAATGATTCGTTCAGACCGAGGATCGGATCACGCGGGGCCATTTCCACCGCAGCAAAGATCGAAGAGGACATAAGGACTCCATGGAATAATAGGCACAATATTCGCGCCGCAACCTTGCCGCGCGAGAGAAACCGAAGAATTTTAGCATGATAGAAACCGCTGCCAGCACTCCCGTGGTCTGCTTCGAAGGGAGCCCGTTCCGTCTCCATCAACCCTTTCCTCCGGCCGGTGACCAGCCGGAAGCCATTCGCCAGTTGGTCGAAGGGCTGGGGGATGGTTTGTCCTTCCAGACATTGCTGGGGGTCACGGGCTCGGGCAAGACCTATACGATGGCCAACGTCATCGCCCGTACCGGCCGTCCTGCCTTGGTTCTGGCCCCCAATAAAACCCTGGCGGCGCAGCTGTATTCGGAATTCAAGGAGTTCTTTCCGGAAAATGCGGTCGAGTATTTCGTTTCGTACTACGACTACTATCAGCCGGAAGCCTACGTGCCGTCGCGCGACCTGTTCATCGAGAAGGACAGCGCGATCAACGAACACATCGAGCAGATGCGCCTGTCGGCGACCAAGAGCCTGATCGAGCGGCGCGACGTGGTCATCGTCGCCACCGTTTCCTGCATCTATGGTATCGGTGATCGCGACGAATACCACAACATGATCCTGACCATGCGGGTCGGTGATCGGCTGGATCAGCGCGCCATCGTCAAGCGCCTGATCGAGATGCAATATGAACGCAACGATCTCGATTTCCATCGCGGCACCTTCCGCGTACGCGGCGATATCATCGATATTTTCCCGGCTGAACATGCCGAGCACGCCATTCGGGTTTCGCTGTTCGATGACGACATCGAAGCGCTGCAGTTTTTTGACCCGCTGACCGGCCATTTGCTGCATAAGGCGCTTCGCTTCACGGTGTTCCCGGCTTCGCACTACGTCACGCCGCGCGAGACTGTTTTGCGGGCGGTCGAGGCGATCAAGAGTGAACTACGCGACCGGATCGATTATTTCAGCAAAAACAACAAGCTGGTCGAGGCCCAACGGATCGAACAGCGCACCCGCTTCGATCTCGAATTGCTGGACCAGATAGGTTTCTGCAAGGGCATCGAGAATTACTCCCGGCATTTTTCCGGCAGAAAAGCCGGGGAGGCGCCGCCGACGCTGATCGACTACTTGCCGTCCGATGCGCTGATGTTCATCGACGAGTCGCATGTCACCATCGGCCAGGTGGGCGGGATGTATAAAGGGGATCGTTCGCGCAAGGAGAACTTGGTCGATTACGGTTTTCGTCTGCCGTCGGCGCTCGATAACCGGCCGTTGCAATTCAACGAGTTCGAGGCGCACATGCGGCAAACGGTATTCGTTTCCGCAACCCCGGCCGATTATGAAAATCAGCATGCCGGCCAGGTCGTCGAGCAGGTGGTCCGGCCGACCGGGCTGATCGATCCGGAAGTCATCGTTCGGCCTGCCTCGACGCAGGTCGATGATCTGCTTTCGGAAATAAAGAAAAGGGTCAAGGTTGAAGAGCGGGTGCTGGTCACCACCTTGACCAAGCGCATGGCTGAAGATCTGACCGATTTTCTGGCGGACAACGAAATCAGGGTGCGCTATCTGCACTCGGATATCGATACCGTGGAACGGGTCGAAATCATTCGCGACCTGCGTCTCGGTGAGTTCGATGTGCTGGTCGGCATCAACTTGCTGCGTGAGGGGCTGGATATCCCGGAAGTTTCTTTGGTGGCCGTGCTTGATGCCGACAAGGAGGGCTTTTTGCGCTCTGAACGTTCACTAATCCAGACAATGGGCCGGGCGGCGCGCCATATCCATGGCACAGCCATCCTCTATGCTGATACGATTACACAATCGATGCAGCGTGCCATGGCTGAAACCGGGCGCCGGCGTGAAAAGCAGATCAGTTTCAATTCGGAACATGGCATTACGCCGCGTGGCGTCTCCAAGAAGATCAAGGACATTATCGATGGCGTCTACGATGCCGGATCTGTCCAGACCGAGTTGAAGGCGGCACAGCAGCAGGCAGTCTATGAGGCCATGGACGAGAAGACCGTAGCCAAGGAAATCAAGCGTCTCGAAAAACTGATGCTTGAATGTGCAAAAAATCTGGAATTCGAAAAAGCGGCGGCGGCCCGCGACGATCTCTTCCGGCTCAGGGAGCGAGTGTTCGGCGCGGCGCCCCACGACCCTGACTGACGGAGGCAAAGAAAGATGACTTTTCGCGTGCTACTGGTTTGCATGGGCAATATATGCCGCTCGCCGACCGCAGAGGGTGTGCTGCGTCATTTCATAAAAATCAATAATTTAGGCGATAAAGTTGAAGTCGACTCTGCCGGGACGCATGGTTATCACGTGGGTGAGGCACCCGATTCGCGGACTCAGCGGGCGGCCGCGGTGCGCGGCTACAATCTTTCTCAGCTCCGGGCGCGCAAGGTGGCCCGGCAGGATCTGGATTATTTCGACCTGATTCTGGCGATGGACAAGAGCAACTTCGATAACCTGCAACGCATGGCGGGGCCCGGGCAGCAGGAGCGGATCAAGCTGTTCATGGAGTACGCCAGAAACTTCGATGATGACGAAGTGCCGGACCCTTATTACGGTCTGGGCCATGGCTTTGATCTGGTGCTGGATATGGTCGAGGATGCCTCGCTCGGACTGGTCGACGAGATCAAGCAAAAGCTGGGGCGGGCCTGATTCCGCCAATTTGCTTTATGCAATAAAAGAAGGGGCGCCCGAGGGCGCCCCTTCTTTTTGCCGGCAGTAGCCGCCGGGTATTACTTCTGAGTTTCCACCATGACCAGCGGTGCACTTTCAGCCTGCTCGGCAAGTTGCTTCTGCTTGCGCGGGCGGCCGAGCTTGACCGGTGCTTCCGGCTGGGCGACAACAGCAGCCGACGTCGTCTGAACCATGACCAGACCGCTTTCGGTCAAAGTCTTTTCCAGGTCGACCGTTTCAACAACCGGCGCAGCTGCGGCAGGTGTTGCGATTTCGACGATTTTTGCACTTTCCGTCACGTTGACCGCCGGGGTTGCTTCTGGCGCGGCTTCAACGACCGGGGCTGGAGCCGGGGCTTGTTCGATAAGAGCAGCAGCCACTTCCTCGACGACAGGCTGGGCCTCGACGATTGGTGCGGCCGGGATTTCTACCGGAGCTGCTGCCGTAACTTCAGCTTGCGTGCTGGATTCCGTGGCCGGAATGACAACCAGCAATGGTTCCTGATTCACCGTCTCGGCAGAAGCGACTTCAGCGATCGCAGGAGCGGCAACATTCGCTTCGACAGTGCCGTCAGCTGCTACGGTAGCGTTCTCGCCTTCATTGCGCCGTTCGTTGCGGCCACGACCGCCGCGACGACCACGGCGACGGCTGCCTTGTTCGTCAGCGTTGCCGGCATCCGGTGTTTCGGCATTGTTGGCCGGGGCGTTGAGCGCGGCTGCGGCGACCATTTCTGGTGTCAGCTTGTTCTCAACGATTTCCGGTTGCTGGCGTTCGCGACGCTCCTTGCGCTCGCCACGCGGACGACGCTCCTGGCGTTGCTCGCTCGGTGCGGCAGCGACTTCTTCGCGCGGTGCCTTTTCAGTATTGCGTTCGCCACGCTCGTTGCGATTGCCGCGCTCCTGGCGCTCGCCCTCGTCGCGCCTATTGGCATTGCGACCATTGCGACGGCCATCGCGACCTTCGCCACGTTCACGACGACCTTCGCGGCCTTCGCGTCCTTTTTTCGGGGCGGGCTGGACAACGGGTTCCGGCGCAACCGGCTTCGGTTCGCTGCGCAACCAGGAGAACAGGCGGGAGAACAAGCCCGGCTGGTCGGCTTGGGCGGTGGCGGGTTGCGGGGTCGGCTCGGCTTTTTCCGGCATGATCGGGGCCGGCTGTTCCGGAGAAATGCCCTTGATCACGGCTTCCTGGCGCGGCTTGGTTGCTTCGTCCTTGCCGTTGCCCGGCTTGGAGGCTTCTTCGATCGGCGCATCGACCATCTTGTAGGACGGTTCGCGGACATCGTCGTTGTTCAGATCGTCGTGACGCAGGCGGGTGATCGTGTGAGCCGGCGTTTCCAGGTGGACGTTCGGGATCAGCAGGATGGTGACCTTGTGGCGCAACTCGATGGCCTGGATGTCCGGGCGCTTTTCGTTGAGCAGGAAGGTGGCAACATCGACCGGGACCTGAACATGCACGGCGCCGGTGTTTTCCTTCATCGCTTCCTCTTCGAGGATGCGCAGGATGTGCAGCGCGGCCGATTCGCAGGAGCGGATGTGGCCGGTGCCGGTGCAGCGCGGGCAGGAGATATAGCTGGTTTCGGCCAGGGCAGGGCGCAGGCGCTGACGGGACAATTCCATCAGGCCGAAGCGGCTGATCTTGCCCATCTGGACCCGGGCGCGGTCGAAACGCAGCGCGTCGCGCAGGCGGTTTTCGACTTCGCGCTGGTTCTTGGTGTTCTCCATGTCGATGAAGTCGATGACGATCAGGCCGCCGAGGTCGCGCAGGCGCAACTGGCGGGCCAGTTCTTCGGCGGCTTCGAGGTTCGTCTTGAAAGCGGTTTCCTCGATGTCGGCACCCTTGGTGGCGCGACCGGAGTTGACGTCGACGGCGACCAGCGCTTCGGTGTGGTCGATGACGATGGCGCCGCCGGACGGCAGGTTGACCTGGCGGACGAAGGCGGTTTCGATCTGGTGTTCGATCTGGAAGCGGGAGAACAGCGGCACATCGTCGCGATAGCGCTTGACGCGATTGATGTTGGCCGGCATCACGGTACCCATGAAGGCACGGGCCTGTTCGTAAACTTCGTCGGTATCGATCAGGATTTCACCGATTTCCGAGTGGAAGTAATCGCGAATGGCGCGGATGACCAGGCTGCCTTCCAGGTAGATCAGGAAAGCGCCGTTCTGTTGCTTGGCGGCGCCTTCGATGGCGCTCCACAGTTGCAACAGGTAGTTCAAGTCCCACTGCAGCTCTTCAGCCTGGCGGCCGATGGCGGCGGTGCGGGCGATCAGGCTCATGCCGTTGGGCACTTCGAGCTGATCCATGGTTTCGCGCAGTTCGGCCCGTTCATCGCCGTCAACGCGACGGGAAACGCCGCCGCCGCGCGGATTGTTCGGCATCAGGACCAGATAACGTCCGGCCAGCGAGACGTAGGTGGTGAGGGCGGCGCCCTTGTTGCCACGTTCATCCTTGTCGACCTGAACGATCAACTCCTGGCCTTCTTTCAAGGCTTCGTTGATCTTGGCGCGACTGACTTCAACACCCGGCTGGAAATAGGCGCGGGAGATTTCCTTGAAGGGAAGGAAGCCATGCCGATCGGCACCGTAATCAACGAAGCAGGCTTCGAGACTCGGTTCGATGCGGGTGATGACCCCTTTGTAGATGTTGCTCTTGCGTTGTTCCTTGGCGGCCGATTCAATGTCT
>Ga0316604_10001993_pt1 | contig 16654 bp, 13 predicted proteins | sample OWC_soil_day20_C_FD_207650 | JGI IMG/M metagenome (GOLD analysis project Ga0316604, IMG submission 207650) | Wetland soil microbial communities from Old Woman Creek delta, Ohio, United States - OWC_soil_day20_CT | ecosystem: Environmental > Terrestrial > Soil > Wetlands | place: USA: Ohio... | reverse complement strand
TCGTTAACAGCCTGTAATACCCCGCCCTCTTAGGTCGGGGATCAACAGGCTATAACACTCGAACTAAGTTCGCTCTAAGGGTTCGGCGGGGGCAATAACCCCCTCCGAACCTAAGGCTCACTTATATTCATCTAAGTTGCCTGCCTGAATCTCCCTGTAAAACACTAAAGAACTGGCTGCCTGTTGCCCTTTTTCACGGTTCGTAAAAAAAAGTTCGTCAGCGGAACAAGATATAAATAAAATGCATACGGGATAAAGCTTTCATCAGCCGATAATGTCGCAGCCGGGACAGCCCCGGCAATATTCCAAGGGATTAGGACCGATAGTAAAATCACAGTATTTTCTAAATCAAGCGCAAGTTGGTAGTTGCTGATTTTTCGTTTTTCATACATGTTCGTTGAAAACTGATGGCTTAACATAACCGCTAACGTTTGGTTGCAGCTAAAAGCAGCAGTAACGATACTGGTAAAAACCAAAGAAGCGTATGTTCCGGCGAGATTACTCAACTTATCAATAAATTGTTCAATTTTATCGAGTAGGTTCGTGCCCGCAAAAATACCTGAGTAGGCAGATGACAGAAGAACAATCAGGGACGCGTTCAGCATGGAAGAAAGCCCGCCGCCTTGGATAATGGTAGAGAAATAGCCCGCTTTATCCGTTGTGTAGCCTGTAAGAATATAGTGCAGCATTTGCAATAAGGTTTGCTGCTGAATAACTATGCTGATAGCAATGCCGCAAAGGATACTGATGCTCATAGATACTTTGACATCGATTTTGAACGCTGCGGCCAACAAAATGATCAGTGCCGGCAGCAACACTATGCTATGCAAATCGAAAGACCGCGCGATCTCTTGCGGGATTGCCGTATCAGAAAAACTGAGCGGATAAAAACGGGATAAGAGAATATACCCGATGAAGGAAAGAACAAACGGCACGATCGACGTGGTCATCATGTTTTTTATATTGATGTACAACTTGGTTTCGGTTAAGGCAGCTACCAGATTCGCACTGGATGACATTGGTGAACAGCGGTCACCAAAGTAGGCGCCGGCAATAATTGCCCCTGCGGCTATATTAATATCAATTCCGCCGCTTTGCGCCAACACCCCCAGCACTACGCCAACCGTCCCTACCGTCCCAAACGAAGTTCCAAGCAGAAAGGATACAATACAAGAAAGAATGAATGCGTATAAAAGGAAATAATGGGGATCCATAAAAGAAATCCCATAATACACAATGAAAGAAACCGTACCGCAAGCTCGCCAAACAGCGGTAATCATACCGATCAAAACAAATATTTTAATCACAATAAGTGATTTTTTTGATCCGGCGACCATCATTCGGACTACTTCTGCCAACCGGTAACCGCGGCTGAGGGAAAGCAGGGTAAAACAAGCAAGTCCTAGGAGCAAAGGATACAACAGTGACACTTTCGTATAAATACTAACCAATAATGAAATAAAAAAAAGAACAAACACCAACAATATGGACAAAAAACCACCTGTTTCGTTTAGAGTACGCAGCGGCAGAATTATTTCATGCCAATACAGTTATTATACTGGGAGATCGTATTTGTGCAAAGTGTCTATTAAAAAACCCGGCGTAAGCCGGGTGTGTATATTACCATAGTCGCTTGATCAGTTCGCAATCGGCAAAACATAAGACTCTTCTCTCAACACCGTTTTAATCATATGCTTGGTATTGATCCGGAATGCAGCAATTGGCTGTTCCGCCTTGTTGTGATCGTCCCGAAACAGATTTTCGTATTTCATTAAAATCTGTTCTTCATCATAACCCTGTTCCGCTAAATCAAGAATAAACTGTTTGCTTTCCTGCACAGATGACATGCTCTGTTCCCAATAATCAGACGTATTTGTGCTGCTTACTAATCCAAAGTGAGGCGAAACAATGAAACGGGGATTTATTTTTTTGCATAAATGAATCGAAGCAATCGCTTGCGCAACACTGGTTATAAAAGAGGGGTGAATTTTTCCTGACTTACTCATGCAGCCTGTTGATTCGCTGGTAAATAATGTGGTTTTGTCAATTAAAAACGACAATGAGCATTTTGTATGGCCTTGTGTTTCAATCACTTCTATTTGCAATCCGCCCAGATCAAGAACCGTTCCGTTAAAAACAACCTCTTCCACCCTCATCATTTCATCGTCGTATTCTTCTATAGCCCCTGCTTGGTACACTTTTGCAGCTTGTTTGCTGAGATGACGGATTGTTTTCAAAGCACTCGCTTTACGTAAAACTTGTTTTGCATGCTCGGCCCCCATCACCTTGCTGTTCGGCCACTCTTTTTTTAAATAAGGAATAGCGCCGATATGGTCATAGTGCGAATGGCTGAGCAGAATATAATCCAGCGTTTTTTTCTTCAATCTTTGTTTGATATTTTCGATGAGCTTGCTTGCACAATATGCCATGCCGCAATCGATTAACGCGGTTTTCTTTTCTCCTACAATCAAAAACGCTTTTCCGCCCTGTCCCCCGGTCACATCGACAATCCTATCCATGATTACCACCTTCATCTGCGAGCTGTTCTTCTATTTGTTTGAAAACAACCATTTATTTATTAACGTAATTACCCACTTCGTTTCACGTGAAGAACGACAAGCCGGTTGGCTAGTAAAACATTGCCCAACCGATTTATTTTAGCATAATGCAAATTCAAATGCCACTAGAACGTCTCTTCAGCGGATATCAGAAATCAACAGAAACTTATTAAATATCTAATGCTGCATGATATCCTTGATACACGGCGGTCGTAATCGTGGACGCACATACACAATCGCCAATCTGGGCAACATAAGGAGCGCAATCCAATAATTCTTCCACCACGTTGCGTCTCGCCCGTTGTCCCAGGGCGCAAATTACGGTAGTACCCGGAACCAGTTGTTCAGCGCCGGTTTCATCCGCACAAATAACTCCTTCTTCCGTCACCCGTAATCCCTTATATCCGGTATGAACATGAACTTTGCTTTTCTCAATTTCATTCAGAAGGATCGGCCGATGCCGGACATTGGCATCCGGAGCCAGTTCCGTCCTCATCTCTACCAGGTGTACGGTCTTACCTTCCTGAGCCAGATGGATTGCAGCTTCACAGCCTGCAAGACCGCCGCCAAGAACAACAACTTGATCTTTGATCCTATCTTTCTCCAGATAATAGTTATTTACAACAACTACGTTATCGCCTTGCAATCCAGGGATCGGTGGAATAATCGGTTCAGAACCGACGGCAACGATCAGCGCATCCACATTTTCTTTTTCCGCATACTCTTTGGTCACCGCTGTATTTAACCGGATCTCAACGCCGGCATCTCTTGCCAGTTTCTCTAAGGTAACGCCAAGTTCATACATTTCGTATTTAAACGGAATGGCCTGTTCGCCCTTCAAAATTCCGCCTAATTGGTCAGACTTCTCACATAGGATGACTTTATGTCCACGTTTTGCCGCAGTGATCGCCGCTTCCAATCCGCCCGGTCCGCCGCCGGCTACCAATACCTTACGGGACTGCGCAGCAGGGATCACTTCCATTCCGTCCAGTTCCCGGCCAATCAGCGGGTTTACCGTGCAGCGCCGGGTAGAGGTAACGGCCCGTTCGGCCATACAGGTAAAGCAGCGCAAACATTTTACGATGTCTTCCTCCCGGTTGCTCATGACCTTGCGGGGAAGTTCGTGATCCGCCAACAGGGCGCGGGCCATTTCCACAACATCCGCTTTCCCGCTGGCAATGATTTCTTCCATCATCGCCGGATCATTTAACCCGCCGATCGTTGCCACCGGCACACTTACATGTTTCTTAATCTCTGCCGCAAGATAGACATTGCAGCCATGGGGGACAAACATGGAGGGGTGTGTTACGCTAAATCCTCTTTGGTACGTTCCTGCCGAGATGTGCAGCAAATCTACTTTATCTTCTACCAATTGGGCAATCTTCACGCCTTCTGCCAAATCGTAGCCGCCATCAAACAATTCCGACCCGCTCATGCGAAACTCGATGGGAAAACCAGGTCCAACAACTTTGCGGACACTGTCAAGGACCTCTCTGGCAAATCGTACCCGGTTCTCCAGCGATCCGCCATACTTGTCGTTGCGGTGGTTAAAATACGGCGATAGGAACTGATTAATCAGCCATCCGTGACCGCCATGCACCATAACCATCTCAAACCCGGCCCGTTTCGCCAAGCCGGCGGTATTACCATAAGCGGCAATAATATCCGCGATCAGCTCTTCGGTAAGTTCTTTCACTTCCAAGCCATCCGGCCGGACTCCGGCGCTTGGGCCCCACTGAGCCAGCCCGCGTTTCTTATCCTTGTCGGTCAGATACGTTCCGGCATACTGTCCCGAATGGGATAGTTCCACGCTGGCGATTGCCCCGTGTCTCCGGATGGCGTCGGCCGTATAGGTAAAGCTCGAAAGCGAACCGACGGTCTGCAGATCCAAATGATACATATGCGATCCTTCTGTTTCCGGGTGAACGACACATTCACTGACGGTAACGGAAGCGGCTCCGCCCTTGGCGCGCAATTCATAAAACGCCGTAGAAGCCCGTCCGATCGTGCAATCGGCGGTTATGTCCGTCCCGCCCATAGGAGCCGAAAACATTCTATTACGGAAATTCACGTTACCAATTTTGATAGGTTTACACAGGTTAGGATACTTTCTTTGCATACTTTCATTCTCCTTGCTCATGTATTTTTTATTTTTCAACGATGAGTTACTTTTTAAAAAAGATTGCCCGCGAACCAGCCGAGTCAGACCTTGTATTTTATTGTTTTTTCGATTATAGTAATATTATAAGCACTAAACTTATACATGTCAATTATTACATGTTGTTGTTAATGTTTTTATATGGTACTATTCTATTTTTCAAGCAACCCCGCGAATGCGATCAATTGGAAAGGCGATGAATAACACTATGCGCACATTAAAATATGCAATTTTAGGCTTAATCAATCGAAAAGCAATGACCGGTTATGATTTAATGAAAGCATTTAATATGGAACTCGTGAACTTTTGGTATGCGCAGCACAGCCAACTCTATCCGGAATTAAAAAAACTGACCGCCGAAGGCCTGATTACCTACGAAACGGTGCTGCAAGGCGAGAAGCTGGAGAAAAAACTGTATTCAATTACCGAAGCCGGCAGAAACGATTTTTTTAATTGGCTGGCTCAACAGGATCTGTTGGAACCGACGCCAAAAGATATTTTTCGGTTAAAAACCTATTTCATCGAATCGATGAAAAAAGAAGATATTCTAAAACAATTTGAATATCAACTGGTACAGCGAAAAGAAAAATTAGCAAAATTAGAGGCATCCATGGCCGAGCATCCTTATTCCAAAACGATTTCTGATGTAATTTCACCACTATACGGAGACTACATCGTATTGAAAGGAGCTATCATGCGGGAACGCACCTATATTGACTGGCTGACAGACTGTATTGCAGAAATTAGAAAACCCGGCTTGCACCGAGCTTATTAGCGACGGTGGAAGCCGCTGGTTGCACTTATGTACACCAGGTATAGAAGACTTGCTTCAGATGGATAACGCCATCTGAAGTGCCTGTGCCCTTTGGGTATAGTCGCACTTATTTCGAGCTACAGACTGTTGATCCCTTAATAAGGGATCTTACAGTCTGTGCGTAGAGGATAATTTTATATTTTCTGGTGTACTCAAAAACGGCTAATAAAAAAACAGTTCCCAATGCAAATATTTGCCCGGACGGATACCTTCTATTGAACAGCTATGATACAATCTATGTGAGGCTTTGTTTAGAAAACCCGGCTTGCGCCAAGCTTTCATAGCGACGGTGGAAGCCGCTGGTTGCGCTCATGTACACCAGGTATAGAAGACTTGCTTCAGATGGATAACGCCATCTGAAGTTTAGTCGCACTTATTTCGAGCTACAGACTGTTGATCCCTTAATAAGGGATCAACAGTCTGTGCGTAGAGGATAATTTTATATTTTCTGGTGTACTGAAAAAACAAAACTGGCCTCAACCCATTTGTATGGGTTGAAGCCAGTTTTGTTATGGCAAAAAATAGGAGGATACTATCAATGGATCAAGTCAGCATCGAAATGCTTAGTTTTATATTGGGAGCAGGTTTTGTTGCCGCTTTCATCGATTCGGTTGTCGGCGGCGGCGGCTTAATTTCCATGCCGGCACTGCTATTAACAGGATTGCCGCCGGTTGTCGTATTAGGCACTAACAAACTTGCTTCCGTCTGCGGATCCAGTACAAGCAGCATCTCCTTTCTCCGCTCCGGCAAAATGAACCTCGGATTGGTCAAATATCTTTTTCCTTTATCCTTCATCGGTTCGATATTGGGTGCGTATACTGTAAGGCTAATTCCGCCCGCATTTTTAAAACCATTAGTGATCGTCATGCTGGTTTTAGTGGCCATTTACACGATTTTAAAAAAGGATTGGGGTGATGAGTCAACTTATCAGGGAATCAATAACCGAATTGGCATCCTGGGCGGCTGCGCCGCCTTTGTATTGGGCTTTTACGACGGTTTTTTCGGCCCGGGAACAGGATCTTTTCTCATCTTCGTCTTCTTAATGCTTGGTTTTGATTTTGTCGTGGCTGCCGGTAATGCTAAGGCCCTCAATTTGGCCAGCAACCTAGGAGCCGTGATAACCTTTTTATTGGCGGGCTCGGTCAATTATATTTACGGCATCAGCATGGGTGTCGCTATGATCATTGGCGCCATTGCCGGTTCCAAGGTCGCTATCGCTAAAGGCGCAACGTTCGTAAGACCATTGTTTATTTCCATCACAGCAATCTTAATTGGAAAACAATTATGGGATGTCCTGCATTAATTAACTAGCACAATCACCCTGGTCGCATAAGAGCCTCAACTTCCTTATCTATTAAAGGAGTTGAGGCTCTCTGCATCTATTCACAGCCAAGATGTTCGCTGTTACTTAAGCGGTTTTTTGTAGGTTTCTTCCGCTAAAAAGGCTACCACCAAAAAAGTTAACGTGGCTCCGCCAATCAGGTAATAGGTCGGCGCCAGGTTGTTTCCGGTAGTGGAAATCAACCAAGTGGCGACAAAAGGCGCCGTTCCGCCGAAGACCGCAACAGCAAAGTTGTAACCGACGCCGATTGCGCTGCAGCGAACATGGGTCGGGAAGATTTCAGGGATGAATACCGTCGCCCCTCCGCAAATCAATGCCTGAAGCAACGCCAATACCATCATGACAAAGAATAATACCCCAGTTGTTTGCACGGTGCTCATCAGATAAAACAAAGGGTATGACAACACAATAAATCCGGCCGCTGCCGTCATCATTACCGGTTTACGCCCGATCCTGTCCGCCAGCATACCGGCAAAAGGGATTGCGATCATAAAGATAATCAAGAGTACTGTATTGAACGACATCCCGACCCACAAAGGATATTTGAGAACTTTGGCAATATACGTCGGCATGTACGCCATGGTTACCCAGTAAGAAATGGTCCAACCGATCACGACGCCTATGTTCACAATGGTTTCCCGGCGGTATTTTTTAAACAGCTCTACGACCGGCATATCAGCTACCGCGTGTGAGCGCTCCGCTTCCTTATATCTTGGCGTTTCTTCTACATTGGAACGGACATACATCCCAAACAAGGCAATCAATAACCCGCTCCAGAACGGAATTCTCCAACCCCAGGCATAAAGCGCTTCCGTTGACAGAACAGCAGTCAATATCGTCCCCAGTGCCGACCCTAATAAAAGGCCCACAGCGATGCTGAATTGCGACCAACTGACAATGAACCCCCGGTTCTTTTCTGTTCCATATTCAGCCAAAAAGGACATGCAGCTGCCCCATTCGCCACCAGTAGAAATTCCTTGCACCAAGCGAAGAACTGCCAGCAAAATCGGCGCCCACACTCCAATCTGGGCATAGGTGGGCAGACAACCGATGGCAAAGGTACTGACCCCCATTAAAATAACCGTCACAGCCAACGCTTTGCGACGCCCTGCCTTATCGGCATAATGGCCAAAAATAAGTCCGCCGAGCGGCCGCATCACGAAACCTACTCCAAACACGATGAACGTAAGCATCAGTGACGTTAATGAATCTTTAGACGGAAAAAACAACGAAGAGATAATGGCCGCAAAATAACCGTACAATCCGTAGTCAAACCATTCCAGCGCATTGCCGATCGATCCGGCAAGTACCGCCCTCGCCATGCTTTGCTTCGGCTTTGTTGGCTCTATTTTTTTACAACAAACTTCCATAAATGTTCCCCTTTCTCAACTCGCAATACTCTGTAAACCTCTTAGCGGACAACCACGCCATCTTTTACCACATTGACAATTTTATCCCTGAAATTCAAATCCTCTAACGGATTCACAGACAATAACAACAGATCGGCTTTCATGCCCTCTTCCAAACAGCCGACATTTTTCAGTCCCAGCGCTTCCGCAGCGTTTACCGTAGCCGCGCGCAGTACATCAGACTTGCTCATCCCCAGTTCATGCATCACAAGAAGTTCGTCGAAATACATCTCTTCGGGCAAGCGCGGCGAATACCCGTCGGTACCGGCAGCAATTTTTACTCCCTTTTCCACAGCCTTGCGGAAATTTACAAAATGAGCCGTATGCAATTGTTTAGCCTTCGCAACGGCATATTCCGGTGTTCCCGTATTATCCGCCTCCGCCAGGCGTTTAAACACCATGAGCGTCGGCACCAGATAAGTTCCTTGTTCGATAAAAATATCCCAGGCCTCTTCTGTCGCCAGATTGCCATGTTCAATCGTATCCACGCCGGCTTGCAGCGCGTTGAAAATCCCGGATACTCCTTCGGCATGCGCGGCGACCTTTACATTGCGCTTATGGGCTTCTTCCACCGCTACCGCCATTTCCGCCACCGTCATCTGCGGCGATGCCGGCTCCTCGCCTTCCGTATAGACCCCTCCGGAAGCCATGACCTTGATCACATCGACTCCCTTTTTCAATAATGTCCGGACAGATTTCCGCACTTCATCCACGCCATCGGATTCCATGCCGATCGTATACACGTGACCGCCCGTCATGCAAACAGGAGGTCCGGAAATCAGCAAATTCGGGCCCATAACAATCCCTTTGCGGATAGCTTCTCGGACGGCGAACCCTACGTTTCGCGGCGAACCGGTATCCCGAATGGTTGTGATGCCTAGTTCCAACGTTTCTCTGGCATGCTTCGCCATACGCAAGGCCATTAATTCATCATCCATATGCAGAATCTCGGCATTGGGATCGTCGCTGCCGTCCCACACGAGATGCACATGGCAGTCAATCAACCCTGGCAAAATATACAGGCCCTGCGCGTCAATAACAACTTCCGTGTCCATGGACGGACAATGATCTTGATAAATTCCCTTTATTGTTCCCTGCTCAACTAATACATGAACCTGCGAAAGCAGGTTGCCTGATTTCACATCAACCAGCGTTGCGTTTTTGATCAACATAGTTTGACCTCCAAATAAGTTAATTACCCTTCATTATATAAAGCCATAAATGGATTGGCAACAGTATACAGATAAATTTTGTAAAGAATTTGTTTTTGAGATGCACGTATGTCCTTCATATGAAAATACATACATTCTGATTTAAAACAAAAACTCCTGCAAAATCCACACAGGACCTGACAGGAGTTTATTGCATACCCGAATTTCTATATCATGCGATGAACGCTATTATAAGCACCTCTGCTTTTTTAGCTCTTCAATCCAGCATCTTCGTCCGCGCCCAACATAATATTCATACATTGCACCGCCGCGCCGGATGCACCTTTGCCCAAATTATCAAAACGGGTAGCGACCACGATCCGTTCATTCGTTCCAAACACAAACAAGTCGATCCGGTTCGTATCATTGCACGTTTCGACAGAGAAGAAGCCGTCTTCCAGTTTAGCTGCCGCATCGTACGGCATAACCTGAATGAATTTTTCGCCGGCATAATACTCGGCAAAAAAATCTCTTACTTCCTCAGCACCCATGGTCTTATTAAACAAGCGAGGAACCAGCGGCAGGGTAACGCCCATCCCCTTATAGTAGTTGGCCACGATCGGAACAAACACAGGCTGGTACTGCAGCCCCGTGACATGCTGCATTTCCGGTAAATGCTTGTGCTGTAAGTGCAGCGCATAAGGCCGTGGACTATTCAGACTGCCCGCCAAATCAGGACTCTCATATTTTTTTATTAACGATTTTCCACCACCGCTGTAACCGGTTAACGACGTGCAGGTCAACGGATAATCAGCCGGAACGATACCTGCTTTCACAAGCGGATACATCCCGACTATGAAGCCGGTTGCATGGCATCCCGGATTTGCCACCCGGCGGGAATGTCTTATTTTTTCACGCTGTTCGCCGCTCAACTCAGGCAAACCGTAAGTCCAGCCAGGCTGAACCCGATGAGCTGTACTGGCATCAATTACCCGTGTTTTATCATTGGTTATTAACGAAACCGCTTCACGCGCTGCCGCATCCGGCAAACAAAGAAACACCAGATCGGCGCTGTTTAACAACCGTCTTCGTTCTTCTATGTCTTTCCGTTTTTCCGGATCAATGCTTAAGCATTCAATATCGGTACGTTTTGACAAATACTCATGGATTTTTAATCCGGTCGTACCTTCCTGGCCATCAACAAAGACTTTATGTTTCATTAATTTTCATCCTTTTTCTATTGATTATTAATTATTTTATGCGTATTCACCGCATAACTCATGAATAATTCATTTCCATTATATAGCTGTTTATCTTATCCCGCAACGTCGTAGTCTTGAAGGATTTTCCGCTCCTACGTGAGACTCTCGATCGACAGCATAAGAAAACCGCAAAAAGCGGCATTATCCACCTGCAGAGAGATATCTGCCCTTTGCTTCAACTGTCTGATTTGCTCGCGATACGCCTGGTAAAAGGCAAAGGTCGGAGTAGAACTGTATTGAATGCCTGTTAATTCAAAGTGTTCAATGATTCTTTTCGCGGTGGTCGGTTTTACAAAAACCTCCTTGTCAGGTTGAAAATAGATACCATACACGGTTAGCAATGGCCACTTCGCCAGTTTATACCTGCCAAGCAAACCAGCCATCAGTTCAAAACCCGCCTCTTGATCGCCGTACAAAAATTCCTTTAATCCCTGAGCCAATTGTTCTTTTTCCTGGTCGCTCATGCTGTTTACGAACTCTTTAAACTTCGGTTTTTCAAACACGGAAATCAGCGAGGACTGGCTGACAATCTTGGACATAGAAGCGACAATGTTAGCCGGATTTGCAAACTGTTCCAGCGCAAAACTGTCCTGTGCCATTTTTTTCATTTTTTCCATCTTGTGCCTTTTCGCGATTGCAATCATCTGGTCATCAGAAAATCCGTCAGGATAGCGGCGAAAAAATCGTTCCTGCGATTCCTTCAACTTCAAATTATTCACGGCCTCATCTCCTTCCTTACAAAAAACTACCTATCTTTACTTCTCTCGATGACCATCTTTCCTTGTACCCATACCTGCTTGACAGTCAGATCCGGACTTAAGCGCACGAAGGTTGCATCTTTTCCCGCTTCTAAACTGCCTAACCGATGTGCAACGCCTAAGGACCGGGCCGGATTGAGAGAGGCGAAACGAACGGCTTCAGGCAATGGACGCTTCAGCACCTGGACCATTGTCCGCAGCCCCTGTAGTAATGGATAGGCGCTGCCGGCAATCGTGCCGTCCGCTAACCGGGCTGTCCCATTTTTCACCGTCGTTATCTGCCCGCCCAGCTCATATTCTCCTTCCGGCATCCCCACAGAACGTGTTCCATCGGATATTAGGTTCACTTTATCCGGGGGCTTAAGACGGAAAGCCATTTCCAAAATAGCCGGATGAACATGAACCCCGTCAGCGATGAGTTCCAGCTCAATCGCAGGATTCAGCAATCCCTCTGTCATCGGACCCGGTTGGCGATGATGGATACCCGGCATTGCATTAAAAGCATGCGTGATGCGCTGTATCCCCATCGCCGCTGCGCCAGACATGCCCGCATAATCTGCGGCCATGTGGCCGGCCGACGGAAGAATACCATGCCGTTGGCAGATCGCAAGCAAACCAGTCATATCCATCCGATCAATGGCAAACGTAAGAATCCGAATGAGGCCAGGGTATGTCTGCACTAAGTTGGTCAGGATCGCCGCATCCCCGCCGGGAGCTTCCGACGGTATACATCGGCCATCATGAGCGCCTTTATAGGCAGCCTTTAAGAAAGGGCCTTCCAAATGAACGCCTAACAATTCCGCCTGGCCCAAAGGGGTTGCTTGTTTTTGGCCGGAAGCGAGGTTCTTGAGAACGGCTAACAATTGGTCTACAGAAGCGGACATGGTTGTACCGAGAAACGCGGTAGTCCCTTCCCGCAGCAGTGCCTGCCGCAGCAGGGTTAAGCTTTCGGCAGTACCGTCCATGATATCACAACCGCCGGCGCCATGGACATGGGTGTCGATGAGTCCGGGAATCACAAGATCGCCGGCAAAAGAGCAGCGATCAGGATCCTGCTCCCCCTTGAGGTTGCAGCCGACCGCATCGATAACCCCATCAACAATCCACATATCACAATTGGCAGCAATACGATCCGGCAAAACAACAGCAGCATGGCGTATCAATTGTTTCAATGGTATTCCTCCTAATGAACATGCCCCTGTTAGAATTTTTTAATCAACAGGCTGGGCAGTGTACAAGATCCCTTTTCCCGCAGAAATAGCTTGCTCTTCCGATCGTTGCCTGATTTGCCAGCAGTCACCGTTCGTAATGACAATAGGAGTACATAACGCTTTGCCGGACGAACGCAATACATCCAACTCCAATTCGATGAGTGGATCCCCTTGTTTCACCTTCTGGCCTTGTGCAACCAAGAGATGGAAGCCCCGGCCATTCAAAGTCACTGTATCGATGCCGACATGGATCAAACACTCCAGCCCGGCTGCGGAGCGCAGGCCGATGGCATGCTGCGTGGGGAAGGCTGCAACGACTTCTCCTGTAAAAGGAGCCAGTACGGTTCTCGAAGTTGGCTCAATGGCCATTCCGTCGCCAAGCATTTTTTGTGCAAAAACAGGGTCAGGCACCTGTTCCAGTGAGAGCGTCCCGCCGTCCAGAGGCGCATAGACAACTACTTCCTTGCTGGCCGCAGACGCAGTGGACGGTTGATTGCTTGAAAATAATGCAGAAATTTTATTAAACAATGCGTATCCCTCTCTTTGTACACCAATTAGTCGACAGGACCGGCCCGCAGCGCCAGTGCCTTGGCCACAAAACCGTGGCTAGCCTGTAACAACCGGGCTGCTTCTTCCGCCGTAACCCCTGCCAAAATCATAACGATCGCTAATTTTGCGGAACCGCCGGCAGCCTGTAACGCTTCTTCCGCCTGAATGGGACTCACTCCGGCGGCCAGGGAAACGATCCGCTTGGCCCGCTCCCTTAACTTTTGGTTCGTTGCCTGGACATCAACCATCAGGTTGCTGTAGACCTTGCCCAGTCGAACCATCGTGGCGGTGGTCAGCATATTGAGCACCATTTTCTGGGCTGTACCTGCTTTCATCCGCGTCGATCCCATGATGACTTCCGGGCCCGTTAACACGGTTAAGCTATGCTCCGCAACTCTGCTCATCTCTGAATCCGGGCTGCAGGTTAAGGCTGCGGTTTTACATCCCAAGGCCCTTGCATAGCGCAGACCGCCGACCACGTAGGGAGTCCGGCCGCTGGCAGCGATACCGATTACGATATCCGCTGCGTTGAGTTGCTTGTTTTGCAAATCTTCCGCTGCCAAAGTATCCGAATCCTCGGCCCCTTCTACCGCCCGTAAAATCGCCGGCGCTCCGCCAGCGATAAGTCCCTGCACCAGTTCCGGATCGGTACCGTAAGTCGGCGGACACTCCGAGGCATCCAAAATCCCGATCCGCCCGCTGGTTCCGGCACCAAGGTAAAACAGCCGCCCCCCCGACTGGATCGCCGCAACAATATGGTCGACAACTTTAGCAATCTCCGGCAAAATCTTTTTCACGGCAAGCGCCACTCTTTGATCTTCCCGGTTTATCAGTTCTGCAATTTCCAGGCTGGACTGATGATCAATATGCATCGTGTCCGGATTACGAGTTTCCGTTAATAGGTTTTCAAGCTTCATGGGCAACAAACTCCTTTAACCGGAAAGACCCGCCCGGCCTGATATAGTCCAGCAAAAAAAGTTCTTCCGGGATCACCTGCGCCGCCAAATTAACGCGCGGATCCGACGGCAAAGAAGCACGAACGACCTGCATTTCCCCCATATAACGAAGATATTTTTCGTTATCGATCGTTACCGCTCCCGTGTTACGCGTTTTTCCAGGCCGTTCCGGTATAGCAGTCCGGCATAAGCTGCGGGCCTCTTGGGAACGAACGACCCATTCTCCGGGATCCGTGCGATTGGTATGCACGGCAAATAAAATCTCCCGTTCAGCCGGCGAAACGTCTTTTTCTACAATGACCTGCAGTTCGATGCAGCTTGGATCAAGATTAGCCACAGAGGCCAACTCCTCTTCCGCAGCCAAAGGATCACCAAAAAGCAGTCCATCGACCAGTTGTGAGGCCATCAATTCTTTGGCCGCCAACTGCGGAGAAACCAAGCGATGCTTTTCCAACGTGGGCAGGCCGGCAAAGATCGGGCCGCGAGGACAACTCCGGGATGGAATAAAGGCCAATACGGGGATCTTATAATCACGAAGCAGTTGGCAGCGCTCGGCAAACAGCGCCAAAGACAAGCCTGTCTCCGAACGGGGATAATAATTATGACAAGCCCGCAGCCGGCTTACATCGGCTTTGGCTGCATCAATTTGCTGTAGAATAGTTGGCGTGATCGTGCTGGCATTGATTTCAATATCCATTTCGCCCGTTACACTTAGCGCAGCAATTTGGGCCGGCGAAAACCCGTCATCGAGTCGGATAGCCGATAAGCCTAATTTTTTCAGAGCAGAACAATCCGATAGTTTAGCTCCCAACATTTCACAAGCCCAGGGAGAAATATCAGCAGTGATCGAGTAGCCTAAATTCGCAGCATACGCGGTAAACTGTTGGAACTCATTGGCTATCACAGCCGCATTGGCTTCCGGGATGTGCAGAGAAGTAAACAAGCGGGTGTATCCGTACGTTCGGGCAAGCTCCAAATAACTTTGGATCGTTTCAAGGGAAGCCCCCAGGCCGATATAGGCCGATATCCCTTTTTCCCACATATTATGCACCCCCTTCGGCCTGCTGCCCAGGTTCTTCTTTTATATCCTCAAAACCTGCGAACCAGGTAATGATGAAACCGGCGGCATACGCAATCAAGATTCCAAATACGTAATCCGCTATATGACCTGGCTTGATCAGAAAAGTCAACGGCAATCCTGATAACCCGAGGGCAATCGAATTCACCTGCATGACCGCTTGAAAGGCTCCGCCGAAACCGGCGCCAATACACGCCGTAATAAACGGACGGCCGAGTGGCAAGGTAACCCCAAAGATCAGCGGCTCACCGATGCCGAGCATGCCAACCGGCAGCGCCCCTTTAATGATTTCTTTCAATCGGCTGTTTTTCGTCTTCAAGTATACGGCAGCGGCAGCCCCCACTTGTCCGGCGCCGGCCATAGCCAGTATGGGCATGAGCGGATTGGCTTTTTGGATATTTAAAAATTCCATATGCACGGGTACCAATCCCTGATGGAGGCCGGTCATGACAACCGGCAGGAACGTTCCGGCGAGAATAAAGCCGACCACCGACCCGCCCATTTCCAGCAGATTTTTAAAAAGGCTGATGATACCGTCCGACAACACCCCGCCGATAGGCTGCAGTACATAAAAGCAGGCAAACCCGCCAATCAGCAAAGTAACCAGCGGCGTAATCACAATATCCAGCGCTTTCGGCACAACCCGGCGGACTTGCTTCTCCACCACGGTCATAAACCAGGCCACAAGGATCACACCAAATAAACCGCCCCGGCCGGGGACGAGAGGCATGTCGTTGATGGTTATGGAAGCAATCGCCGGATTGATAATCAAGATTCCCGCCAGCCCGCCGATCGCCGGTGTACCCGAAAATTCCTTAGCCGTATTCATGCCGACGAAAATACCAAGGTAGGAAAAAAAACCCCAGCCGATCACATTCAAGATAGTAACGAAATTTCCTTGCGGATCAGCGCCCGCTTGGATGGCAATATTGGTTAAACCGGCCACCATACCGGAGCCAACAATGGCCGGGATCAGAGGCACAAAAATCGCCGCCAGTTTACCCAGCAACAGTTTCAGCGGTGTACGATTTTTCTCCTTAATCTGGCTTTGTAAATCGCTGGCTTTTTCCTTCTTCGCTCCGGCTGCCGTTGTTATTTCTGCCGCCACCTTGCCCACAACTCCCGGGCCAAGGACAATTTGCAACTGGTCTGGCGCTTCCACAACTCCAAGCACCCCGCTCTGTTTTTTTAAGGCAGGCAAATCGAATTTCGACCTGTCAATGAGCGTAAGGCGCAGACGGGTCATACAGTGGGCAGCAGCGCTGATATTCTCCTGACCGCCGACCAATCGCTGAATTTCCTGTGCCAGTTCTTGTTCTTTCGTCACGTTTTCACACTCCATATATGCTGATCTGAAACCTTGCAACTTCACTTTCCCAGTATTATGATGAATATAAGTGAGCCTTAG
>Ga0316604_10001992_pt1 | contig 16660 bp, 9 predicted proteins | sample OWC_soil_day20_C_FD_207650 | JGI IMG/M metagenome (GOLD analysis project Ga0316604, IMG submission 207650) | Wetland soil microbial communities from Old Woman Creek delta, Ohio, United States - OWC_soil_day20_CT | ecosystem: Environmental > Terrestrial > Soil > Wetlands | place: USA: Ohio... | reverse complement strand
TACCGCCGAAAGTCAGGCCTTTGCCTGTCAAAACGCCAGCTTCGTAAGCGTTCTTAATTCTCTTGTACTGACCGAACAGATAGCCAATTTCCCGCCCGCCTACACCGATATCGCCGGCAGGAACATCAACATCCGGGCCGATATGCCGATACAGTTCCGTCATAAAGCTTTGGCAGAAGCGCATCACTTCCGCATCAGACTTCCCTTTGGGATCGAAATCAGAACCCCCTTTCGAACCGCCGATGGGCAATCCGGTAAGGGAATTCTTGAAGACCTGCTCAAAACCGAGGAACTTGATAATCCCGATATAAACGGACGGGTGGAACCGAAGTCCTCCCTTATAGGGCCCAATCGCGCTATTGAACTGGATTCGGAACCCTCGATTGATCCGAACTTTTCCAGCGTCATCTGTCCAGGGAACTCGGAAGATAATCTGGCGCTCAGGTTCTACCAGCCGTTCAACGATTCCCAGTTCGATATACTCCGGATGTTTCTCAAGAACATCAACCAAGGATTCTAGAACTTCCTGGACCGCCTGGTGAAACTCAGGTTCGTTCGCATTTCGCTCGACAACTCGACGATAGAGTTCATCACAATACTTTTGGGCAGTGGTCGTCATTTTTTTACCCCCTCCACATATGATTTGCAAATTTGTGCAACTTCTTTACATATTACAACGAACTTGCTTGTTGTGCGGTTGTCTTTATTTTACAACGCATTTAGAATTTTGTATACACAATGTTGGTACAATTTTCAGACATTTTCTCCGTTATTATGGCGCATCATCTCTGTCCAGCTCTCATTATCCCCTATTTTCGTGATATTTAACGATTTTGTTCTTTTAGTTGTTCTGTGAAAAAAAGCTGGCTCCAATACTCATTGCAGTCAGCTCTCATCTCATTTATATATTATTCCGTTGAAGTTTCTCCCGTCGATCTTGACCAGGAAAGGTTCATCCCGTCTGACCAACTTTACACATTTCGTCTGTTTCCAGACCGGCTGCTGCAATAACCACTCCCAATCCAGCTGCGCTTCCGCTTCATTCTCATATTGAATGTGGAAATAGCCCATATTGGTAGCTGTCAGATTGTGAAAGAAATGACTGCCCAGTGAAGGTTCCGGCCGCAGTTCCTTGCGGTCGGCTTCCACGACAATCCGCGCCTGCGACATTTGCGCCCAGGTCAGAGGTATGCCCAACCATCGGTCGGAAGTCCCCAGCCTGCCGAATCCGATGAGGATGCACCGTCGCCCTTCCTTGAATAACAGACTGTTGAGCTCACCGATTTCACTGGCAATCTGCTCACTGTCCTGCAGCTTGAAAGTATCCGGATCAACGAAAATAATATCGTGGATATTGGAATAAAAGCCATTGCCGATCGTGCGGTGGCTGAAACACCAAGCATCCCGCCGATCATCAATTTTGACCTGAACTGCTTCCCGGCCGACTACCATGGGCCTGATCTGCAAGAAATAGAATTCTTTGGGTTTGCTTTTATCCTTTGGGATATTGACGGCGAATTCAATTTCAATATTGGCGCTGAACGCTTGTTTCCCGAGGCCCAGGAAATCTTTGATAATGTTAGTCAGTGGCAGTCGGTTGTATTTCAGTATCGGCGCGAAAGTCACCAACTTTGGGCCCGGTTGGTTCACATTGTCATAAATACAGTCATTTTCAGCAGAATAGGTGCTGCCCACATAATCCAGTGACCGATCCGCATCTGCCTGAGAGATTGGCAACTTTTCGTAATTGCAGGCATCATCGGCGCATAGCGCAGTTTCTGCTGAGGTTTTGAGATTGAGCGCATAAAACCCGTTTTGTGATTTTTTCAGGTAATCTTCGGGGCTGGCAAACAGCGGATTCATTTTCGGATGATCCGGCGAAAAACGGTACACCTGTTCGCCTTCAACTATGATCTTACCCAGACCCAGGGCCAGACTGACCGTTCCTTCTTCAGGCGTCATCGGATAGTAAGGATAAAAATTGTAAGACTGGGCTACGCCGGAGATGGCTGGATAATAGAGATCGCCGAAGCTTTCGCCGACTAGTTCCTGGATCAGGACGGCCATTTTCTCTTCCTCGATCCGGATATCGGCATTCCCTGCATATTGCATCGGCGCCGCATAGAAAACCGACGCGTATACCAGTTTGACTGCGTCACAAAGTTGCTTGTAACGGATCTCAGGGTTTTCGTGACTATTGGGCACAATATAAGTTTTGTAGATACCTGCGAACGGCAGCACTCGCGAATCCTCGAGGATGCTCGACGAACGGACAGCCAGCGGACAAGTGATCACTTGAGTCAAAACACGCAGATTCTCCTGAATCGAAACCGGCAAGTCGCATTTCACGAACTCTTGCGCGATCACTTCTTCTGCGGGAGCTTGGGCAGTAAAATTGTAAAGGTTATTATCTTCGATAAATTTTTCAAAAACATCACTGCAGATTACAAAAGACCGGGGAACCTTCACTTTGATGTCTTCATATTTGTCTGTCAGAAAGGCCTTGGTAATCATAGAATTGATAAAGGCTATCCCTCTGGCTTTTCCGCCCAAAGAACCTGTCCCCAGCTTGATAAAGGCATTTTCCATGTCTTTTTTAGAGAGTCCTTCGAAGTCAAGGATTACGCCGGATTGATATCGTTGAAAATAGGCATTCAGTACATTCAGGATATAGGTTCGGATGTCGGCAATATTATAAACGTCCGTAGCGTCGACTAGTCTCAGCTTGTCCGCTACTTCGAATTCAGTCCGGGCCCTAAACCAACGGGAAAAATGATTGTTTACTGCGTGGTAGTACAGGCTTTCGTCCGGCAGATCACGAATAATCCGCTCCAAGTTAGTGATATCACTGGCTTCATCAATGGCCCGGCCATCCGGATACCGGAAAACAAAGGGACCGAAGCCGTAATTCTCCAAAATAAAAGCGCGCAACTCATGCAGCAGATTTGGTGAATTTTTGTCCAGGAAATGCACATTAATTGCCCGAGCTTGCGCCGCATGCTGTATCTCCTCCGACTGCAGCAGCACCGGGAAATTGCTGATCAGAGCTCTAACCTGCCGAGCCAGTTCGAAGCCGGCTGTCGGGTTGATAGTGCCATCCTTGGGAAACCGGACATCAGAAATAACCCCAAGCAAGTTATTGCGATATGTGTATATGATCGACATCGCCTCTTCGTAAGATTCCGCGAGCAGAATCTTCGGCCGCAGCCGGATGCGAAGCAGTCCGTGATTGACGTTCATGGCATGCAACAGCAGGTGCCGGGTTTGCGTCAGAATTTCGGTATAAATAATTGGCAAAATCCGCGAGTAATAGATTGGTGAGTCTTCTACCAGCAGTATCACCTGCACGCCCTGCTTACTGTCCTCTTCCACGTTCTTCGCATCTTCGATGTATTTGATGATGGCAAGCAAAATCTTGCTGTCCCCTGACCAGTGAAACGCCCTGTCAATGCACGGATTATTTCTGATGATGGCGATCATGTCAGGAGTCAGACGGTCATACGACAGCATTACAATGGGAATGTCGGGATAGGCAGCTTTGATCGATTTTTCAAATTCAAAAGATTCCATATCGCTGATCCGTGACATTGTGATAATCAGGTGGATCGGCCGTGTCGCGAGTTCCTCCAGCGCTTCTTCCTGCCCGGATACCCTGTGAATCCGGGGGATGAAAGGAAGGCTCAAATCCGAAAACTGATGGTAAATCTGCTCTGCCAACCCACCATCTTCTTCCAGAACAAACCCATCGTACACGGTTGAGATAAGCAATATTTCAGTGACTCTGAACTTGATCAGATCATGCACACCCGAAAAGCGAGCTTTCAAATCAACGAATCTTTTCATACGCCCTCCTTTGACCTTCCGACAAGTTGCCGACGAATTTGATGGATCAGTTCCCTGGTATACGAATTCTCTTGCAGGTTCATTTTCCCCTGCAGCGCAGAACCGGATGTTACATCAAAATGCCAGTGCAATCTATTTTGTTTCCAGCGCCTGTCTGAGGATTCGCTGCAGAGTTGCCGCAAAGGCCCGGTCATCTTCGGGGGTGCGCTTGGCCGGCCCTTTGGTTCTGCCACCGCCGCGGCGCAACTTGGCTTTGATTTCGCGCTCTTCCATGAGGAATTCTATGTTGTCGGCCCGGTATTCGCGTCCGGACGGACCGAGACAAAAGGCAGGTTTACCGAGAACCATTGCGGCCAGTCCCCAGTCCTGGGTGATGACGATATCGCCAGCCTCGCTCAGATTGATCACTTTGATATCCGCCTCCTGGGAGGCATTTCCGACCACGATATGATGATCGGACACAATGTTGTGATTAAAGCTGGCTACCGTCCAAACTGGAATCTGGTGTTCGCCTGCGATTTGCATACACAGCTGCAGTGCGTTTTTCGGGCAGGCATCTGCATCGACAATTATTTTCATGAAGCACCTCCTTCCCTTGGTCTGACGCGAGCGGTCGGCACAGCCTTGAACGGGTCCTCCGGCCAGTAATGTTTGGGATATCTTCCCTTCAGATCCTTTTTGACAGCGAAATATCCAGTGCGCCAAAAGCTGGCCAAATCGCGGGTTACCTGGATGGGGCGGCCTGCGGGCGACAATAGCTGAAGTGTCACGGGAATCTTGCCGCCGCCGAGGGTAGGGGTCTCGGTCGCCCCGAACATTTCCTGCAGTTTGACCGCCAAAGCCGGCGCCGCTGGGTCGGTATAATCAACTGCAGCACGACGTCCGCTGGGAACGTCCAGATGGGTGGGAGCCCATTCGTTGAGAATCTGTTTCTGCGCCCAGGTCAGCCTCGCCTCAAGAATATCGCCCAACTTGAGTCTGCTGAGTTGCTGCGCGTTTCTGATGCCGTTCAGGTAAGGGGCCAGCCAGGTTTCCAACTCGCTCATCAATCGGTCTTCCGCGACATCAGGCCAGTCCGGCTCGAGCCAATGCATAAACTGCAGCCGTGCTGCCAGTTGCCTGCTGCCGTGGGTCCACGGCAATATCCCCGGTCCTTCCAGCCGTATCCCCTGCAGCAGCGCTGCCAGGACCAATTCTCCGTCCTCCGGCGATACAGGTTCTTCTGTCAGAACCAACGCCCCCAGTTGCTCGATTTTCAGAGAACGGACGCTTTTCGTTCCTGTATCCCAGCCGGTCGAGATCGTTTCCTGGATCTGTTCCGCCATATGCTGACGCAGTTCTTGTTCCGTTACCGGCGCAGCGGAAAAGATACGGCTGTCTAAACCGGCATCCGCCAAGTCAGCTGCCACGATGAACGACTCTGACGCCAAAGGTTGTTGTTCTTTCAACGCCGCGCCTCTGCCGTTGCGCAGCAAAAAACGCCCCCGTCCCCTACCCTGCCCGATCCTGTCAGGGTAGGCCAACGCCAGGAGAATCCCGCAACAGTTACTGTCAAAACTTATTTCCCCGGAAAGACCAAGTTTTTTTTGCCAATACCCAATTTCCTGCCGCAACCGAACCAGCCGGTTCCTGTCAACGCTATAGCCCGCATAACCGGCCCGATCCAACCCCGTCTGCCCCTGCTGGATAAGCTCCAGGCGCAGTCGCAGATCCACATCTTCCGACCCATCCGTACTGCGCAGCACATCCCGTTCGCTTAGCAGCGCCACCAGGCAGCACGCCTCCTGTTCCCTACCCATAGCTGCGGAAGCCAACAGCATGTGCGCCAGACGCGGATGCAGTCCTGTCTCGTTCATCTGTCGGCCGTGAGGAGTTATTTTCCCATCCTTAGCCAGAGCCCCCAATTCTCGGAGCAACTCTCCTGCCTGTAGCCATGCGGCGCGCGGTGGCAAATCAAGCCACTGGAGTTCCTGTGGGTCGGCAATGCCCCAAGCCGCCAGCTCCAAAGCGAGGGAAGTCAAATCACTCTGCAATATTTCAGGCGTATTGCGAGCTGCCAGCCTGCCATCTTCCTGCTCCGTCCACAGACGATAGCAGCTTCCTGGGGCGAGACGTCCCGCCCGGCCTCTGCGTTGATCGGCCGAAGAACTCGATACCGGCACTGTTTCCAGCCTCGACATTCCGGTACGGGGTGAATACCGGGGCACACGCATTAGTCCGCTGTCAATCACGACCGTTACCCCTTCCACCGTGAGACTCGTCTCAGCAATCGAAGTCGCCAGCACAATTTTGCGCAGTCCGGTTTTTGCCGGCATAAGCGCCGCGTCCTGCTGGGCCTGTGAAAGTTCTCCGTACAGGAGGCTTATTTTGATGTGCTCATCCTCTATTTTCCCAGCAAGCAGACTCGCCACACGCCTGATTTCTCCGGCGCCGGGCAGGAAGACGAGGATATCTCCCGCTTGCTGCTGCAAAGCCTCCAGAACTGTGGCTGCAACATTATTTTCCACCCGGCCCTCTGCCGGTCGCGGCAAATAATGGGTTTGGATCGGAAAATTCTTCCCACTGCTGCAGATTACTGGAGCGTTTCCCAGCAATGCGGCGACCGCCTCAGTTTCCAACGTAGCCGACATTACCAGTATCTTTAGGTCTTCCCTCAGCAAAGACTGACTCTGGAGAGTCAGCGCCAATCCCAGATCGGCTTGCAGGCTGCGCTCATGAAACTCATCAAAAACAACGATTCCTGCCGCCTCTAATGCTGGATCGCTTTGCAGTAGGCGGGTCAGTACCCCCTCTGTCACCACTTCGATTCGGGTTTCTAAGGTTACGCACGTATCCCGGTGCACCCGATAGCCGACAGTCCTCCCCACTGGTTCACCCAATAGCGCCGCCATATACCGGGCGACTGCACGGGCAGCCAACCTGCGGGGTTCCAGCATAATGATTTTCCGCCGTGCCAGCCAGGGCTCATTCAACAAAGCCAAAGGCACGCGGGTGGTTTTCCCGGCGCCCGGCGGGGCCACCAGTACTACACGGGGGCTGTCTGCTACTGTCTTTTTTAATTCCAGCAACACTGAGTCAATTGGCAGCTCGTTCACGCTTAATCCCCCGCCTGTTTTTGCGGCACCGGCATATCCGGTGCTCCATCCCTGTCATTAAAAGTAGTACGGCAGTCAGGGTACTTCGTGCAACCCCAGAACACGCCGTTTTTCCCTGTGATCTGCTGAAGCGACCCACTTTTGCATCGCGGGCAGGAATACTTCGGTTTCTGCGGTGCTCCATCTTGATCATCATAAGCTGCCCGGCACGCTGGGTATTGGGAGCACCCCCAAAACTTTCCGTTCCTGCCATTTCGCGGCCGCAAGATGCCCTTGCCGCATTGGGGGCAGGGATGGTCTCCCTTCAGTGTCATATTCAGACCGGTTGCCATAGCGCAGATGTCGGCTGTGAACACTGCCTGCTGCCTGAGAAACTGTTCCAGACTTTCGGTTCCTCCAGCCATACGTTGCAATATTCCTTCCCAAAGAGCTGTTGAGTCGGGATAGGTGAGCTCCTCCGGCAACGCATCAATCAGCAGATACGCCGACTCCGTTGGAATCAGAAATTTTTTCTTCTTTTCCTCGCTGAGAAAACCACGCGTGACAAGCTCCTTGATGATGGTGGCTCGCGTAGCTTCGGTACCGATACCGCTCACATCTTTCAGCTGTTTTTTCAGTTCCGGATTCTTCACGTACTTGTGGATTTCTTTCATCGCTGCGAGCAGTGTGGCGGCTGTAAATCTACCCGGCGGACGGGTGCTCTTCTTCTCGGCGGCAGCCTTCTGAAAATCAGCCGTATCGCCCATTTTCATCGGCGGCAACAACCCCTCATCCTCGTCTTTTTTCTCCTCGGCCTCAGCGTTGTAAAGCTCCTTCCAGCCAAGTTCACGAACGATCCGCCCCCCGGCTGTAAACTCCTCTTTCGCGTGGCAAACTCCGATGCGGGTCTGGCTATAGGCATGCACAGGAAAGAACTGGGCGACATAAGCCTGCGCTATGAGAAAATACAGGTTCCGCTCGGCTTCGCTCAGGTTTTTCTCATTGTATTTTTCCATCGTGGGAATAATCGCATGATGAGCCGTGATCTTTTTATCATTCCAAGCTCGACTGCGTATGTTCATATCAGCCCGTCCGGCCCAGCCCGAAAGATCACTCATTCCAGAGCCGCGCAGATTCCCCAGGATGACGGCGGCATCGTCCCATTGTGATTCAGGCAAAAAATCGCAATCCGAACGCGGATATGTGGTAAGCTTCTTTTCATAAAGTTTTTGCGCCGAGTCCAAAACAAGCTGAGGGTCATAGCCGAACTTCTTCCCGGCCATTACCTGCAAGGCCGAAAGCGACAAAGGCAACCGTTGTGGCTCTTTTTTCTCTGTTGTCTCGCATAGGACAATCTCAGCGGTGACGGGAGGAACAGCCAATTTATCGAGCAACGCCTGCGCGATCGCCGCATCAGAGAGACGACCTTCGGCATCCAGCCCCAACTGATCGTCCCCTGGTTTCCAATAGGCGGTAAAAACGCCCTTTTCATGTTCAAAATCGGCCTTTACCGTAAAATAATCCGCCAGCTGGAAGCTCTCAATCTCCCGTTCCCGTCTTACAACAAGGGCCAAGGTCGGAGTTTTCACCCGGCCTACCGGCAGTGTCGCCTGGTGACCGGCCCGTTGGGCAGCCAGTGTGAACGCCCGGGAAAAATTCATCCCGATCAGCCAATCAGCGCGTGCCCTGGCCAGTGCGGACTGCTTCAGGTCATAGAAATCGTGATTGTCGCGCAAATTAGCGAGCGCCTTCTTGACGCTTTTTTCATCAAGCGCATTGAGCAATATCCTCTGGACCGGCTTTTGGTTCCCGACATACTCCAGTACTTCGTCGATCAGCAGTTGCCCTTCCCTGTCCGGGTCACCGGCATGGACGATTTCGGTCGCTTCCTCGATCAGCCTCTTGATCACTCCGAACTGTTTTTGGCAGGAAGCCGACACCAGCAGTTTCCAGTCTCCCGGAATAATCGGCAAGTCTTCCATCCGCCATTTTTCATATTTCGGATCATATTCACCCGGTTCCGCCTGGCGGAGGATGTGGCCGAAACCCCAGGTAACTACACCGGCGCCTGTCGTAATATAGCCATCTCTGCGGCTGACCGGGCCTGGCAGATACTTCGCGATCTCCGCCCCCAGGCTGGGTTTTTCCGCAATATACAATTTCATGCTTCGTTGACTCCTTACCCTTTTAAAAAATGAAAATCCTGCCTACGCAGGATTCCTTATCTGCCTGATAGCTATATTATATCGCCGTTCTCGCTTAACGCCAAAAAGAAGCCGCAGATAACTTCTTGCAAGTTCCCCAACAGCTCCATGCAGGCATCAACCTTTAGAACGGGCGATTATATCGGCTACGGAACTTCTGACGACGCAGCGGAACAAAAAGCGACTTGATTCCTGCCCCTGTTTTTTGCCAGATAAAGCGCCTTATCAGCGCGCCGCAGCACCGTGGCCACAGATTCAGTCTGCAGACATTCGGTAGCCCCTATGCTGAGCCTGAGTGGAACCGTGGAGCCCTGGTCTGTGCAGAACGCCAACTCCTCGACGCTCTGACGGAGACGCTCCGCCACCTGCAGGGAAACTTCGGCGCTGCCCTCCAGCAGCAATATACCGAATTCTTCCCCGCCGATTCGACCCAGCACATCCGTGTCCCGCAAGATTCCCCCGCAAATCGCGGCAACCTGCCTGAGCACTTCATCACCAACAGCATGCCCATAGGTGTCATTAACTTGCTTAAAATGGTCCATATCTAGTATCAACAGCGCGCAGTCACTCGTATAGCGTCGGATTCGCCGCAGTTCTTCTTCCAAGCGCAGCATGAAATAACGTCGGTTCAGGACGCCGGTCAGCCCATCTGTCATGGCCTGCTGCCGCAATTCTTCTTCCAGGCGCTTGCGGTCGATAGCCATCGATACCTGTGCGGCGATGATAGAAAAAATCTCGAGGTCTTCGGGCAAAAACGGATTCGCTTCGCCCATCACAATCAACGACATCACCCCGAAAGGTTTTCCCTGCGGATTGATCAGCGGTGCTCCCAAATAATGGCGCACCTGTATATTCTGAACGTTGCTCATGGTATATTCGCCGCTCTCACGCAGGCGGTCCATGTCGGCCGGCGTCACATGCATGGCATGAGCGAGTCCCATAATATATTCCGTTATCCCTTTATCAATAGGCCTTCGTTCGGGGATGAAATTCACCTCATCGGCACAATAAGGCACGACAATTTCGCTGGTTTTCTCGTCGAGCAGGTTGATGTGAAAAAGTTTCGCTGGAAATACCCGTCCCACTAGGCGGTGTACCGTCGCAAACAACTCAGTCATAGACGGAGCAACCAACGCAGCTTCGGCAATTTCTTTGAGCACGATTTGAACATTGATATTATGCCGCTGTGCGGCCTCGGCTTGTTTTCGGTCACTGATTTCACGGGTTATGATGATGATGTTCATTGGGTTTCCAGCCGCATCCCGCACGAATTCGGCATTTGCCTCGATATCAATTAATTTTCCATCGCGCGTAATCCCACTGTATTCAGCCGGTCCGGTAAAAACCCCTTGAAACATAAGTCCGATATTGGTGCGGGCGCGTTCCCGATCCTCGGGAATAAGAAAATTCAACTGCTCTTGGTCAAGCACTTCTTCTTCCCGTTCAATACCAAACATTGCTCGTGCTTTAGGTGAAACCATTTTGATTCGGCCTTGAAGATCCGTAATCGTGATTCCATCCGGCGATGCCGCCAGTATGGATCTATACAACGATTCGCTTCGCCGTACTGCGTCTTCTGCCTGCCTCCTGGAGGAAATATCCCGTGTAATGCTGATGATATGGGGAATGCCCTGCAGCATGGTTGTTTTTGCCGAAACAAGCCCCTGCACTGCGGTGCCGTCTTTCCTCAGGAAATCCACTTCCAAATTTTCGCAGATTCCGCGCGAATTCAGATCTGCAACTATTTTTTGCCGATCTTCTGCGTCTTTCCATAAACTTACATCAGTTGAACGTCTCCCAACAGTTTCTTTTCGGGTATAGCCGGTCAACGCCAGAAATCCTTCATTAACAACATCAATTTGACCGTCATCCAACCTGGAAATTATCGCTGCGTCGGGGCTGGTGTTAAAAATCATTTTAAATCGATCCGTGGATTCTTTCAGGTCATCGTGCAGGCGTTGGTTGACCATGGAAATAAAGCCGAAGGTCCAGATGTTGTTACAGGTGAAGATAACCAAGAACATGGTAATCTGCATAATGGTCGGTGCAAAATAACTGTATTCTCCCCCAGTGACGACCGTTCCCACGGCGCGCAGTACGAAAAATAGCCCGTGAATGATAAAGGCGGAAGCCGTCCAGAAACTGGAAGGCTTCCGCGGGGAAAGCCGCTCCCGCAGAAGTGTCCATGCATTCAGGAAAGAAGTGAACGCAACAATTGCCGACATCAGCAAGACTCTGGTGGAAGCATCGTCATTAACCAAAGTGTAATAACTGTAGATAATCACGAATCCCACCCAAAGTGCAAGCAGAGAAAACCGTTGGTCCTTTTTCCCCAAAAAGCGGGCGATTCCGATGTGAAAAAGGATCAATGGCGCGGCCAACAGCGCATTTCCTACAATGATCACTCCGGCTAGCAGAAAATCGACGTCCCTCAACGTTTGCAAGGCGAATCCTGCCGCGACCGCAACGCTGCCGAGCGCCCACCAGCCCAGTCCCTGATAGGGCCTGTTCAGTCTGTGCTGAGACAGGAGGATCAGGGACTGAATCATGGCAAATACAATCATAACCAGGTTAAGCGTAACGACGTCTATCTTCATTAACCCCTCTTACACTTCTCTATTTCCCTGGCTGTCGCTCGGATTTAATTCAGCAATTTCCCCACCATCACCGTCAAGATGTCAGCGCCATTGATCATGGCCGACCGATCAAATTTCATCGACGGATCGTGCAGTCCCGGCGTCAGGTTGCAGCCAAGCCCAATATAACCGGCTTTTAAAGAAGGTTTAGCTTTCACGAAGTTGTGAAAATCCTCTCCGCCGGGAGTTACGATCGGTTCCAGCAAGCCCTGTTCGCCCAGCACTGTTCTGATCGCTTCCCGTGCCAGTTCGATGATCTCCGGGTGGTATTCCGCGCCAGGAACGCCGCCCTTCACTACGGTCTCCGCGGTTGCGCCTACCGTTGCGGCCCCTGCCTTGATTGCTGCTTCCGCTTTCAATAGTAACGTCTGCATCGTATCATTTTGCTGCGCCCGGCAATCCAGAGCCATTACTGCCTTATCCGGGATCTGGTTCAAGGTCGCGCCGCCAGCGGTCAGTTTGGTAACTTTGCAGGAGCAGGGAATTACAGGATTGATATGGATGGTATTCACTGCAGTAACGGCCGCGGCAGCCGCATCGATAGCATTGATTCCGAGATGGGGTCGGGCTCCGTGCGCCGTTTGTCCGGTGATGGTCGCTTCCATAATGTAACTTGATCCGTGGTACAAAGCCGGAGTCGCCTGTCCAGTACTAGCTTCCTGGCCTGGTCTGAGATGAATCCCCAACAGAACATCTACATCATCGATCGCTCCTGCTTCGATCATCCGTGTCGCGCCAAACAGTTTTTCTTCCGCTGGCTGGAACAGGATCTTCAATGTTCCGCGTTTGATTCCGGCTTTGGCCAGTTCTTCAGCGGCAGTCAGCACCATCGAACAGTGGGAATCATGACCGCAGGAATGGACACAAACTTCTTTCCCCGCAACGGTATGCTGCAATGCGTCCATGTCTGCGCGCAACGCGACTGTGGGGCCAGGTTCATTTCCCTGTAGCGTCGCAATCACGCCGGTACCGCCAATGCCTGTTTTCACGGTGAATCCCGCGTTTTTTACTTTCTCTGCCAACCACGCCGCAGTACGGTGTTCTTCAAACCCGACCTCCGGCATCGCATGCAATGCATCGTAATATTCCTGAATCCGTTGTTCTTTCTCAAGCATTGTTTCAAACCTCCAGTTCTTAAATTCTTCAGGGCGAAAACACATGACAATCATTATTTAATAATATGATAGCTAATAACTTTTCGCGATATTTCGGCAAAATCCTGCCTTTGTAGCAACAGTATTATAGCCTATCGACAGTTTCCACCCTTGCAGGGATTGTCTTTCCCCAGCAGCCAAACGCTTGCGAAAGCATTCCAATATTTTTATATTCCAAGATATCAATTGACGCATTATTTTTATTCTGATATAGTATTATTGCGCATAACTATATTTACGATGCGCCCCTGCCCAAAATTCGTTCCCGTGACCCCGTGCCCGTTCTCCTCTTCATGTTTTGCCTGCCGGAGAGGTCGGAAAGCCACGTCGTCCCGAGTCCGCTGAGCAGGATGACAGAGGAGGATTTTCCATGTTTGAAGACAAAGTATTGAAATGCAGAGATTGCGGAGTTGATTTCGAGTTCACCGCGCGTGAGCAAGAATTCTACGCTGAAAAAGGATTCCAAAACGAGCCGGGCCGTTGCCCTACCTGCCGCTCCGCTCGTAAACAACGCGGCAACTTTGGCGGCGGCAGCAACCAGGGTCAAGGCGGCGAGCGTCAGATGTACCCGGCAGTTTGCGCCGAGTGCGGCGTAGAAACCCAAGTTCCTTTTGCCCCGCGTAGCGACCGTCCGGTTTATTGCCGGGACTGCTTCCAAAAGACTCGCGGCTTCGGTCGATAAGTCTTAACCCAGCGAGGCACGTCGCGGACGCAGGCTCCGTTAGTCCATCCGCTGAAAAGCAACAGGCCGTCCCAATCGGGGCGGCCTGTTTTTTATTGGCAAGTTATCTGGAGGAGGTTTCAGGGTGCGAAATTTTTCCATCCCTTTTGAGGACTCGGCTCTATCAGCCTATTTTCATCCCGCATCATCAGATCAGAACCGTCCGGTTCTGATCGTGTGCCATGGTTTCTGCGGCTCCGCCGCAGGAGGCAGTTCGCTGGAGTTGGCGGATCGTCTGAATGGTTTGGAGATAGCCATGCTGCGCTTCAGTTTTACGCCGCAGCGCTGTCTTTCCCGGCAGATAAAAGAAATCGGCGCTGTAGTGGATTATTGCCAGAAGCATTTGGGCGATGAAATCGCTCTGCTGGGTCGCAGCATGGGAGCGGCGGCAGCTCTAGCCTTTGCCGCGGTTCACCCAGACCTCTCCGGGCTTTGCCTGATGGCTTCACCGGCCGACCTCCCGGCAACTTTTCGCGGTATTCTGGGCGATGATTATGCCCGGCTGGAACAGGGACAGCCCATCACTGTTTTTCACGAAGGAGAACCTGTCTATCTGGCTCCTGAATTCATCCAGGACTTTGATGCCTACGACCTCCCGGCTGCAGCCGCCAACTTGGCCGGGTTTCCCCTACTGATCGTGCATGGTCTGGATGACACTACGGTCCCTGTGGAACACGGGCGGATTCTTTTTGCCGCGGCGAAAGAGCCCAAGCGATTGTTGTTGCTGCCGGACCATGGCCACAGTTTCAGCTGCCAATCAGAACGTTTTGTACCTGCCATCGCAGCCTGGGTGCACCGCGAAGTCTTCCCGCTGAGCCTGTGATATAATTCGTTTGATAGGAGGTGTCTACTCTGCCTGTTTATCTTGATAACGCCGCTACATCCTGGCCCAAAGTCCCTGAAGTAGTCGTTGCGATGAAGGACTATCTGGAGAATTGCGGTGGCAGCCCGGGACGGGCCGCCCATGGCAAAGCCTTGGTAGCTTCACGACTGGTATATGGTGTTCGAGACTTGCTGTCCACTCTGTTCAACGCTTCCTCGCCTGATCGGGTTATTTTTACGAAGAACGCCACCGAAGCAATCAACTTGGTATTGTTTGGGTTTTTGAATCCCGGCGACCATGTCGTGGTTAGTTCGATGGAACATAACGCGGTCATGCGACCGCTCCGAGAGCTGGAAAAACGGGGGATTTCCCTGTCCATCGCACAATGCGACTTGCATGGCTTTCTCGATCCGCTCGCTGTCAAAGCGGCCTTGACGCCCCGCACCCGTCTTATTTTGCTCACTCACGCCTCGAATGTGACCGGAACACTGCTGCCGATTGCAGACGTCGCCGCCATGACCCGAGAATCTGGTATCCGCTTCGCCGTTGATGCCGCCCAAACGGCGGGGGTATGTCCGATCGATGTCCAGTCTGTTGGTGTCGATTTCTTGACTTTTACCGGACACAAAAGTCTGGGCGGTCCGCAAGGAACAGGAGGCCTCGTGCTCGGTCCCGATGTCGATCTGCGCCCGCTAGTGTTCGGCGGAACCGGCAGTGCCTCCGAGTCCGAATTTCAGCCCGAGTTTCTGCCGGACAAACTGGAGAGCGGTACGCTGAACGCAGTTGGCGTCGCCGGACTGGGCGCCGCGGTATCTTCTCTGCTAAACTTTGGCGTGGAAAATGTTGCGCAGCACGAGCGAAAGTTAATGCACGCCTTCCGGAACGGGCTGCTCGAACTGCCCCACGTGATCCCGTACGGTTCCGAAAACCCGGAAAACGCGGTCGGTGTTCTGTCGCTCAATGTTGGCGATCTTCCCTGTGAGGAAGTCGGCTTGCAGCTTGAGCGCGACTATGACATTCTGACCCGCACCGGCCTGCACTGCGCGCCGGCCGCCCACCATACTCTCGGCACCTTTGGCCGGGGTACGGTCCGCTTCAGCGTTAGCCGCTTCACTACCGAAGCAGACATATCTGCTGCCCTGGACGCCTTGGCCAAAATCGCACGGCGTTAGTCGCCTTTATATTTTCGTCTCCAAACAAGAACGAAGACCTCGGATCATTCGCAAACGATCCGAGGCCTTCGTTCTTTCAACATCAATTAACGCCCCTGCGCCGCGTTCCGAGTCCAGGCCAGATATCACAAGGCGCCGTCTAATTCTGGGCCCTCGCAGCTGCAACGGCGGCGAAAGCCACGTTGGCTGCCGCAACCGTTTGGGCGATATCATCTTCGCTATGGGCAGCGGACATGAACCCGGCCTCAAACTGAGAGGGAGCCATATATACGCCTTGATCCAGCATGGCATGAAACCAGATCCGAAACGCGTCCTGATCCGAGGTCGCCGCACTGGCATAGTCCGTCACCGGCCGGTCATTAAAGAACATTCCAAACATGCTTCCCAGACGGTGAGATTGTATAGCGACGCCAGCCGCTTTGGCCGCCTCGCCGATTCCATCGCACAATGCGTTTGTTTTTGCTTCAATTGCCGCATAGAAACCTTTATCACGAAGAATTTCCGTCAGCGTTGCTATGCCCGCAGTCATGGCCAGTGGATTTCCTGACAAGGTCCCCGCCTGATAGACTGGCCCTGCCGGTGAGATGCAGCTCATGATGTCATGTCGTCCGCCATAGGCGCCGACCGGCAGCCCGCCGCCGATTATTTTGCCAAGGCAGACAAGATCGGGTTTGATGCCAAAGCGTTCCTGTGCGCCACCAAGCGCCACGCGGAAACCGGACATCACTTCATCAAAAATCAACAGGATACCGTAATGCTTCGTCAGTTCACGGACTTTATCCAGATAGCCTGCCTGCGGCAGCACCATGCCCATATTGCCGGGAACCGGCTCAATGATGACAGCTGCGATGAGCTCTCCCTGTTCGACAAAAAGTTTTTCCATCGCCATGGCATCGTTGAACGGCAGAGTCAAGGTAGTATGCGCCACCGACGTCGGCACTCCGGGGCTGTCAGGTACGCCGAACGTTGCTGCGCCTGAACCGGCTTTGACCAGCAGACTATCATGATGGCCGTGATAGCAGCCGTCAAATTT